>OLYY01000110.1_pt1 | contig 49458 bp, 47 predicted proteins | sample 1673561 | NCBI WGS metagenome assembly OLYY01 (sample SAMEA103958115, study PRJEB25191) | human gut metagenome | biome: human-associated habitat [ENVO:00009003]; feature: intestine environment [ENVO:2100002]; material: feces | place: Germany | collected 2013/2015
TATAAATAGTGATATAGAAAAATTAAAACATAATATAATAATTAACAATATTGCAGTGTGGGGCGGAATGATGCCGGAGTGCTTTCCCGGCATTGACAGGGGCTGTGACTTTATGAGAGATGAAACTGTCATAGAGCAGAATGCCATTGTTACGGCCGAGGCCACTGCGTCCATAGCAATACAAAAAAGCATACATGGTATATACGGCTCAAAGGTACTTGTGAGCGGGTTTGGAAAATGCGGAAAGGCAATTGCCCGCGTTTTTTCTGCTATGGGAGCCCATGTCATGGTGATGGCAAGGAGAAAACAGGCAAGGCATGAGGCCGCTGAACTGGGATATGAAACGGTGGATTTTAATGATCCTGCCAAGGCCTGTTTTGAAACACTGTTTCTCATAAACACAGTACCGGATAGGGTTATAGATGAAAGTTTAATCATGATTTTGCAAAAAGATGCGATAATTATAGACATTGCATCTAAGCCCGGCGGCTGTGATTTTGAGGCCTGTAAGAGGTATCAGATAAACTGTACGCATGCGCTCGGCCTTCCGGGCATATACTGTCCGAAAACCGGTGCAAAAATACTTTATGACTGTATGAAAAGAAAAGGTATGACGGAGGGCTTATGGTTATTTCGGATTGCACCGTAGGAATGGGAATTACAGGCTCCTTCTGTAGTTTTGAAAAGACTAAGAATGTTGCAAAGCGGCTTGTGGATAGCTTCACACATGTGACACCTGTATATTCCTATAATGCACAGATGATGAACACACGCTTTGGAAAGGCGGGAGACTTTATGCATACTATCTCCGAAATCACAGGGGATGAGGGCATCAGGACACTGCAGGAGGCAGAGCGTGTCGGCCCGGGAAAGCTGTTTGACGTGATGGTGATTTACCCATGCACCGGCAACACAGCGGCAAAGCTTGCAAACGGCATAGTGGATACACCGGTCCTTCTCGCGGCAAAGGCTCATTTGAGAAACGGCAGACCGCTTGTTATCGGGATTTCCACAAATGATGCGCTCGGCATCAACTTTAAGAATATCGGAAAGCTGATGAATATGAAAAATATTTATTTTGTGCCGTTTGGGCAGGATGACTGTGTGAAGAAACCGAATTCACTCGTGTGTGATGGAAAACAGGTTGTCGACACAATAAACGAGGTGATGGCAGGACGACAGATCCAGCCGGTAATCCTCTAGAGTGGGGGATATTGCTTCATTGAGACTGTAGTATTGTAATGATAGTAGTACGGGACGCTGCTTGCGGACACCACGGTGGGCTGTATACACTCAGGTGTCCGCTACACCGCGCAGCCAAGATACTGTATGAATTATGCCTTGTAGGTTTTCATAGGAGGACGAAACCGTCGAAACTCGCCATCCATGGCTCGATTTCTCCTTGCCTCGGCGTCCATGCCTCGGCATTTCTGTGTATCATGCGCATAATTCGACAGTATCTAAGCCGCTTCGCTATTCGCGGACACTGGAGTGTATACAGCCCACACCGCGGTGCCCGCAAGCAGCGTCCCTTACGTTATGGTGTAAATAAATATATAAAAAATATAAGAAAAGATTTATGAATCTGAATCATTGCTGGTCACACTGTTATGTGTGTACAGTGATTTCTAAATTGAAAAACTGAGTTGGAAAATGTGAAAAAACATAGTAAAGATGCGAAAATATATGTTATAATCATGTATACACAAAAAAACTGAAAACACAGGAGGATAAAATATGTCATATATTTACAAAACAAAAGGAACCTGTTCAACACAGATTGAGCTTGACCTCGATGGAGATGTAGTACATAACGTAAAGTTTACAGGAGGCTGCAATGGAAATCTTAAGGCTATCCCAAAGCTTGTTGAAGGACTCACAGTTGCCCAGGTAGAAGAAAAAATCGGTGGAATTAAATGTGGATTTAAGAATACATCCTGTGGCGACCAGCTCGCAAAAGCATGCCGCGAAGCATATGAAGCCCAGAAGAATAACTAAAAAATAGGCAACTCCAAAAAGCTCTCCCTTGTGGAGAGCTTTTTGAATTGAACATAATTCCACCATGCTTCGCGCACAACAAAGTGAATCCGGGAAGTACACAGTGTGTTCAGAATAAAAAATATGAACTGCCACGGCGTTCCATAAACTCAAATAGCATGAAGTACTATCACTAAAACACAGCCTGTCCGGGCAAAAAGCCGTGGCTGACTTCATATTTTTTATGAGGAATATACTGTGTGCTCCCCCGGACCTCACAGCCTCCCACGCGCGAAGCCTCCCCCATTAAAGCTCGACACTCCCACAAATATTTTTATAAAATGTTTACAAAACATTCATCCCTTTAGGTTGTGCAATCATCCTCAAAGTGTTACAATAACACTATTGTGAGCCTGTACAAGGGCAATTTGAAGTTATAGGAGAAAAATATGAGCGCATTATCAAAGATCTTTGGTTCTCACAGCGAGAGAGAGCTTAAGAGAATTTACCCGATTGCTGACAAGGTTGAGTCGTATAAGGAAGCAATGGGAAAGCTTTCCGATGAAGAATTAAAGGATAAGACAAGGGAGTTTAAAAAGCGTCTGGAGGACGGAGCAACACTTGATGATATTCTTCCGGAGGCATTTGCTACAGTAAGAGAGGCTGCTAAGCGTGTGCTTGGCATGGAACATTATAGAGTACAGATAATCGGTGGTATTATTTTGCATCAGGGACGTATTGCAGAGATGCGAACCGGTGAAGGTAAGACACTTGTTTCTACACTTCCTGCATACCTTAATGCACTTGAGGGCAAGGGTGTGTGTATTGTCACAGTCAATGATTACCTTGCAAAGCGTGATGCTGAGTGGATGGGACAGGTTCATGAGTTCTTAGGACTTAAGGTCGGCGTGGTACTTGGCGGCATGGACAATGACGAGCGCAGGGAGGCTTACGGCTGTGATATTACATATATCACAAACAATGAGCTTGGATTTGATTACCTGCGTGACAATATGGTTATCTACAAGGAGCAGCTTGTTCAGAGAGGTCTCCACTATGCTATCATCGATGAGGTCGATTCAGTGCTTATCGATGAGGCACGTACACCTCTTATCATTTCAGGACAGAGTGGCAAGTCGACAAGACTTTACGAGGCATGCGATATCCTGGCTACACAGATGAAGCGTGGTGAGGATGTTCCTGAGTATTCAAAGATGGATGCCATCATGGGTATTGTCCAGGACGAGACCGGTGATTTCATCGTAAATGAGAAGGACAAGGTTGTAAACCTTACACAGGATGGTGTGAAAAAGGTAGAACAGTTCTTCCATATCGAGAACCTTGCAGATCCGGAGAATCTTGAAATCCAGCACAATATCATACTTGCGCTTCGTGCGCACAACCTCATGTTCAAAGATCAGGACTATGTGGTAAAGGATGATGAGGTACTTATTGTAGATGAGTTTACCGGACGTATCATGCCGGGACGCCGTTATTCGGACGGACTGCATCAGGCTATCGAGGCAAAGGAGCATGTAAAGGTTAAGAGAGAGAGCAAGACCCTTGCCACAATCACATTCCAGAACTTCTTCAATAAGTTTGACAAGAAGGCCGGTATGACAGGTACAGCTCTCACAGAGGAAAAAGAGTTCCGTGATATCTATGGCATGGATGTTGTCGAGATACCTACAAATAAGCCGGTAGCGCGTATTGATTTGCAGGATGCTGTATACGCTACCAAAAAGGAAAAGTTCAAGGCAGTTGTGGATGCGGTTAAAGAGGCACATGAAAAGGGACAGCCTGTTCTTGTAGGTACAATCACCATCGAGACATCAGAGCTTTTGAGCGGCATGCTCAAGAGAGAGGGAATCCCTCACACAGTATTAAATGCCAAGTTCCATGAGAAAGAGGCAGAGATTGTTGCACTTGCAGGACAGCATGGTGCAGTTACAATAGCAACCAACATGGCAGGCCGTGGTACCGATATTAAGCTTGACGATGAGGCAAAGGCTGCCGGAGGTCTTAAGATTATCGGTACAGAACGCCATGAGTCAAGACGTATAGACAATCAGCTCCGTGGACGTGCAGGACGTCAGGGAGATCCGGGTGAGTCACAGTTCTTCATCTCACTTGAGGACGACCTCATGAGACTTTTCGGTTCAGAGCGTCTGATGGGCGTTTTCAATGCTCTCGGAGTACCGGAGGGCGAGCAGATCCAGCATAAGATGCTCACATCTGCTATCGAGAAGGCTCAGGAGAAAATCGAGGCCAACAACTTTGGTATTCGTAAAAATCTTCTCGAGTATGACCAGGTGGACAATGACCAGAGAGAGATTATCTACAGCGAGCGTATGAAGGTGCTTAACGGTGACAACATGCGTGATGCTATCCTTAAGATGGTTCAGGAGCAGGTTGAGAAGTCTGTTGACAGATGTATTTCCGAGGAAATTGACAGAGCTGACTGGGATCTTGTAGAGCTCAACGAGCTTGTGCTTCCGGTCATTCCTCTTGATCCGATTACAAAAGAGGATATTGAGTCAATCAAGAATGCAAAGCAGCTTAAGCAGTACTTAAAGGAAAAGGCTGTTATGCTTTATGAGCAGAAGGAGACAGAATTCCCTGAGCCTGAGCAGTTCAGAGAGATTGAGCGTGTCGTGCTTCTTCGTGTAATCGACAGAAAGTGGATGGATCACATCGATGATATGGCACAGCTTCGTCAGGGAATCGGCTTACAGGCTTATGGACAGAAAGATCCAATCGTAGAGTACAAGATGGCAGGCTTTGATATGTTTGACGACATGATTTCAGCTATCCAGGAGGATACTGTCAGACTGCTGTATCATGTACAGGTTGAGCAGAAGGTTGAGCGAGAGCAGGTTGCAAAGATTTCGGGCACAAACAAGGATGAGTCAGCACAGAATGCACCAAAGCGCCGTGCAGCAGCCAAGGTATATCCGAATGACCCATGTCCATGCGGCAGTGGCAAGAAATATAAGCAGTGCTGTGGACGCGTGAAGTAAATTTTAAATGGCTGTAATCGTTGCTGGTCACACTGTTAGGTGTGAACAGTAACATAAAATAAATAAACAAGAACGAATGTTCTGAAATTGTGGACAAAGTCGATTTTTTGTAGTAAAATAAAGCGCGTAAGTGCATACTATAAATGATTGACTTTGTCTTTTTATAATTTTACAAAAGCAGTATTTAAGATTTTTTTGGAGGAAGCGTGCGTTATGGAATTTAAACTGCATTCAAAATACAAGCCGACCGGCGACCAGCCGCAGGCGATAGAGCAGCTTGTAAAGGGCTTTAAGGAGGGCAACCAGTTTGAGACCTTACTTGGAGTTACAGGTTCGGGCAAGACATTTACTATGGCCAATGTCATTGCAGCACTCAATAAGCCTACACTTATCATATCGCACAATAAGACACTGGCGGGGCAGCTCTATGGTGAGATGAAGGAGTTTTTCCCCGAAAATGCAGTAGAGTACTTTGTTTCCTAAAGTAGTTAAAAATTTGAGAGACTATATATGGTATAAAAATGTAAAATAATTCTATATATTGTGGGGTGGTGGTTCGGTGTAGACTATATAGACCACATAGACGACCTATGTGGCTTGAAGTTGGTGACCTGATTGTTACTTTAGGCAGCAGGTTCGGTCTTTAGAGTTATTGTTTTGATTAGAAATATATCTTATTTTTTACAATAGTAACTGAGAGGATGAAAAGAGAAATATAAAGGATTATAAAATAAAAAATATTGATTTTGGGTATTGACACGATGTGATTGAGAGCTGTTTGGTTAAAAACAGCCTAATTTCATCGTGTTTTTGTTTATATAGAAAAAAATGAAATATAAGGATGGTTAATAAGTGCTTAGTCAGTCAATCTGGAGCTTCAGGTGTTTCGAGGGCTCTTTGTTATAATAATAGCTGTTCAGAGATGATGTATATGCGCATATAACGAAATGGGCTTAAAAAATTTTTGTTTGTAATTAAAGAAAGTTTTAAATTCCCATTTTCCCACACAAAAATATGAATGAAAGAAGGAAAAGAAAATGACAGATGAATTTAAAGATGTCAAATTTACAGGGATATCAGTGACAGATGGTAAATCTCCATCAATAAATTTTGATGTGATGGATTGCATTAATGCCAAAATTGTTGGCTTATCAATTTTGAGGACAGATCTTACTCCAAGGAATTTGGAGAATTTGATAGCGAGTAATAATGGTATTTGTGAAGATCCGGAGGAGATTTGTAATTTTTTGTTAAAAAATTATAATTCAAATTTGAAAACAAGGCATTTCCCGATAGATAGGTATCATACACAGCTTGGCTGGAAAGAGATTGATGGTGAGCCTATATATTTGGGACAGAATATCATAAGTGATGACGAAACGATATTATCAGAATATTCTGGCAAATTAGATTTGAAACCAAGAGGAAATATAGAAAACGTTGTTACTATGTTAAATGAAGAGATAATTGGAACTAAAGAATGGAGTAAACTTGAAGCTGTTTTATCTGCAGCAGTTGGTTCGTTGTTATTATCTTTTGCAAACCATTTTTGGAATTCAGACTTAAATAATGTAATATTGCATTTGTTTGGGGGAAGTTCAAATGGTAAATCGACGGCATTGATGTTGTTTGCAAGTGTTGCCACTAATCCAGAAAAGAAAAAGGGCTATTGGTTGATATTTGCTTCAACAGAAGGTTCTTTAGTAAAAAGAATTGGTAATAACGAGGGCTTACCAGTTGTGATTGATGAGCTTTCAGGAGTAACAAAAAAAGAGTTGGATGGATTTGTCTACACCATTGGTAATGGAGAGGAAAAGGACAGACTAAAGCCAGGCGGAATTGGTCTACAGGATTCAGCAGCTTTTCAGACAGTTATTTTGTCAAGTGGTGAAATTTCCCTACTGAAAAAATGCACGCAAAATGAAGGATTGCGTGCAAGATGTTTTGAGTTTGCAAATGAGCAGTGGACTTATTCAAAGTCTCAAGCTGTGCATATTAAATCATGTTTGAGCAAAAATTATGGTTTGATTGCTCCGATGATTGCAAAAGAATTAATCCATAATTCAAATAAGTGGAGAAAGCGTCTAGAATTTTATAGGGAAAGAGTAGAGCAGGAAATTGAAAAGCGGAATATTACATGCTCAATTAAAGATAGAGTGGGGGAATATGTGGCACTTTTCACTTTGGCTGGTGAGGTTACAAATGCAACGCTAAATATTTCATTGAGTATTGATAAAATCTTTGATTTTTTCTTTACTCATATAGTAGTATCAAATGATGAAGAGGCTAATATGGCGAGAAATGCTTATTATGCTTTGTTAAAATATATATCGGAGAATGCGGAACTTTTTGCTGATTGTGGATATATTGGAGGTTCACGTTCTATTTTAAACACATTTAGTATTGATGCAGAAAAAGAGGGACTTTACTATGGAATTAGACAACGTATAATAGATAATAAAGAATATGATATGGTTTATGTATTTCGCCCAGGTAAAGCAGAAAGTATTTTAACAGATAGTGGTTTTGCAGAAACCAAGGTTGCCTTATTCAAGATGCGAAAAGAAGGGTTGCTAAAGACAAAAGACCCTGCACGTAATACATATACATACAATATTAATGGAGTTGATGTTAACTGTATTGCAATATATTACCAAGATAATAGTGCAAAAATACATGATATAGGGGATGAAGATTAGATTTAAGAGGGCAGTCATTTGACTGTCCTTTTTAATACCATAATAGATATTCAAATAAAAAACGCAGGGGTCTCATAATTTAAGACAGCTTCTGGCAGCATAAGATTTTTTTACATTTAATATCCAACTCAAGTTGGAACATAGTAAATGTTAGTAGATGGCTGACAATATAAGCTGGGAACCAAGATAGGATTATCATAGATAAAGATTCTATTTTGGTAAAAAAGATGATTCGCATATAGCCAGTCATCTCCAGCAATAACTAGTAAATTTTATTAGGAGGACAACAATATGTTGGTAGAAGCAAACTTAAAGACAACATTAATAGCATTAGGTGTAAAGACAACTAATGTGGTAAAGCAGTTAACTGAGGGTGATGCAGTTGCTGTTTATGAAGGAACAAGAAAAGCAGAAAATGACGCTCAGGTAATGGAGCGTTATGAACAGGCAGTAGAAGCATGCAGAGTATGGCTTCGAGCTGTTGTAGGTACACAGGTCATTGCTAATCAGAGTGATGATATCTGTGTAGAGGCAGAATTAATAATGCCAGATAGATTGGTAGAAGTAGCAGTTTACTCTGCACAGTATCCATTTGACGGAGGCTGTAATGCAGATGTAGTTGAAAAACTGCATACACCTATCGGTAAGTTGAATTATCAGACTTATCGGGCAATACTGGATACACCGATCAATCCAGTAAAGGAACTGTATAAGTTCTTTCAGAATTTGATTCATCAAATCCACAATATTGTAGTCATGCCTTTACATTGTGATGGCATGGACGATTTACTCAACAAGTATATTGTTGAGGATGAGGGCATTGTGGATGTCCTTGGGGTATCCAGATACGATGCCCTTTGGAGCAATGTCATGGATTTCATGGCAGATGCTTATTCAGAGGGGGCGGTGTAATTATGGTTGTGTTAAAGAAATGGAGATTCCATATGTCAGATGATGGAAGTTTCATTCTGACAGGGATAGGAAAATATGATAGGCTGGTAAGAGTACCAATCCAGCAGGATAATATCCAATATGTAAAGTTGGATACATCATATCTCCAAATTAATACTAAGGATAGACTTGAAGGCTATCTGCTATGGTTCAAAGATGCAGATATGTCTAAGGCTATCGCACCGATGCGAGCAGTCAAACGACAGCCTAAGCAATCCACCATTGATGCAGTTTACTGTATGATGGCAGAGGCATCAATGTATTTGTGTGGACTTGTAAAGGAAGTCGATAAGGATTACTTGCGAAGAACAAATCCATTAAATTTGTTCCTCAATAGTGCATCGGACGATGAGGGAGCATTCAATCTTGATATTGCAGTCGAGATACTGCTCAAGGCTGGTGCAAAAGAGGAAATCAGACCTCTTGATAAATTTATATAGATGTGAAAGGGACTTGTTTCTGTGTGGCAAGTTCTTTTCTTTTGCCCATAGCCAATGCAGAAAACTCCTAGGTTATTGTATGGTAATGAATATTTCTTGTAGATGTCCAGCATAGAAAGCATTGTCAAATCCCCAACCTTTGAGTGACTGGTAGTTTTTGGTGTAGGTGTTGCATATAGGTACTTTTCAGGACGATGTGAAATATGCGATTGCCTTTGTATTTTTCTGTAGTTTTCAGGGTAAGAAATAACTCCCAAAAGCAGATGGGGTATCCTTAGAAGTAAAAATGGTAGTAAAAGCTATTGTTTGAGGTATAATAAACTTATTAAGACTATTTTAAGGAGAATTCTATAATGGATAATGCAGCAGAATGTTTAATGGGAATATGTGGTAAAGAATTAGGATATTCGGAAGAAGGTATAAGACTGATTAATACAGCACAGGAAATGATTGCGCGAGAGCGTCAAGTTGCTCTACAGGAACGTGATATTTTGATTGCTGGTTGTTACATTGAAATGGTTGATGATGATACTATTGATGCATTTGCAACAAAATATAAAGATGAATTCTATATTTTTGTAAATAAAGGAATTGTCGAGAAACATAAAAGTTATTTAGAAAGTTTAAATTGGAATTTTATAAATTGTGAAGAAGAAAAAAATAAGTATATTCAATCGATGATAGAGTATGGATTCTACTTTATAGTATTTCATGAGTATGCACATATTTTATGTGGGCACATAGATGCTGATTTAAACAGTCCAGATGACTTGAAAGCACAGGAATGTGAAGCAGATATTTTTTCGTTTGATTATTTAATCAAATATATTCAGTTTTATAAAGAATTAGATGAATATACAGAAGAGTTTGAAAAATTATTTTTATCGGTATATTTAATGATGGAACGAAGTCAAAAAAAGGAGTACAGAGAATGGTATAACGATAAAATTATTCAAAATTATTATGATGAAGATAGGAAAAATAAAAGAGATCATCCGTTGAATGCTCAACGATTATTATATTTATATGAGATGCTAAATATTGTAATAGTATCTGATAAAGTGTATTTATTACCAGTAAAAGAAAGAGTAGTAGAAAAATTAATGAAAATGAAAGGTCTCAACGAAGATAATTTAAATAGTATTGGAAAAAATTATGAAATAGTTGAGGAATCAATTGATAATTTGAAACAAACGTTAGAGAGCTTACGAAAAAAAATTCCAAGACTAGGAAATCAGATAGCAGATAATGAAAAATAATTGATTGAAAAAGGACATAATTATGGTATAATTAGACCATAAACAAGGAGGTGTATATTATGCCACAAATAATTCCAATTAAAGACTTGAAGAATACATCAGAGATATCTGATATGTGCCATAAGACAGAGGAGCCAATTTATGTTACGAAAAATGGCTATGGCGATATGGTAATTATGAGCATGGAGATTTATGAGTCAACAATGAGACAGATTGCCATGTACAGAGATATAGAGATATCTGAAAAGCAGATAGAGGCAGGACAGGTAAAGGATGCCAGAACAGCACTTAGAGAAACGAGGGCAAAGTATGGCTTATAAATTAAATGTTACAGAGCATGCTGATGAATTGCTTGATAATCTTGTGTATCATTTAATTTATCGATTAAAGAATAAGCAGGCAGCAAAGCATTTGTTAGATTGTATTGATGTAATCTATGATAGATTGGAGGTCAATCCTTTTCAATTTGCAGAATGTAGAGATGTATATCTTGCCAAGAAAGGGTATAGAGAAGCAGTTGTGCCACAGATGAATTATATTATCATTTTTGATGTGAGAGATGATGTTGTAAATGTAGTTGGTATTTTCCACCAGTTAGAGAATTACCCAAATAAATTATAATATGCTTGGGGTAGAGCAGAGTCAGTCGAAAGGCTGGCTCTAATTTTTTGCCCTTTTTTTGTAGTCAGGCAAATAACGTTATAGCCCATGCAACTTTTCAAGAATAATTTCAAGACAATCTTTACAGAAATTAAGGCAAGAGCTAACATACCACACAACCCTGAATTGTCGGGACTTTTTCTGAAAGGAGGACTTGAAAAATGTTGTTAAACATTATTGCTGAAAAGCACCCTAATTCTTTTGTGCTGTTGCTCCCTAAAACGAGGGATGGGCAAAATCGTGTGAGGGACTGGCAGGTCTTAAACACATCAAGGCATTATGATGAAATACTAAAAGTTGCAAAGTATTATCGTGCTGAAGGAATGAGTAATGCAGTCATATGCAGCACTTGTGATGAACTTGTTGTTCCACCAAATGAAAGTGCAAAGTTTGTCAGAGTGTATTATTCAATGCTCACGATTGCCAAGGTTGTTCTTCATATTCCATTGGGAGGTGTTGAGTAGTGGCACTAATCGACAGAGCAAGGGATGTCTATTTTGACAGGGCGAGGGAGCGTTGGAAACAGAAGGGCTTTGATGCTGACATAACAGATATTCTTGAAGATTATCGTGCAGAAACCAATAAAAAGATTAAAAGAGATAAGGTCAATGTTCTATCTACATTTTTGATCAGTCTGTATGATTATGACCATGATTCCCTGCAGTTAGATATTACAAAGCTTATAGTTCTTAGTCCTAGTAGCGAGTTCCCAGCTAAGGATAAAAGAAAGTTATTACAAATCCTTTGGTCTACTATTCAAATGCTGTATGCCGATGATTGGTCTGAAGTATTGAATGAAGTCAATCGACTGGGTGAGTGGGCGAGGGCAAATCCAGAGGAATTCCCTGTAAAATAGCCAATCTTGGGGGTATCCTATAAATTTTTCTGTGGAAAAATTTCAAAAATAACTTGCAATTCACTTCAAACAGAGTGATAGATAACACACGAAAAATATTAAACTCACGAAATGGAGGATTTATTATGGTTAAGGTTTTAGTTAATGGAGGCTTATTTGAAATAAGCAAGGTTGAAGAGATTGTTGAAAAGAGAGTGCCTTTCAATGGAACAAATATAAGATTGGTGCAGATTGCCAAGGACAGTAAGCAAGCTGTAAGTGGATTACACTTTCAGGTAAAGAATACTGAGTGCAACGTCTTTGCCATCGGTGAGTTCACGATTGGTAATCTGCCAACAGCTAAGGTCAAGGAAATCATGAAGCAGTTATTATCTGATGGTTATTATGATTTCTCTGATTGTGATTTCCAGCCGATGATGTTTGTGGAAAAGTATAAGTTTGATGAAGGTAAGAGCAAGCCATATTTTTGTCAAGGCTCACTCATCCAGTTTTATGCACCAAACGATGTTTTCAACTGTCCTTTAAATATTAATGGAGCAGAAGTTCAGGCGGAGTTTGGAGATGAAAAAGATGATTTGTCTGATATGTCAGATGAGGAACTTCGACAGGCTATCTATGAACTGGAGGATACTAATATGCTCCGCTTAGGTCAGATGAGCCGAGAGGAGCTGGAAAAAGAATACGATGGAATTGAGGTGGATATGGATGAATAAATCTACGCTTCCAGTTGGCATCAAGACCATGATTGGCTGGAAAAACAAGGGAACATTAACTTTTGACAATCCAATACAGCGTAGTGGTTCGCAGTGGACTCTTTTACAGAAGAGTCTGCTGATTCACTCCATATTGATGGGGTATCCCATTCCAAACTGCTATTTTCTTAAAACAAAAGATGAGAATGGAAACACTGTATATGATTGTTTAGATGCAAAACAAAGGCTGACAAGTGTTTTTGACTTTGTAGAGGGCGAATATGAACTTCATTCAGCAACTCCACCATGTACTGTTGATGGTTTTGAGTTTGACCTTGCCAACCTCTCATTTGAAGAATTGGCGGATGATTTAAAAGATGAGATTTTAGGATGTCGCATGAGTATCTTTTGCTTGGAAGATTGCACCGATGAGGAAGTAGAAGAAATCTTTGCAAGACTTAACAATTCTACACCATTAAGTCCAATACAGAAATGCAGAAGCATTATGTCTACAGAACTTGCTCGTTGGACGAAAGAAATTTGTAGCATGGACTTCTTCCAGCATAGTATTGGGTTAACAGTTGCCCAGCTTCGCAGAGAGGCAGATTTGGAAGTGTTGTTACAGAGTATGCTCCTGCTCGATTCAAGGCATGAGAGGTACGATGAGTGGAAAGGCATTTCGACCGCAGAAGTCACGAAGTATTGTAAGCATATTCGTGGCAAATACAACGATGATAAAAAGCTGATGATTATGGAGCTTTTTGAATATCTTGGAAAGGCATTCAGAGAGCAGCATAAGTTCCTTAAGAAATCAAATATTCCAATGGTTGTTGTATTAAGTAAACTGGCTTTGGAAAATGATATTAAACCTGAAAAATTCAAAGTATTCATTGATTCTTTCAGCAATTCTGTATGTGTTGATTATGAGGAAAACACAGGATCAGGAAATGTCAAGCGTGTCAAGACGGAAGGTAGACTGTCAGCAATCGCAAAAGTCTTTGCAGATTATTTTGACTTGGAGGATGCAAATATCTTAAGTGTTGAAAAAGATGCTGATTTTGACGATGTATCGACAAGTGAAAATGAAAACTCTGAGGTTGATGATGTTACAGCAAGTACTGATGAGGATTCGCCAGCTACGGATAGTTTTATAAATGAGCCTACGGAAGAAGCTGTGGATACTGAAGATATGGACACAGAAGGCGATGATGCTGAGGAGGTTGTAGATGAAGCAGGAGAAAATTCAGGCATATCTGTTGAGAGTGAATAAGCTGTCGGGTGTAGTTTATAAAGGCTATCTTGCCGAGGTTGATAATACTTTGGAGGCTGAGCAGAGATATGTTAATTTTAATGAAGCCAATGGTCTTATCGCAGTAGTCAGTATCAATAATAACATTGATGTAATCTGCAGTGATGAGGGCAAAATCAGAAATTTTCCAATCAACAGATTCTTGGTTAGTGATGATGGGGGTGTTCTTGATATGCTGGTTGGTAACATTATGTGTGTAAGACATAACAGTGCTGGCGAATTCACATCAATAAGAGAGGAAGATATTCCTGTTATTGAGAGTCATTTGATACCTCTGATGCCAGATAAAATGATAAACTATGAGGAGGCAGAGTAATATGTCATATCCAATCAATAAGAAGGAGGTTTACTCTGCAAGATATCCTAAAGGAACTATTGTAGAGCTTACAGAGCCTATTGATGATAAGTACAGTCCCAAACCTGTAGGTAGCAGATTTAAAGTAGATTATGTGGACGATGCCCTACAATTACAAGGTCACTGGTTGCCACCAGCATCAGGCAGTATTGCTATCATTATAGAGCAGGATAAATTCAAAGTAATAACCTAAAGCACAAAATAAGCGACTGTTTTGATTCAGTCGCTTTACTTATACAATCTATTATTCATGGTGAGAAGTATCAGGTTTTTTGTATTCTATAAGAGCTGATATATCTACATCCAGATAATCGCATAACTTACAGATTAGGTTGGTGTCCATTCTCTGGAATTCATCTCGGCAGTATCTGTTGAAGTTACTGCGAGGAATATCTAAATCTTTACAGATTTTATTTTTGGAGATACCTTTCTCTGCAAGAATTTCATTTATGCGTAAGTGTAAAGAACCATAGTTGCACATGAAAATTCTCCTTTACTTTTTACCATAAATTGTATATAATAAGTGCTGATACAATAACTCACTATATAGATACTCACTATATAGTGAGTGTGGCATAAAACATGTAAAATATAAGGTTTTACATAATATTCAAAAGAAGGAGAGATATGTTTTATGAGAAAGAAAAAGTTTAAAGCCACAGCAGTTGCTCTGGCTATGGCAGCAGTAACAGCATTTTCAGTTGGTGGAAATTATGTATACGCAGATGCCAATTCCAATGCTGATATTGCTATTCAGGCGGAGGCAGTTTCTGAGTCAGTGGTATTACCTGTATCTGTTGCAAGTGAAGCCTGGATATACAGTGATGGCTCAAGAGAATTTGGAACGTGGAAAGCATTAAATATCAAGGTGAATGATACAATGTATCCACTGTCAAAGGATGGAGCAGTTAATGTAACATTCAGTAATGGTGATGAAATCAAGATATATTCAGGAGATTCCTACGAATTATGGGAAGGAACTATTAGTATAAGTGGTGATGAAGTCAAAGTGACAAGCCAGAATGATAAATATGCGTCTAGTGGATGTACGGGAACAACCACATGGGGATGTAATCTTGTATATTCAGATGGAGCATTGACTTTAAGCAAAACAAAAAATGGTGGTATGGGTGGCGGTGGCGTTCCATCGTTTACTGACTATGTATATTATAATTATGATTTAACTGCGAAAACGGAAGGTGGAACTCCAATAGAGGGAATTGGTATTAAGGATAATTCTATATTTGATGATTCTTATGGTTCAAATTTAAGATATAGTATTGTTGATTCAAATTGTGCATGGGGAAACGGAAATTTTTATAGTTTGAAATTTGAAACTATAGATGAGATAGGAGTCTGGGTTTTAGATACAACTCGTATTACTGACCAAAATGGATATACAGATATGTATCTTCCTGATGAATGTGTAAATGCGGGCTATTCACACAAAATACATATGGGTGGAAATATAAGCGGTACATTTGCAAATGGTCTTAGAAGAGCTTATATAAGCAATGGTCTTGTTGATGTGACTATTAATAACGAATATTATACGAATACAGCGGCTCTTGGATTAAAAGCTGCTTTTGGTACGGCTGGAACAGATGAAGTTCTTGGTGATTACTATTATGCTAGTAAAATGTCAGGATTTAAATCAGATTCTGTTACGTTGCAGGATGAAGCTGGAAAAGACATTGCGACAGTAACAATGGGATTGAAAGAAACAGATGATATGCACCTGATAGGTAAAGATGGTTATTCCTACAAAGCTACAGGACTTGAACCTACAGCAGATATTAAAATGGCTGACGGTGTAACGGACTGGACAGTTTCAGTTACTACAGATGATGACACTTTCCATATCAATGCAGTAAGAAAGGCTTCAGAATCCAATACAGGTGATGGTACAACAAGTGATGGATCGACAACAGATAAGTATATCACTGATTTATCAAAGGCTGAATCACAAGTAGTTTCACTGGATACATTTGCTTCAATTTTGGCTGAGAATGCTACAAAAGATGTTATTATCAAGTCAAATAACAATGTAACGTTTACATTTGCAAAAGGCACTATGGCAAGTGTAGATGGCAAGACAGAGTATGATTTCTCTACATCAATTGTGAATGCATATGCGGATACAATGCCATCTTATATTACAAAAGATAATTTTGTATCACAGATTAACTATAACTACTCAGGCAAGTTACCAGCAACAGCAAACATCCGCTTCTATGTTGGAACAGAGTATGCAGGTCAGACACTCTATTATTCACTTATGAATGCTGACAATACTTTTGCAGAGGTTCAGACAGCAGTTGTTGATGCTGACGGTTATATGACGGTAAAGCAAGACCATTGTTCAAGCTATGTTGTAACAAAGACAGAGCCAAAGTTACCAAGCAACAATGATACAAAGACTGATGATGGAAATACTACTGTATCAACAGATAAGAATGCATCATCTGCAAATACAACAGCTACATCACCAAAGACTGGCGATATGACACCAATCGCAATCTATGTTGTGATAGCAGTTGCAGCTATGGGAGTAATCGTATTTGTAAAGAGACGCAAAACAGCTTAATTGAATATCAATATTATGAGCATAGTCAGACCAGTGATTCTTCGGAGTTGCTGGTCTTTTTGCATTTCATGAAGTATGTATGATTGCTCGGAACTGTTGTTTGTGGCTTGGCTTTGGCATCTGCCCACACAGGCTTTCTGCTGGCATTGTGGTCACTTCCTCGACTATTGCGGTATGTTTGCCACAAATGGCACACGCAGGCTCACAGGGGCAAGCGTATATGACTGGTTCTGAATGCTTGGCTGGTCTGGAAAAATGGAGGGGTAGGTTTATAAAATCCACAGATGATTGAGATGTTAAGATGTCAGTAGGAAACTTATTTGTTACTAAGATGAAAAAGGTAATGATTTACGATATAATGTGTATAGCGAAATATAGTATTTGTAAGAAGAAAGATATGTATAGATGAAGAAGGTATTTATTTTAGCGGAGCATTTAAATGATGAACATGAAGTGGATTTTTATGAGGAGGGATATACCCATTTGAGAGCATTCCATGCATGCAGACCATTGAGAATTTCAGACTATTTAAATAATGGAATTACCCCTATTTCTTATAAGTCTGCATTGAAGGATACTAAAGATAGGGTTGTCTGTGATTATATATCTAAGGAAGATGCTATTTCAGAATTTAAAAAGGAATGGTCGAAATTTGATGATATTCATAAGAGAGTGTGGTTGCAAATAGACAAAGATGAACTATTAGGAATGTCAAGTCATTATTTAATATATGGAAGTGAATTTATTAATGCTCTTGCAATGAATTTGGGTTGTCGGAGCCGATTAAAAGAAATTGGCATTCCTACAATATTTTATTGTGATATTCCAATAAGAGATGTTGCTCAGAAGGATATAGATGAAATTCAAGAACGAATAAATAACAGAAATGTTAATAATATAGGAATTGCAGTAGATAATGTTCTGCCACAAAATATTGTTAATTATGAGCATCCGATAAAGAGATTAACTGATCCATATGGTGGTACTTATAAGCCTGATTATGAAAAGTTGAATGAGAATGCTTTTGTTTTTAAGAAAATTTAAACTGATTTGGAGGAAATAATATGTATACAATATATGATTTTGATATTAAATATAATGACTTTGATTATGAGGCAACTAATTTGGATGATATTGATTATGAGAAAATTGACAATATATATATAAGTACAATTGAGAAAAAAGAATATGAATTATGTCCTACATTTGCGATAACTGTTTCTGATTTACAGACAGATAAGCCAGAAGTAGTTTTTAAAACAAATTACACAAGAATAATAGATTTTGATAAAGAAATAAAAGTTCCTATTGTAGGTAATGTAAAAGATACTATACTTGCAATAATTGACAGGATAAATGAAGAGTATGATGCAAATGCATTTAAATTCTTTAATAGTGATGAGTGGTTGGGATGTGAGATATATAAACAACTAAGCACTATTAATAATGATAATATATACAAAGTATCGCAGATAATTCAAAATGGCTGTTTAGATTTTAGACTTGATTCTAAATTTATAGTTGATTATACGAAGATGCATATAGCAAATCCAGAAAAATTAGTGCCGATTGATATGGATGCATTCCACTTTGAGCATATGTTAAAAGTCGCTAAAAAGAAGAAAAACAGCGTTTTAAACAATACCTTTAATAGAGGGGAATGAAGCATCAATGTTAAATAAATTTAATTGTTTTGGGTAGATACTAGCGGTAGCTGTCTATTTTATGTGTTTTAATATGAAATAAATTTGTTTTTATATCTGCTCATAGATGCTTGGAGTTAATCTTTTGGGAATAAAGTCATTCTTATCGTGAGCAGATATATTCTTGTATAAAATCATCTAAGCTATGCTATTCACAGCCATTCTGAAAATATTTTAATCAGAACTGCCATGATTTTATATGTACTGATTATGTGCTAAGTGATTCTATTATGAAATAATACATTCTGATTTTATAATGAGCTGGTCTATGTTGTATTCTGTCAGACTGGTGATAGTTCTTGATAATAGTCTTTGTTCTAATCTATTCTTCCATAGCAATATGAATTATTATTACAATCGTAAATCAACAAATTCTTTTAGTAATTTCCCAAATTCCCAAGAAAATTGAATGATGTATAAATGCATAGATGTGAAAATATAGCAGTCATACAAAAACAAGAGACTGCTATGCAGAGATAAAAATAGTTGTATCTGTGTATAAATCAATATTATCTATAAGCCAGTTCTGTATTCCTTATCTGCTTTATCTAATAGCAAATTCTAAAGTATTCATAAGATTTTGAAATATTGACACAAGAGTGATTGGTACCCTTGCCTGCGAAAATAAAACTGATTGAAAAAAGTGATGGATGTTTCGCAAATTGTAACACTTTACGGCAAATTTGAAACGCTGAACCTTGAATTATGGGCATTCCTGTTGTTGGCTGAAAAATTAAATTGTTACAAAAAGTGATTGTTGGCTTTCTTCTCTATTTTGGAGAAAGGCTTATTCTTTGGAAATCATACATAACCACCAAATGCCCTGCGTACTTTTTGGCAGAACTAGACACTTCAATAGCTTTGCACAAAGAGTTATAGTACCAGCAACCGTTCGGAAAGGTCTTAAAAAGTTCATTTGCTTGTATTTGCCTTATTTAGCCGATTTTATGGTTCAATGCCAAATACTCCGATGAGGCTTTTAAAAGTGGCACACAGCTCAAATTATGCGGTGGTATTTTGGACAGGCGGTTATATCGGTCTGAACTGGTGTAGGTACTGCGTTCATAAAACCATGCTTTTACGCACTATCAAATATGAGGGTAAAAAATGGTTTAGAAATGTGGTATTTGCTATTTGCGGAGGTTCGCTCAGTTACAGGGACTTTTACGAACGGAAATCAATATTTAATGGAAGGAGTCTTGCTATTATGGAATTTGGTTATGCACGAGTCAGCACTTCACATCAGAATACTGACAGGCAGATTGAAGCTTTGCTTGAGTATGGCATTCCAGAGAGAAATATCATTGTAGACAAGCAGTCTGGTAAGGATTTTGAAAGGGTGGGATATCTTGCTTTGAAGAATACAATGCTTCGAGCAGGAGATACCTTAGTTATCAAGGAACTGGACAGGCTTGGCAGAAACAAGCAGATGATAAAAGAAGAACTGGAGTGGCTCAAAGCTCACGAGATCCGAGTGAAAATCCTCAATGTTCCAACATCTCTGATGGAGTGTGATGGTCAGGATTGGATACTGGAAATGGTATCCAATATTCTTATTGAGGTTATGGCATCTATTGCAGAGGAGGAGAGACTGAAAAATCATCAACGCCAGTCTGAAGGAATACAGGCAGCTAAAAATAGGGGTGTTGTGTTTGGCAGACCTACTGTGAGAAAGCCAGAAAATTATGAGGCTGTTATGGAGAAGGTTGCAAGTGGGGATATGAAAGCTGTTGAAGCAATGCGAGAGATGGGGATTAAGAAAACTACTTTTTATAAGCTGAAAAAAATATATCCGATGGAGGTGACTGCATGAGTATCGAGGATGGTATCAGAAATTTTGTGAAAAAAAGTCCTAAGTATAATATTTACGAAAACTACTCAGGTCGTGGAATGTTTGGCAGAACTTGTTTAGGTGTAGTAGTTAGCCAGCAGGATTCATTCATGGACTTTATTATTAAGCTTACAAAGTATCTGGATGACAATGGTATTGAAGATGTTGATTTTTCGTTGGAGGGGGTATCCTATGACGCTTTAGGTCTTGATACGATTGTGTATTTTCCAAATATAGGGGGTGATTGTGTATGACTAAGTTAGCAAAATGGCATGTTGAAGAAATTTTAGAAAATTTTGTGTTGGGAGGCTTTCCTGTAAAGGATGATGATAGGTTCTTAGCTTGCTCATCTATTCTTACATCTATGATTGATACTGTTGAGGTTGATGAACCTAACAAGGCTTTTATTTTCCATACAATGTCTGGTAGTGAATACCTTTGTCCATTCGAGGATATTAGATGGACTGATAGGTTTGCTGAATTTTCCAAAGACAATTTGGAGCGTTTAAAGGTTGTTCCACATTTTGTAGACGAAGCAATAAAATTAGCTCATGAAAAAGAAAGTTCTTTTGTTGCTTGGTTAGAGAAGGAAATCTTTAATGGAGATTTATTCATTGAAATAGGAGCTGGTGGCATTTTAAATGTTCATTTTAAATATGAAGATAAAGTTCATCGCCTAAGTAGTCAGATACATATGGGAATGTTTAAGGATTCCTATCTATACCAGCTTTCAGGGATAGTTGACTTCAGGCACTATGCATTCGTTGGTGGCTCAGTAAGCACATATCATATGAGTGATTCAATCAAGAGATTGGTTGTAAATAATATAGGTAGCAGACCTGTAACCATAGACAATGTAGTTTATAAGCATGGAGTAAATGTTACTCTTGTAACTGAAGAAAACCATCCAGAAGGACTGATTAGTCCTGATGCATTTAATGGAAAGAGTTTACTTAGTGATTTTATGGAAGGAGTTGATTTGCTTGATTAAAGTTATTCTTTACCACCCAGGACAATATGGTGTATTTAGTGATGATACATACCATGTATGTGAAGATGTGTATGCTAGATTTGAAATGCTTGTAGGGAATGAAGAATTTCCTTTTCGAGATGAGGCATCTATAGCTTTTCTTAAGAAGAGAAATTGCAGTTTCATAGAAGGTGATAGATATGCGATTCGTAATGGAGCTGATATTGATAGAGTTTTTCCTATCACATATATCAATAGGTGTGAGCAGGAAGGTCTTATTTTAATTAGCAATTCACAAAGAGGTATCTATACGCATACGAAGCATCTTGACCGCTTAGTTATCAATGCTTTAAAGAAATTAGATATTGATATCTTGCTTGCAGTATGTGTGAATGAGGATGATGTCTATGGTATTTTATCTGCAGTAAAAGATTTTGAAGCAGTTAATTTTGACTATGGTGAAAACTTATTTACTTTCTGTCGTAAGTTTGAGTATGACTGGAAACGAGACCTGCCAGATATAGCTCAATTAATAGACATGAAATATCCAGAGGGTTGTGAAGTTATCTTAACTTACAAAGAATGGTTTGAGGCTGGTGTAATTTGTGATAAGAAAATATTTGCAAAAACACTTTTAAAAGAAAGGCTGAGAAGTAGAAGACTTGCTATTATGTTGATTGACTTTATGAAAGACAAGTCAGTCAGGTTGTCAAAAATAAATTCAACAAAGAACCCAGATACTAGACTTCTTTTTGATGACCTGCCATCTGTTGCAGATGATGTAAAGAGGACATTTTATTTAATTATTGATATTGATGAAACTATCCGCAGTGAAAGAGATATAGTTGATTATTGTATCTATGGTGGTTGGATAAATAAAGAGTTTGTCGAGGTATTGGGTAAGGAAGAAGCCTTACCTATATTTGAGGACTTGATTCCATTTATTCTTAGAGAGGAGATGATTTTATGTGGCTGAGTTACCATGTTCCTTGTTTCTATATTAATCGGGGGAGTATATGTGCCTGTTTCAACAAAGATTTCAAAGCAGAGCTTTTAAAAGGTTTAGAAAAAGAGGGAGTTACCTATATTAAGCTGGAAACAGTCAAAGTAAAAATGGGAGATGATTTTGTGGATGAGGAGATTTTAAGTTTTTATACAGATGATACAAATACATATGAAAAACTACAGACTTTTCTCGATATTTTTGATGATGCAATTAATAAGTATGAGTCAGATTTAAAACAGGACTGTTATTTCTTTGAGTTTGATGGGTGTATGTTATATGTGCATTGCTCAGGGAAAACCACAAGAAAACGTAGTCGTATATCACCAATAATTAGAAAACTTGAAGAAGTATGGAGAGAGCATCCAGATCTGCGTTTGGGACAGCTTTTGATTGATTGTGCAGGTGGCAAGGATTTATTTAACTTGGAAGATGATGAGCTGATGGAGGTGCTGGAAAGGTTTGGTGATAATCTGTGAATTTATATATCAGGGACTTGCATTTTGGACATAAGGCTGTTTCATAAAAAGCCAGTGTCGAGATTATTATTTTGAACTGGATAATGACATGGTAACAATAAAAGCAGTTTTTAATTTGTGTGCGTGACCAGCTCATGGGGAGAAAAATTATAACACGATTTTTAAACAGGTGAGCTGGTGTTTGAATGGTTGAGAAAGCTATTAAAACTTCAAGTTTATTTTTTCAAAAGAATATTTTGTCCGTTCGCAAAATTAAAAACAGCTTTTTAGAAGGCAAAACCTAAAATGGAAAATTTGAACCTTATATTTATAAAAAATTGAATTGACACTTTATATCGTGTATGCATAGCGTCTCCGTTTTTTTTGAGACAAATTCTATTGTTTGGAGGAACGCTATATGGTGTCAGAAGATGTTAACAAAACTGCAAAAAACGAAAGGAAGGTGGTTAAAGTGGAAAGCAGAGTCTATCGTCCAGAAGAAATTATGGCTATCATGGGGCTTAGTAAGTCAAAGACCTATCAGTTTCTGAATGATGTGTATAATAAAAAGTCACCATTCAGAGTGATAAAAATTAATACTGTCATCAGAGTGCCGAAGGAGGGATTTGACGAATGGTTGGCAATAAAATAGCAGACATCTGCCCTGTTAAAGGGCAGATTGACAGAAATGCAAGGTTTAATGGCATAAGCTGGCAGATTCGTATAAAACTCTTTGATGAAAATAAAGAGGTTCAATATAAGCTGAAAAAAGGATTCTTGACAGCAGATGAGGCAAATGATGCTAAAGAAAAATACGACAGTGACTTTAAAAGAGATGCCAGACGCTATGGACTTGCAACAGAATATTCTAAGGATTTGTCATTAAAGGCATATCTTGAATATTTTTTGGAAGAGATTCTGGCTTCATATTGTCAGGCAACAACTATGATGGTCTATAGGTATACACTATATAAGCATATTTTGCCTGACTGGAAATCAGACACAATGCTTGCTAAAGTGACAGATGAGGAATTAAATCAGTTATTAGATGCAGTTGCAAAAACATCTAAGATAGCAGCAAATAAGGCAAGAGAATTTCTGTATCTTGCCTTAAGACATGCCTATTACAATGAGAAGAGAATAAATAATCTTCCCATTTTGAAAAAATGTCCCAGACCAAAGCAAAAGGTAAACACATTAAATAAGGAAGAATTGAGAAAATTGCTTGAAGTGGCATCCAAGAGCAATTGGTATCTTGAAATTCTTTTAGCTCTTTTTCTTGGATTGCGAAAGGGAGAAATCAGGGGCTTGAAGTTTTCTGATTTCGATGATGAACAGCAAACAGTAATGATTCAAAGACAGTTGAGTGTTGATAAAGAGTATTATGACTCAACATATGAAAAGAAAACTTCAAAGCCTGTTATTAAAGCTCCTAAAACAAAAAATTCCGTTAGAAGGCTTCATGTTCCAGACTATGTCTGGGCAGAAGTATTAAAGAGAAAAGATACTATAGAGGCTAGAAAAAATTGCATAGGGGACAAATATGTGGATAACGATTATGTGTCGTGTGATGAGCTTGGAAAACCAAGAGGTGAGACATCAATTAATACTGCATTAAATAAGTTATGTAAGCGGAATGGTATTAAACATATGACAGTTCATGGGTTGAGGCACTGTTACGCATCTATTTTATTGGAACTGGGGTATGACTTGCCTACAATAAGTGGTTTATTAGGACACAGTTCTGTTAATACAACATATGAAATGTATGCAGAGGTTATAGATGGAAATTCTGAGATCTTGACTTGTCTGAATGAATTGTATGCTATGGATGAGGAGGATTAAAATGCAGTTAGGTTTGGAAGAATATATATCTTTTGAAGTGAAAAATGTCAAAAAGATTAAAGGACATTTTGGTTTCATTGTTGTATTAAACTACAATGATGATTCGACGAAGACCCAGCAACACGCTGGGTTTTTGACTAAGGAGGAGGCAAATAGAGAAAGGGAGATAACAATCGGTCATCTTCATGAAAGAAAGTATCTTGTATATGGTACAGTTTTGTTTAAGGACTATATAAGACACTGGCTGGATGATATTATAAAAAATAGAGTCGGTAGCTATAATACATACTATAATTATAATTCTGTGGTATGTAATCATATAATCCCAGTATTGGGAAATAAAATGATGAAAATGATTAATACTGCGGATATTGTAAGACTGTATAGAAAGGCAGGAGAGTATTCTAAAAGTGTTGCGGAGCAGGTAAGGACTATAATAAAAACTTGTCTTGGCTATGCTGTTAAAGAAAAAGCTGTTGCAGTTAATGTGGCACTAGGGGTTAGAATGCCCAAAAGTTTAAATATAGGAAATTATCATACCAGAACTATTGAAAGTAAAAATACGCTTACACTGGAACAGGTAAAGAAATTGATAGAGGGGAGTAAGGGGAGCAAAATTCATTTGATGATACTTTTTAATGTCGTTATGGGACTGCGGTGTTCGGAGATAATTGGTATTAAATATTCAGATATTGATTTTGTTGAGCAGAAGCTTACGGTCAGAAGACAGCTTGGAAGAGACATCAAGAAAAACGATAGTGAGCTGGATGCAAAAACTTATACAAAGCAGGAAATTGCTACAAAAACACCATCCAGTGTGAGAACTATTGATATTCCTGATATTGTATATGATGCGATTTTAGAGCAAAGAAAATTGTATGAGGCTTCTAAGAGCAGGAGAAGTAAATATTTTTGGGATTTAGACTATGTCTGTTGCAGTTCATATGGAAGACCTAGGAGCAAAAATTTTCATTTTCAGCATTTCAAGAAATTACTGAAAGATTTGGAACTGCCGGATGTCAGATGGCATGATTTAAGAGGAACATGTGCAACGATTCTTCTCTTAAATGGAATGAGTCCAAAGGCAATCGCAGAAAATCTTGGACATGCATCTGAGATTGTGACGATAGATAATTATATTGATAAATCAAAATTGTCTGTTGTTAAGCTGGATAGATTAGATTCTTTTATTGCAGCAGTTGTACCGATGGATAATAATGATAAGGTGACAAATGACTTCAGCAAGAATACACCTGATATAGGTAAATATATTATGGGTTGACATGAATAACGGAGAACAGACGTTCTTAATTAGATGGACAAAGTCTATTTTTTGTAGTAAAATTAAGCATGTAAGTGCATACTATGAAAATGTTGACTTTGTCTTTTTTAGAAGTATTTTGTAAAAACCTTATTTCTGATTTAGTAAACATATAATCAGGATATTCCAATTATTTACAGTTTTCTTTTTGGTGACCAAATTGTTACTTTGGAGGCAATTTCGGATTTACAGCGTATGTAAGAGTAACAATCAGTTGGCTTATAGAAGTCAATTTTACTATAAATTTCAGGAAGGAGAGGGCATTATGGAGTTTAAATTACATGCCCCATATGAGCCTACTGGTGACCAGCCACAGGCAATAAAAGCCTTGGTAGACGGGTTCAAAGAAGGCAACCAATTCGAGACTTTACTAGGGGTTACAGGTTCGGGCAAGACCTTTACTATGGCTAATGTCATTGCAGCTCTTAATAAGCCGACACTTATCATAAGTCATAATAAGACCCTCGCAGGACAATTGTACTCTGAATTTAAGGAATTTTTCCCCGAAAATGCGGTGGAGTACTTTGTCTCCTACTACGACTATTACCAGCCTGAGGCTTATGTGCCGCAGTCTGATACGTACATAGCCAAGGATTCCTCTGTAAATGATGAGATAGATAAGCTCAGGCTTTCAGCCACGGCAGCGCTCACAGAGCGAAAGGATGTCATTGTCGTGGCATCGGTTTCCTGCATATACGGACTTGGAAGTCCTGATGAGTGGACAGGCATGAGTATTTCGCTGCGCCCGGGGCAGGAGAGGGACAGGGATGATCTCGCGAGGGCTCTAATAGATTTACAGTACACCAGGAATGATATGGATTTTCACCGAGGCACCTTCAGAGTGCACGGTGATGTGCTTGATATATTTCCGGCAAATGCCGATGATACAGCAATCAGGGTTGAGTTTTTCGGTGATGAGATAGATCGGATAGTGGAGGTTGATGTGCTGACCGGCGAGGTAAAGTGTTCGCTTGAGCATACGATGATTTTCCCTGCATCACACTATGTAGTTTCGCAGGAGAAGATAAATGAGGCCTGCCTCAATATAGAGAAAGAGCTTGATGAGCGTGTGAAGTATTTTAAAGGCGAGGACAAGCTGATAGAGGCTCAGCGAATAGCAGAGAGGACCAATTTTGACATAGAGATGATGAGAGAGACAGGCTTCTGCTCAGGAATTGAGAACTATACGAGGCATCTGAACTTTGCAAAGCCGGGGGAGCCTCCTATGACACTCATAGATTTCTTCCCGGATGATTTTCTCATAATCGTGGATGAGTCACATATCACGATTCCACAGATAGGCGGTATGTATGCGGGTGACCGCTCCAGAAAGACCACTCTTGTGGACTATGGCTTCAGACTGCCCTCGGCCCTTGACAACAGACCTCTCAATTTCGAGGAGTTCGAGGGTAAAATAGACCAGATGCTCTTTGTCTCAGCCACTCCTAATAAGTATGAGAATGAGCATGAGCTGCTTCGTGCGGAGCAGATTATCAGACCGACAGGACTTTTGGATCCGGAAATATCAGTGCGCCCTGTCGAGGGACAGATTGATGACCTTGTATCAGAGGTCAATAAGGAGACTGCAAACCATCACAAGGTGCTTATCACGACACTCACAAAGCGTATGGCTGAGGATCTCACAAACTATATGGCAGAGCTTGGAATCAGGGTAAAGTACCTGCATTCAGATATAGATACACTTGAGAGAGCGGAGATAATACGTGACCTGCGTCTTGACGTATTTGACGTGCTCGTCGGTATCAATCTGCTCAGGGAGGGCCTTGATATCCCGGAGATTACACTTGTTGCCATACTCGATGCGGATAAGGAAGGCTTCCTTCGTTCAGAGACCTCACTTATACAGACGATAGGACGTGCCGCACGTAACAGTGAGGGCCATGTTATCATGTACGCTGACAAGATTACAGACTCCATGCGTGTCGCAATTGACGAGACAAAGCGTCGTAGAAAGGTACAGGAAGAGTACAATGAGGCTCACGGCATCACGCCACAGACTATACAGAAATCCGTGCGTGATCTCATAGCTATCTCAAAGAAGGTAGCGGCCGATGAGAATGCTCTTGACAAAGATCCGGAGTCAATGAGCAAAAAAGAGCTTGAGAAGCATATCGCAGATATAGAGAAAAAGATGAAAAAAGCAGCGGCAGAGCTCAATTTCGAGGCGGCTGCTGAGTACAGGGATAAGCTTATTATGCTTAAAAACACATTGAGAGACGTAAAATAAAAGCTTATAACATCCGGAAGCAATTTGGAGGAACACAAATTATGGCAAAAAAAGAAAGAAAATACATCAAAATACGAGGTGCCAGCGAACACAATCTAAAGTGCGTCAGTCTCGACATCCCGAGAGATGAGTTTGTTGTTTTTACAGGGCTTTCAGGCTCCGGCAAGTCATCACTGGCATTTGATACCATATATGCTGAGGGGCAGCGCAGGTACATGGAGTCACTTTCATCGTATGCGCGTCAGTTTTTAGGACAGATGGAGAAGCCGAATGTGGAGTCTATAGAGGGACTTCCGCCTGCCATTTCCATTGACCAGAAATCCACCAACAAGAACCCACGTTCAACTGTCGGAACGGTCACAGAGATATATGATTACTTCAGACTGCTTTATGCAAGAATTGGAATACCACACTGTCCGAAGTGCGGGCGCGCCATTACAAAGCAGACGATAGACCAGATGGTGGATACTGTTATGGCGTTGCCTGAGCGCACCCGTATCCAGCTTCTTGCACCGGTGGTCAGAGGCCGCAAGGGTGAGCACCAGAAGCTATTCGAGAGAGCCAAAAAGAGCGGATACGTGCGTGTGATTGTAGATGGCAGCATGTATGAGCTCTCCGAGGATATCCCGATGGAGAAAAATATAAAGCACAATATTGACATTGTTGTAGACCGTCTGGTTGTAAAGCCGGGTATAGAGAAGCGCCTTACGGATTCACTTGAAAATGTATTTGAACTGACAGAGGGCAATGCCATAGTTGATATTGTGGATGGCGAACAGATGACTTTTTCCCAGAATTTTGCGTGCCCTGACTGTGGCATAAGCATAGATGAGGTTGAGCCGAGAAGCTTCTCCTTCAACAATCCGTTCGGAGCATGTCCGACCTGCTACGGACTCGGCTACAAGATGGAGTTTGACCCGCAGCTTATGGTGCCTGACTCATCGCTTTCCATATCTGAGGGTGCCATACAAGTGATGGGCTGGCAGTCATGTACAGACCCAAAGAGCTATACCTATGCGACACTTCGTGCACTGCATGAGGGCTATGGGCTTCCTCTCGACACGCCGATTGATGATTTATCTGCAGACATGAAAAAGCTGCTGTTTTACGGTGGAGACGGCAGAGTGCTCAAGGTCAGATACAAGGGTCAGAGGGGCGAAGGTGTCTATGACCTTGTATGGAACGGCCTTGTGGATAATGTTGAGCGCCGATACAAGGAGACCTTTTCTGATACGGCAAAGGCAGAGTATGAGCAGTTTATGCGTATTACTCCGTGTACGAGCTGTAAGGGGCAGAGGCTTAAGCCGTCGTCACTTGCCGTTACGGTTGCGGACAAGAACATATATGAGATGACCTCCATGTCTGTGAAGGAGCTTGTGAAGTTCCTTGCTGATATAGAGCTTACAGAGCAGCAGCACTATATAGGAGATCAGATACTAAAGGAAATCCGTGCGAGAGTTGGCTTTTTGCAGCAGGTCGGCCTTGATTACCTCACCCTTACCCGTGGCACGGCAAGCCTTTCAGGCGGGGAAGCCCAGCGAATCAGGCTTGCCACGCAGATAGGCTCAGGACTTGTAGGTGTGGCATATATACTTGATGAGCCAAGTATCGGACTGCATCAGAGGGATAACGACAAGCTGCTTGGTGCACTTATGAATCTTAAGAATCTGGGCAATACTCTCATAGTGGTGGAGCATGATGAGGATACCATGCGTGCGGCGGATTATATCGTGGATGTAGGACCGGGAGCCGGCTCGCACGGCGGGGAGATAGTGGCAGCAGGCTCGTTAAAGGACATTATAAAGTGCAAAAAATCACTCACAGGAGCATATCTGAGCGGTAAAATAAAGATACCGGTGCCACAGGAGAGGCGCAAGCCAAGCGGATATATCACGATAAGAGGAGCCAGGGAGAATAACCTGAAAAATATTGATGTGCAGATACCTCTTGGTATCATGACCTGTGTTACAGGCGTGTCGGGCTCGGGAAAGAGCTCATTGACCAATGAGATACTCTACAAGCATCTGGCCAAATCCTTAAACAGAGCCAGGTGTATCGCAGGTGACCACGACGGTATAGATGGTCTTGAACAGCTTGATAAGGTCATAGACATCGACCAGTCACCGATAGGCCGTACACCCCGCTCTAATCCTGCCACATATACAGGTGTGTTTGACATGATAAGAGACCTGTTTGCATCAACACCTGATGCCAAGGCAAAGGGCTATAAAAAGGGCCGTTTCAGTTTCAATGTAAAGGGCGGTCGGTGTGAGGCCTGCGGCGGCGATGGAATCCTTAAGATAGAGATGCATTTCCTGCCTGATGTATATGTGCCGTGTGAGGTCTGTGGAGGCAAACGATATAACAGGGAGACACTCGATGTAAAGTACAAGGGCAAGAGTATATACGATGTTCTTGATATGACAGTGGAGGAGGCACTTGAGTTTTTCAAAAATGTGCCAAAGATCCAGAACAAAATCCAGTCGCTCTATGATGTCGGACTATCCTACGTGAAGCTGGGACAGCCGTCCACGGAGCTTTCGGGTGGTGAGGCACAGCGTATCAAGCTTGCCACAGAGCTTAGCAGAAAGAGCACCGGAAAGACCATATATATACTTGATGAGCCTACCACAGGATTGCACTTTGCAGATGTACACAAGCTTGTGGAGATACTGCGCAGGCTATCAGACGGAGGCAATACTGTAGTTGTTATCGAGCACAATCTCGATGTGATAAAGACAGCTGACTATATCATAGACATGGGACCTGAGGGCGGAGACGGCGGCGGAACCGTCATAGCGCAGGGTACACCTGAGGAGATATGTGAGGTAAAACAGTCATATACAGGCCAGTTTTTGAAACCATATCTGGAAAAAGACAAGGATAAACTTTAAAATTTTATTAAATATGACCTTTTTCAAAAAAAAAGTTTGAAAAATGGGATTTATTGTATATAATAAGAGAGTGTATGTGTAAATTTAAAGATATGGCAGGAAAGGGGCTATTAAAATGGTCGGATCAGATATCGGAATCGATTTAGGAACAGCAAGTATACTTGTTTATATAAAAGGAAAGGGTGTTGTGTTAAAGGAGCCTTCAGTAGTAGCCTTTGACAGGGACACCAACAAGATTAAGGCAATCGGAGAGGAAGCACGCCTCATGCTCGGAAGGACACCGGGTAATATCGTTGCAGTCAGACCGCTGCGTCAGGGTGTTATCTCAGATTATACAGTTACAGAGAAGATGATCAAGCACTTCATCCAGAAGGCGCTTGGTAAGAAGAGCTTCAGAAAGCCGCTCGTGAGCGTATGTGTGCCAAGTGGTGTTACAGAGGTTGAGAAGAAGGCCGTTGAGGATGCTACATTTGCAGCTGGAGCCAGAGATGTTAAGATTATCGAGGAGCCAATCGCAGCTGCAATCGGTGCAGGTATTGATATTTCAAAGCCATGCGGAAATATGATAGTAGATATCGGAGGCGGTACATCAGATATAGCAGTTATCTCACTCGGTGGTTCGGTAGTCAGCACATCTATCAAGATAGCCGGAGATGATTTTGATGAGGCAATTGTCAGATACATGAGAAAGAAGCATAACCTTCTTATCGGAGAGAGAACGGCTGAGGATATCAAAATCAAGATTGGTACATGCTACCCTCTCGCACAGCCGGAGACAATTGAGGTAAGAGGAAGAAACCTTGTAACAGGACTTCCAAGGACTATTACAGTCAGCTCAGAGGAGACAGAGGAAGCACTTCGTGAGGCAACTCTTCAGATAGTTGAGGCAGTGCACTCAGTGCTTGAAAAGACTCCACCGGAGCTTGCAGCCGATGTCGCAGACAGAGGAATCGTGCTTACAGGAGGCGGTTCACTGCTCAGAGGTCTTGAGGAGCTTATCGAGGAAAAGACCGGCATCAATACAATGACTGCAGAGCAGCCTATGACATGTGTTGCTATCGGTACAGGAAAGTATGTAGAGTTTCTTGCAGGCAAGAGAGATGAAGAATTCTAGAATATACGTTTTATAACAGGCAGCCGTGAGGGCGATGATATGTCCCTGCATTGCAGGAATGTATTGTCGCTTTTTTGTTAATATTGTTACAAATGGGGATATTACAGTCAGTGGGATTAGTGAACAAAATAAAGAATATTGGGAGAGGTGTAATCAATCTGGTATTTCCACCGCGCTGTCCGGTATGTGATGGTATAATTGGTCCGGTTGAGAGATATATACACAGCAGATGCTGTGAAAAGCTCTTTCCGGTTGAGCAGCCACAGTGTATGCGCTGCGGGAAGCCGGTTTTGTCTGAGCGAAGAGAGTATTGTGACGACTGCGCACGGGCACTCGAGCATCACAGGCAGATGCGGGAGGATGACAGCTACAGGCAGGGCAAGGCACTTTTTGCATACAAGGGCAGCATAAAGCAGACCATGTACAGGTTCAAGTATTCAAACAGACGTGAGTATGCGGCTTATTTTGCACAGACAGCAGTGGAAAGATATTCGGACTGGATACAGAGCTGTGGGATAGATGTTATTATTCCGGTGCCGATGCACCGTAAAAAAATGCGCCAGAGAGGCTACAATCAGGCAGAGTGTTTCGCAAGGGCATTGTCTGAAAAAACAGGCATAAGGATGGCAAAAGGGCTTGTGCGCAGAGTGAAAAATACCAGTCCACTCAAGACAATGGGGTATGTTGAACGCAGAAATTGTCTCGAGGGGGCTTTTCAAGTGGCAGATAGTATTGTACAATATGACCAAATACTAATAGTAGATGATATATATACTACAGGCAGTACGGCGGAGTCGATTGGGCACGAGATAGTAAAGAAATGTCCCGGCCGTGTATATGTGCTGTGTATTTGCATAGGACAGGGAAGTTAGGAGGGTTTTATCAGATGAGAATATCTAATTGCAAGGGCTGTGGCAGAATATTTAATGTACTGTCAGATGAGCAGTACTGCCCGAACTGCCAGAAAAAAATGGATGAGAAATTTGATATAGTAAAGAGATTTGTTGAGGATAATCCAAATGTGCCGGTTGAGACAGTGGCCAAGGAGACCGATACATCCATGAAGCAGATAAATAGGTGGATACGTGAGGAAAGGCTTTCGTTTTCACCGGATTCATCATATGGTATACCATGCGAGAACTGTGGCAGGATGATACGTACAGGCAGATTTTGTGATGAGTGCAAGACTAAGCTCACAAACACACTACGCAGTGCCCTTGACACACCAAAGGGCCAGGATAAGCAGCTGTGGCAGCAGGATGACAAAAACCGTATGAGATATATCAGGTAACAGGTAAGAGGATGATTTATGATAAACGAAGAAAAAGTAAGGGAACTGTTTAATATTGCTCTTTGTGACAGCAAAAGCGATGACAGCCGTGTGCAGAAGCAGTCCGCAAGCTACTACGGATGGGACTATATATGGAAAGAGGGCTTAAAAAGCTTCTTTACAGGTACATTCGCATTTGCAGGGCTTGTTGTGATGTGGGTTGCTGTCAATGCAGCAGAGCTTTTGGACAGAATCAATAAGCTCGATTTTAAGGCAATAGGTGTCACAATAGGCATACTGTATATTGCATTTATGGCAGTTTACATTTTTGTTACAATTGTGGTGTATACTGCAAGATATAAGGCCGGAAGAAGAGAAGTGCGCAAATACGCAAATCACCTGAAGGCAGTGGGCAGAATATATTCCCGTGAGGAAAAGATTAAGCGTTAGGGAGGCTTTATGAACAAGTTACTGGAAATTAAGGATAAGACAGTCAAATTTTGCGGTGAGTATGAGCACTTTATACTTCCGGTTGTGAGATTTGCCGTTGCATTTATCGCATTTATAACAATAGATTTGAATATCGGCTATATGGCGAAAATCAGCTCGATGCTTGTGGCACTGCTTTTAGCGCTTGTGTGTGCACTGCTTCCGGTGAATGCAATACTCTGGATTGCTTCGATTATGATACTTTTAGATATGTATGCGCTGTCCATAGAGGTTTTTGCTATCACATTTGTACTTTTTTTAGTACTGTATTTTGTCTATTTTCGTTTTGCACCGAAGGATGGCATGCTTGTGATACTCACACCTATATGCTTTCAGCTTCACATACCATCTGTTGTGCCGGTTGCAGCAGGTCTTTTAAGAAGAGCTTATTCGGTTGTTGCAATAATATGTGGCACACTGCTGTACTATTTCCTTGACGGAATCAGACAGAATGCATCAGCGCTTGCAGAGGTGGTAGATAAAAAGGGGCAGAGCACTACAAAGCTCAATGTGACAATGGGACAGCTTCTTGACAACAAAGAGATGTTTATAGTTATGGCAATCTTTGTTATCACCACACTGGTGGTGTATCAGGTCAGACGATTGAAAATCAACAATTCATGGACTGTTGCTACCATAGCAGGAGGACTCATACAGTTGGTTGCACTTGTTGTTGCTTATCTGGTGCTCGGACTGCCGGAGAAGATAATCTGGCTTGTGCTCAGCACTGTAGCTGCTATTTTTGCAGGTGTTGTCATACAGTTTATATTTATGAATCTTGACTATGCACGTACAGAAAACGTACAGTTTGAGGATGATGAATATTACTATTACGTCAAGGCAGTTCCAAAGAAGATGATTGCCAAGGAGGAAAAGGTTGTAAAGCACTTTGGCAATACAGGAAGCCTTGGAAAGAAGATTCCGAGACATAATCAGGAAAATATCAGCAAAGAGGCTATTGCAAAAGATCTCGAAATAGACGAAAATATATTTGAGGATGATAAATAGTTACATAGTATAAGAGAAAGGAGGGCGCTATGGATAATGTGAGTGGTGTATTGATACGCTTCAAGGATCAGTTCCTTACATTCACAAATGTGCCGGGCATCAAAATCGGTGTGATAGACATTATAGAGATACTTATTATTTCAGTGCTCTTCTATCATATACTTTTGTGGATAAAGACCACGAGGGCATGGAATCTGTTCAAGGGTCTTATTATCATACTGTTGTTTGTACTTGTTGCAGCATTGTTCCAGATGGATACCATACTGTGGCTTGCTGAGAAGCTCTTCAATGTAGGTCTCGTGGCGCTAGTTGTTATTTTCCAGCCGGAGCTTCGAAATGCCCTGGAGAATATCGGTGGCAAGACCTTTCTGGGGGATTTTTTCAATACAGGCAAGGGCGAGACAGAGAAATTTTCTGACAAGACAATCGATGAGCTTGTGCGTGCATGCTTTGCGATGGGCAGAGTAAAGACAGGAGCACTAATAGTCATGGAGGATGAGATAAATCTGGGAGAGTATATCAGAACAGGAATAGATGTGGATGCTATACTTACAAGTCAGCTCCTCATCAATATTTTTGAGAAAAACACACCGCTTCATGACGGAGCGGTTATCGTGCGTGGCAACCGTGTAGTGTCAGCTACCTGTTACCTTCCGCTATCAGACAGCCTGTCACTCTCGAAGGATTTGGGAACCAGGCACCGTGCAGCAGTCGGAGTCAGCGAGGTGAGTGATTCGCTCACCATCATAGTTTCAGAGGAGACAGGAGCAGTTTCTACAGCATACAAGGGGCAGATTGAGCATGATATAGATGCCGATCATCTGCGTACACAGCTTAAGCTCCTGCAGAACAGACACAGGGAGCCTGGTAAGTTTGAATTAATTAAAAGGAGGTTTAAGAATGGGAAAGAAGCTTCTAAAAACCTTCACAAATAATATAGGCTTTAAAATACTTGCGATAGCATTTGCATTTATACTCTGGCTTGTGGTCTACAATCTCAATGACCCGGTCAAGACAAAGACATTTACCACAACAGTCACAGTTACAGGGCGCGATTCGGTTGTTGACAAGGGGCTATGGCCTACCATCAAGGATTCGGAAAAGACCATCAGCTTTTCGGTATCAGGCAAGAGAAGCTATCTGAACGAGCTTGATGATTCCGATTTTTACGCAAATGTCGACCTTGCAAATATCATAGTAGATAAGGATGATACGAATAAGGCAAACGTAAAGGTAGATATTGGATGCACCAAGTACAGACATTCGATTACCTTCAACGGTGGAGACCATATGCTCTCATTGTCGGTTGAGAAATATATGCAGAAGCAGTTTGAAGTAAAGGTATCAGTGGATGGAAGTCTTTCAGGTGCGAAAGCACTGGGAAACAAGCCACAGGCAAATCCAAAGGTAGTAAAGGTCGGAGGCCCTGAGTCTATTGTTTCAACTATAGCATCGGCCAATGTAAATATAAAGGTCGATGACAATACCATAATATCAGATAATCAGATAACTGATCGCGGTGATCTCACTCTGATTGATGATAATGGCGATGAAGTCGATATATCAAAGCTTGATGTGGACAGCCAGTATCAGTCTATAGCAGTGACAGTTGACGTCCTAAGTACCAAGGAGGTGCCTATCAAGTGTACTACGACAGGCTCACCGGCAGGAGGAAAGAGCGTGCTCGGAGTAGAGCTGTCAGAGGAGTCTGTAATGCTCAAAGGTAATGCAGAAGCATTGAACAATATCACATCTATAGATGTGGGTCCAATCGATATATCGGGCGCAACAGACGATATAAGTACATCTGTTGACCTGACAGGATATCTGCCGGATGGAGTTTTTATAGTGAACTCATCCAAGGCAAAGCTCAGTATAGATATAAAGATTGAAACAAATGCGACTTCAACCATGACGCTGAACAGCTCCAATATCACATATGACGGACTTGAAGAGGGATATACGCTTACATTTGTAACAGATAAGAGCAGTGTCATAGTAAGCGGCACCAAGTCTGATATAGATACACTTTCGGGAACTACACTGAAGGGTAAAATTGATGTGACAGGCCTTGGTACAGGTACACATACAGTGACGGTAAAGCCAAATCTGGATGAGACCAAGTACACATGGGGCGAGATAAAGGTTCAGATAGTTATCGGAAGGGAAGGTGACGGAGGCGGCACAACGGGAACTGATGGTACAGGAACAGCCTCGGGCTCAACAACAGGCGGTACAACATCAGGCGACATCGGATCAGGAAGTACCGGCACAGGTGGTTCATCGTCAGGAAACACCGGCTCTGACAGTTCATCACATTGATAGATATATAACCGAAAAGAGGTAATAAAAGTGGTAGCACAAAAAATAATAATCAAAAATCCTACCGGATTACATTTACGTCCGGCCGGCAATCTCTGCAAAGAGGCAATGAAATTTAAATCAAAGGTAACATTTATATATGACGAGAAAAATGTAGCTAATGCAAAGAGTGTACTTTCAGTGCTTGGAGCATGCATAAAGTCAGGCGATGAGATAGAGCTTATCTGCAATGGCGAGGATGAGAGTGAGGCGCTTGAACACCTTATACAGTACATCAAGGATGGACTCGGAGAGTAGTACACAAGGAAAATGGTATACATGGAGAAACATATATGGAGAAGCTTTTAACCATAGTCGTTCCGGCTTACAATGTTGAAAAGTATATAAAGAACTGTCTCGACTCGTTTATAGATTTGTCTGTGCTCAGAAGTCTGGAGATACTCATAGTGGATGATGGTTCCACAGATTCCACAGCCAGCCTGGCACATACCTATGAGAAGAAATATCCATACAGCTTCAAGGTGCTCTCCAAGGAGAACGGAGGCCATGGATCTACCATCAACTATGCGATACCGCGCGCAACAGGAAAGTATTTCAAGGTGGTGGATGGTGATGACTGGCTGGACAAGAGCCTTCTGCCACAATTTGTACAGCTTTTGAAGCACACGCACTCGGATGTCATATCCAATGACTTCAACCTGGTGGATGATAGGACAAAGAAGGTCACAAAGCGCAGAAAGGCAGTGTCCAACTCTTATCACTACAACAGGGAGTGGGGCTTTGCTGAGGCAGTCATGGACCCGTTGATCACTATACATTCCATGACCATCCGTACGGATGTATTGCAGAAGAATGATATTCGTGTGGATGAGCACTGCTTCTACGAGGACCAGGAGTATATACTCTACCCTATACCATACTGCACAAGCATCACGTTTTCACCTCTGCCGCTGTATCAGTACAGACTTGGAAGGAGTGGTCAGAGCGTGGACATAAAGATGATGATCAAGCGTCATGACCAGCACCTTAAGGTGCTTGATGCACTGTTTGAGTACAACAACGTGCACGGCAATCTGCAGACCTACAAGAAGCAGTACCTTGAGCGCGGCATAGCCGAGGCAGTCGATGATGAGTACCAGATATTTCTGGCAAAGGGCAATGATACAAGGAACGTTGAGCAGATGAAGAAGTTTGACGAGATGCTGCGTGAGGAGCACCCGGGAGTGTACCAGGCATGCAGCAGGAAGAGCGTCTGGATGCTTAGAAAAACAGGGTTTAAGATATTTCCGATGGCAGCATGGGTATATAGCAGACTACGTGGTAATTAATTTCATGAATAGGCGTTAATGAGTATGCAATACTCTTTTTAATAATAGTAATCAGGACGGATAGAACAGTTAATGAGTAAAATATTATCAATCATAATACCAACATATAATGCAGAAAAGTTTCTGAATAAGGGGCTGTCGTCATTTCTTGTATGCAGGGATACAGATGCACAGACGGCACAGCGCAACTGTAAAATGGCAACGGAGGGTCGCTTTGAGGAAATAGATATTGACAAGGCTATACTCGATAAGCTTGAGGTGATAGTCGTAAATGACGGCACACCTGACAGAAGTGTTGAAGTGGCGCAGAAATTTGTGGACTGGTATCCGGATACCTTTGTCATAGTAAATAAAACAAATGGTGGACACGGTTCTGCAATCAATACAGGCGTGGAGCATGTGAGCGGAAAGTATTTCAAGGTGGTCGATGCTGACGACTGGGTAGATACGCTTGCGCTAAAGCATCTGGTTGAATATCTCGAACATATAGATTCGGATGCGGTGATACAAAGCTTCAGGTATTATGACATATCAAAGGATGAGTACAGACCGGCAGATGTGAGTGTGCCTGATTTTACAAGAGAGTACAATTTAAAGGATATAGTAAATATGTGGGATGATGTATATGATGGTCTATCATTTCACGGAGTGATATATAACACAGGGTTCTATAAAGCACTTGGATATAAGCTCACAGAGCATGTATTTTACGAAGACCAGGAGTATGCAACCGTTCCGTTTTCGTATGCAAAAACTGTCAGATTTATTCAGGAAGAGTTGTATGTATACAGAGTTGGAGATGTAAATCAAAGTGTTTCAGCAGCGAGTCAGGTGAAGCGTCTTCCGGATTTGGAGCAGGTTATATTTAATGTACTTGAGGCAGAGAAGAGCTTTGCAAAAATGCCGCAGGGTGGAAAGGAACATTTTATCAGAAAGACGTCGGGCATAATCACAAGCTATTATCAAATAGCTTTGATAAAAAATACCGACAGACAATCCGGCAGAGCGATAGTAGAGCAGTTTAACATGAAACTCGCTCAAAAAAGTGCACTTATGTATGAGACAGTACAGCGTAAATATAAAGTATTTCGGCTGTTTAATAAGCTGCATGTGAGCAACAGCTTTTACGAGAATCAATTTGCAAAGCTGCTTGAGCTTGCCAAAAGGGTTGGCAGAGCAGACAGACTATACAGAAAATAATACTGACTACCATTGTCAAATATGGTGACAGACAGCGCTATAAGTGGAAATTAACATATAGAAACAGGAATTAGATAGGATATGGAAACAGAAAATAAAAAGATACTATCAATAATAATACCGACATATAATGCGGCAAAGTTTTTGGATAAAGGGTTATCATCATTTATTATTGATGATAACTCTCTTTTAAATATGCTGGACATTGTTGTTGTAAATGACGGCTCTACCGATAATAGTGTAGAAATCGCGCAAAAATATGTAAATAAATATCCTGACGTGTATCGGATACTGAATAAAGAAAATGGTGGTCATGGCTCGGCAATTAATGAAGGTGTAAAAATAATAAAAGGAAGCTATTTTAAGGTAGTAGACGCTGATGACTGGGTAAACACTGATGTGTTGAAAGAAACTATTTGTTATCTTAAAGATAATGAAAATAAACATGAGAATTTCGCAGATGCAGTGCTGATGAGCTATAGATCATATGTGCTGCAGAGAGAAAATACTGATGAGTATCCATACGACGATAAATATATAACAAAAAATGGTGGACCATATAATGCAGGATATGTGGACGAGCATCTGTATGATTTCTGGTGGGGGCTGAGTCTGCATGGGGTGATATATAATACGCAGTTTTATAGAAATACAGGACTGACACTTTCTGAGGGGGTATTTTACGAGGATCAGGAGTTTTCAATAATCCCAATGGCATATGCCAAAAGTATCTATGCATATGAAAAGGCACTTTATGAGTATAGAGTCGGTGACGTAAATCAGAGCGTTTCGATAGAAAGCTCACTGAAGAGGCTTGACCATTATGAGAAGGTTATCATGAGGCTGATTGAGGCAGGCCGGGATGCGGAGCACTTTAGTATAGGCGGAAAGCAGCTGTGGTTTGATAAAACAAGCAAATTTATCAACGATTATTTGCAGCTTTGCCTGATTAGAAACACTGATAAAAAACAGCTTAGAAAAAGGATGAAGCTGTTTGTCAGTCAAATCGAAAAAAAGAATACAGATATGTATAAATGTGTAAATAAGAATTATAAAGTATTTTGTATGTTGAATAAAATGCATATGAGCGATAAGGTTTATCAGAACTATTTTATACGCCTGTTACATATTGTGCGTCATTAGGAAGCTTTTTGTTATCATAATGATGAATAATATGTCTAAATAATCGGAAAATATGTGACAAATCTCACTTGAGGCATATATAAGAAAGTGATAAAATATGGGGCTGTGAGAATAATATAGAATTAAGATAAAGAGGACAAAGATGAAGAAGAAAAGTATAAAACTCCTGGTAGTTTTGGCCTGTGTGCTTATGGCATTGGGAATGGCAGGCTGTGGAAAGAAAGCATACAAGACATTCCCTGAAAAGTACAACCTTGCATCAGTTGATGTAGGTGGAATGACTGCTGACGAGGCAAAGAAAGCCATAAAGACTGCAGTAGGCAAGTATAAGATATCAGTGAAGCTTGACGATGCATCATTTGATATGACAGCTGAGGATTTGGGACTCAAGTACAATGACAAAGCAGATCTTCAGGAGCTGATAAATGAAGCTAATAAGGATAAGGAGCCTGAAAAGCAGGTGAAGCTTTTTAAAATGGATAAGTCTGATGAGCTGGAGACTGCTCTTGTAGACTCTTATATCACTGCAAAAACACAGTCACAGTCTGATGCTGCGGCACAGAGTGATACGGATGCAGAGGCAAAGGATGACGAACAAAAGACGACTGAGACAGATACACAGACCTTTGATATGAGGTCAATTGTGCCATATCGTGCTACAATAGCATACAATGCAGAGGCAGGACAGTTTGAGGGTATTGATGGTGTATCAGGAGATGCGCCTGTGTATGACAATGCAGCTACAAATCTTACAAGTGCTGTAAAGGAACTGAAGGATAAGGTGGAGCTTACATCTGCAACAGGATATGTTGATGGAGAAAAGGCTGCAGATAGCGATTTGGTAAAGAAGGCATTAAAAGAAGCCAATGCATATATTGGTGTGACAGTGACATGTAATTTCACACCGGCAACAGGTGAAGCTGCTACAGAGACTGTAGGAAAGGATCAGATAGCCAAGTGGCTTATAGTGGGCAATGACGGATTGTCAGTTTCACTTGATGGTGAGAATATGGCTACATACTGTACAGAACTTGCAAAAAAGCATGATGTGTCAAAGAAGAAAACAGGACAGTTTAAGACAACAGGCGGAAGTATAATAAATGTGCCTGTAGCATCATCAGGACAGACTGTAGATGGAAACAAGCTGTATGAGGCAATTGCTGAGGCAATAAACAATAAAAAGTCTGCAACAGTGGAAGCAGTTTACAGTGAGGCAAAGGAAGAAGAAACAGGTGAATATGTCACATATGGTGGCAATTACTGTGAAGTGGATCTTACCAACCAGATGGTATATGTATATAAGAATGGAGAGCTTGTTGTATCAAGTCAGTGTGTTACAGGATGTATTTCAAAAGGACACGGAACACCTACCGGAGTGTATTCTATTTTCTCAAGAGATAAGGATAGATACTTAAGGGGAGACGGATATAAGTCATGGGTTAATTTCTTTATACCATTCAATGGTGGAATTGGGTTCCATGATGCTTCATGGAGAAGTACCTTCGGTGGAAATATTTACCTATACAGCGGCAGCCATGGCTGCATAAATATGCCTTATTCAGCTGCAAAGAAGCTATATGAGAATGTAACATTAGATGAAAAAGTAATTGTATATGGTGGTGTTGACAAGGTGGCCGGAAAAGCACAGAGCCTTGGCGGAGCTGACTCTTATAATGTGACAGAGGGCGACGGAGCATTCAATCTCGGTGTGACAGCAGAGGATAATGCAAAGCTCACATACTCAAGTGATAATGAGGGTGTAGTGAGAGTGGATGAGAACGGTAATGTGACGATAGCAGGTGTCGGAACTGCAACAATCACTGTCAAGTCTGAGGCTACTACAAGCTATAAGGCCGGCAGCAAGACAATTACAATCACTGTAAATGCAAAGCCACAGCCAAACCAGACACCATCTGTGACAATAGGTTGCGGTAATAAAACTGTAACAGAGGGAGATGCACCATTTTCTCTCGGAGCAAGTGCTTCAAACGGAGCAGCGCTTTCTTACCAGTCAAGTGATCCTTCGATTGCGTCAGTAGATGGCGCCGGAAATGTGACCATTTACAGGGCTGGTAGCGTACAGATTACAGCTATAGCAGGTGAAATGGCAGGCTGGAATAGCGCAAGCAGTTCAATAACCGTTACAGTAAATTCAAAACCACAACCACAGCCGGTGGCACCGACTGAACCATCAGAACAGCCACAGCAGAACTAGAACAGTAACAATAGAACAGGAACTAATAAAATATAGCAAATGAAAGTACAACAAAGGAAAGTGCCGGAAACGGCACTTTTCTATTATATTGCATAATTATTTACAAAATATGACATATTCTTAATATTTTTTTTGTGACTTCTAAAAATAGACAAAAGAAATGAAGTGTAGTAATATAACATAGGATTAAACCGAAAAATAATGTTACAATTTGTAAAGGGTAGGAAAATGGAAAACAACGAACCAATAAGAGATCAGGAAATTGAAATCGATTTAGTAGCGCTGTTTCACGAATTAGTGAAGCACTGGAAGGCACTTGTGGCATCAATGGTGCTTCTTGCGGCAGTATTTGGATTATACTCCAAGATTACTTTTGTACCTGAGTATGAGGCATCTGCAGAGATGTATGTACTGACCAAGTCAACATCTATCACCAGTCTTGCAGATATTCAGGTAGGCTCGAGTCTGACAAACGACTATGAGTATGTTATCACAGGCAGGACAGTTTTATCACAGGTAATTGACAATCTGGATATGGACGAGACATACGAGCAGCTTAGCAAGAGGGTTTCAATAGAGAATCCGACAGATACACGTGTGCTCAAGATTGTAGTTACAGACACTGATTTGGAAGCTTCAAAGACAGTTGCAGATGAGATTGCAAAGGTTTCATCACAGTATATAGCTGACAATATGGATCAGTCACAGCCAAAGATTATCCAGACAGCATATGCTTCAAAGACACCGGTAAATAATAATATCCTTAAGAATACAGTTATAGGAGCTGTACTCGGACTGTTTCTTGCTGACGGCATAGTTGTACTTGGATACATGCTTGACGATACAATTTCCAATGCAGATGATATGGAGACCAGAACAGGCCTCAAGGTGCTTGCATCACTTCCTGTTGATGAGACAGAGTATGATGGAGCCAAGACAAAGAGAAGAAAAAAGAAGAAAACTCGATCATCTAAATCAGACGATAGCAAGAGTAAGAAGAGGGCAGTTTAATGGAAACAGTAGTTATTAATCAGATAAAAGACCAGAGCTATACAATGAAGGAGTCTCTTCGAGCTCTTAAAACAAGCATCAGCTTTAGTGGAAAGGGCGTGAAGTCCATCCTCTTTACCAGTAGCGTGCCAAATGAAGGAAAGACAACCGTAGTTATGGATCTGGCTCGTTCGATGGCGGACTCTAAGAAGTCAGTCCTTGTAGTAGATACCGATATGCGTAAGTCAGTCCTTGTAGGACGACTCAGAGCGAAGGTGGAGAGCGGTGGAAAGATATACGGACTCTCACATTATCTCTCAGGTCAGGTATCTTTGGATAAAGTGATATATGCGACAAACATCAAGGGTGTGTTCATTCTTTTTGCAGGACATGAGGTACCAAATCCTACAGAGCTTCTTGAGACAGAGGAGTTTAAAGAGCTTATCGAGTTTGGAGAGAAGAACTTTGACTATGTGCTTGTCGATACTCCTCCTACAGGAGCTGCGATTGATGCGGCCGTAGTTGGAAAGAATGTAGACGGAGCAGTAATAGTTGCTGCCCAGAATGTTACAAGCAGCCGTGCAATCATTAATACAAAGCGTACACTTGAGGACTCGGGAGTCAAGATATTAGGAGCTGTGCTCAATAAGTGCAGGTTTGAGGAGTCTAAGTATGGTCATTACTATGGAAACTATTATGGTAATTACTATGGCAATTATTATGGCAGAGATGAGGACGAAAAGTAACAGGCACAGACACATATGAATGACGGAGAATAGTGCAGATGAAAAAAAAGAAAAATATAATTATTACAGCAGTAATTATTGTACTTGTTGCTATTATAGCAATAGTACTTGTAAAGATTAACAGCAGTAATGTCAGTAATAAAGAAAATAAAGGCATAAAACCAGGTACAGAGGCAGTTAAGGCAAATGCTGATACACAGGCTGGGGATGACAGCACTGCAGACAAATCAGGTATAGAGGAGTTTGCGCTATTTGGTGTTGACAGCCGCTCTGATCAGCTGGACAAAGGAACACGTTCAGATTCTATTATGGTAGTCAGGGTTGATCATGATGCTAAGAAAATCCGCATGGTATCTATTTTCAGAGACTGTATGATGAATATTGATGGTCATGGATACCAGAAGGTGACACATGCACATGCGTTTGGTGGACCGGAGCTTGCAGTGGATACACTTAACAAGAATCTGGACTTAGACATAAAGAATTATGTTACAGTCAATTTCAATACAGTCGGTGAGATTATAGATGAGGTTGGAGGTATAGTACAGGATATCGATGCTTCTGAGGCAAAGGTGATAAACGGATATATTGATGAGGTCAATAAGGTTCGTGGAACAAGCTCATCCCATATTGATTCAGCCGGCACATATACTCTTGATGGAACTCAGGCAGTTGCGTATTCCAGAATACGTTATACAGCAGGAGGAGACTATAAGCGTGCTGAAAGACAGAGAACAGTGCTGTTCAAGGTTTTTGAATCAGCTAAGCAGATGAATACAGCGGCAAAGATTAAGATGGTATCAGATCTGATTGGACATGTCAATACTAACTATAATACTGATGAGATTCTTTCAGTATTTAAAAATCTTGCAGACTATACAGTAGAGGATTCTACAGCATATCCACAGGTGTTCTATGGTGGAAAGGTTGATGGTGCATGGGTTGAGGTGCCTACTACACTTGCAGACATGGCTACAGGAGTGCATCAGTTCCTTGAAGGTGATACAGGCTATACTCCTAGTGCAACTGTAAACGAATACAGCAGTGCATTATCAGGAAAAGTAAGCGGACCTAATAACGATTTAACAAATACAAATTTTGGGGATTAAATATGAACTTCAGACAAAATGGAGATAAGTACCTCATCACAATAGAAGTAATTGCACTGATAGTTGTGCTGGTATTTGGAGCAGTGCATTTTGTGATGCCGGGGAATAGTGCGAATAAGAAAATAACAGAAAGCCAGCAGGAGACACAGAATCCTACTCAGGAGACGGATGGAACTCAGCAGGTACAAGCTGATGGACAGCAGGCAACACCGGCATTTACTCCGTCAGATTCTGTCAAGACAAAGCTGTCTTCTATGACAACAGAGGAAAAGGTAGCCCAGCTATTCATTACGAGACCTGAGGAGATTACAGGTGTATCACAGTTCACTCAGGCCGGTAACAAGACAAAGGCAGCGATTGGTACATATCCTCTTGGTGGTTTTGTTTTCAGACAGGAGAATTTCTCAGGTGAGGCTGCAGTTACAAAGATGATGAGCAGTCTGCAGTCATTTTCGCAGGAGCGCCTGGGCGTGAATCTGTTTCTTGCAATTGATGAAGAAGGTGGAGAAAGACTTCCTCTTGCTTCAGCTAATGGATATGAGGCACAGCAGGCACCATCACAGCTTGGAGATGCTGACGCAGCAGGCAGCAGTGCAGGAAAGATAGGCTCATATATGGCTACCAATGGTCTTAATATGAATTTTGGACCGACAGCGGATATAGCATATGGTGATAATGCAGATAACGATACATATGCATTTGGCAGCGAGTCAGCGACTGTAGGTGACTGTGTTGCAGCACAGGTAAGCAACTATAATGGTGCAGGAATCAATTCTGTAGCAAAGAGCTTTCCCGGAAAAGGAAAGGCTACTACAGATTCAGCGACAGGAATGCTCTGGATGACAGATAAGCTGGAGGATCTTGAGGCATCTGATTTTGTGCCATATCAGAAGGCAATTGAAGCAGGTGTTCCGGCAGTCATGATGGGAAATGTGATTTGCCAGAGTGTGACAGGAGAGGAAACCACGCCATGCTCTACATCAGCAGGTGCCGTAAACTATATGAGAACTACCATGGGCTTTAATGGGCTTTTGATTACAGATGATTTATCAGACGCATCTCTTAATAAGGTATGTACACAGGATGAAGCGGCTGTGGCAGCTGTTAAGGCAGGAATGAGCATGCTTTATGTTTCAACAGGCTTTGAGAGCAGTTATAATGCAGTGTTGTCTGCAGTTAACAGTGGCGAGATACCGGCAGAAAAATTAGATGATGCAGTTGGAAGAATTCTAACAACAAAAGGAATTTAATATATGCAAATAAAAGTAAATCCGTTATACTATAGAGTATAGCGGATTTCTGTTATATATTTTGTATATTTAAAGGAGAATTGTTGATATGTCAAATTGTTTCAATCCGGCAAATATTCTTTTACCAAACGATGGTATAGATATGAAAAAATGGTCAGTTATTGCCTGTGACCAGTTTACAAGTCAGGCAGATTATTGGGATGCGGTGGAAAAGTATGTGGCTGATGCACCGTCAACGCTTAATGTGGTGTTTCCTGAAATATATCTGGGAACAATTACGAAACAGGAGAATGATTGCAATTCGTCAGGGGCTGGTGTCAATAATGACAAAGAAACCGGCAGGAAAACAAAATATGCTTCAATGACAGATGACGAGAGAATCAAATATATCAATACCACTATGGATACATATCTCACAGATGGAACCTTAAAGCAAGCGGTGGCAGATGGCTATGTGCTAGTTGAGCGTACTACGGAGTCAGGGGTTCGTCTTGGAATAGTAGGACTTATTGATCTGGATGACTATGATTTCGACCCGAAAAAGAAGACTCTCATCAGAGCAACAGAGGGAACAGTAATCTCACGTATACCTCCGAGAGTAAAAATAAGAGAGAATGCAGCTATTGAGCTGCCACATGTTATGCTGCTTGTTGATGATCCTATAGACAGACAAAAGATTGATGGATGCCAGGGTGCTACACAGGAAGATGCAGTAAATATAGCAGCTGTAAAGCATGGAATAATCGAGTATGTGTATGCCATCAGGGACACTCTTCGTAAGCTTTACGATACAGAGCTCATGCAGGGAGGCGGACATATCCGCGGCTATGCTGTCGAGGGTGAGGCAGCAAAGCAGGTGACAGAGGCATTCGCAGCAAAACAGAATAGCTGTGGAGGCTTTTTGTTTGCAGTAGGTGATGGAAACCATTCCCTTGCAACAGCGAAGACCTGTTGGGAAAATATCAAAAAAACCGGAAAATTCACAGAGGAGCAGTTGAAAACTCATCCTGCAAGGCATGCTCTTGTGGAAATCTGTAATCTGCACAGTGAGGCACTTGAGTTTAAGCCTATTCACAGACTTCTTACAAATGTTGATGTAAAGGACATGCTGTCGTTTTTCGAAACTGAAATCACAAAACAGGGACTTGAGAGCGCTGAGGGCGATGAGATAGTATTTGAGTATGTTGAATCAGGCGCTACCGCAATAAAGAATTCCGGAATTAATATCACAAATAGAGGTGACCGCCTCCCGGTTGAGATACTCCAGGGTATTTTAGATAAGTATATTGAGACACATGACAATGTGGAAATAGATTATATCCATGGTGATGAGGCACTTCACGGACTGGTTAAGGAGACTAAGGGATGTGGCATTTTTCTTCAGTCGATAGACAAAAGCACATTGTTTCCTGCAATCAATGCGGGCGGGGTGCTTCCCAGAAAGACATTCTCAATCGGAGAAGCGAATGAGAAGAGATATTATATGGAGTGTCATAAGATATCTATGTAGCTTTGATTTATATACATATATTAATTTTATCACATTTATAAACAATTGATTTTATGAAGTCGAATAATTTAACAAATACCAAAAATGAATTTCTAAATTCCACCGCCCAATGGGGTGATGGAATTCACTCTCGCACAGTAGATATTTACTCTTTCATATAATCATGTTATGTTTATGACTCCTTCTGACAGCAGTAGAAGGAGAATCATTATGAGTAAATATATACCAGGAAACCAGAAGCATCTTACTTTAAATGATCGGATCTATATTGAAAATGAACTGGCAAAAGGGACTACATTTAAAGACATTGCAGCATTTTTATGTAAAGATCCAACAACTATATCTAAAGAAGTCCGTGCTCATCGGCTTTCAGATTGGTATCACAAGGGTACTTTTTATAACGCAAAGAACTTTTGCATTCATCGTTACCATTGTCAAAAGACCAATGCCTGTGGAAAAATCCTTCTCTGTGGCATTAAATGCGCCTCATGTCCTACATGTAATCAGACCTGCAAGGACTTTGAAAAAGAACGATGTAAACGATTGGACAAAGCGCCATATGTTTGCAATGGCTGCACGAAAAAGATAAATCACTGCACGATTGCACATAAATACTATTACAACGGACGTGCTGCTGACAGAAAATATCGTGAACTGCTGATATCTTCTCGTTCTGGAATAAATAT
>OLYY01000146.1_pt1 | contig 39356 bp, 30 predicted proteins | sample 1673561 | NCBI WGS metagenome assembly OLYY01 (sample SAMEA103958115, study PRJEB25191) | human gut metagenome | biome: human-associated habitat [ENVO:00009003]; feature: intestine environment [ENVO:2100002]; material: feces | place: Germany | collected 2013/2015
CAGGAGGGAACCTCCAGCATTTTTGTAATGACCACGCTGGATTTGGAATTCCAGCGGATGGTTGAAGATGTAAGCGAGCCTATGCTGGCCGCTCTGGAATCTTCTTCCGTGTGGGCAGGGTTGCCCAAAAGGGTGGACAACCAGTTGAATCGTTGTGTGCAAGCGGCCATATTGTGTGTGGATTCCCGTAAAGGGGAGTTGCTGGCCGTAACAGGGGGACGCTCCGCCCAGGACGGTCTGGACCGATGGCAGTCCAGGGTAATGCCCGGCGATCTGTTCACTCCCATTGTCAATTTATGCGCTGTCGACCAGCGTAGAACCGTTATTCGCAGCAATCCGGAAGTCACTGGCCGCGGGGTAGGTTTCAATACAGTAATAGAAACGGCACAAAAGGCCGGTTACAAAGGGGAACTTCCCCGTTCTTCGGACTTGTATACCGGCAGGTTTTCCGTGCCTCTTTCGCATGCCGTCAATGCCCTGTATCTCATCGGCAATGACGGGCTCAATGTGAGTATTTCCTCCGTCAGGCAGGTGGGCACCACCAAAAAGAACCTGGTGATGGTGAATGCTCCCTCTCCGGAAGAAAGCCGCCGGGAAATCCTGCCTAGGGAATCCGCTCACCTGGTGGCGTCCCTTCCTCCCTTCCGCTACGACGAACGAACCAGGAAAACCTTCGTCAATGTCAAACTTCCGGGAAATACGGGACATTTTTCCGCCGTCATGGGGCGTTATTTCACGGTTTTTGCCTGGGTGGGCTTTGATTCTCCGGAGGCCGCCGTCTATGAAAAGAAAGGGGTTTCCGCGGCGTTGGCAAAAACCTGTTCCTCCCTGGCCGGGGAGGTGTATGACCGTGCGGAGGAAGGCCGCAGAAAAGCTGTCCGGGAACGCCGGGAGCGGGAAAATGCTGCAGAGCAGGGCCCCCAATGAAGTTCAATTTTCCATTAGTAGAAGCATCATGAGACACTCACTTGAAATGACCACGGCCATCCAGGCCGCCAAATCCGCCGGAGCTTTTCTGAAGAAGCATTTTTATGAGCAAAAGAAGGTGGATGAAGCCAGCCAGAATGATATCAAGCTGGAGTTGGACAAGCTTTCCCAGAAACTGATTACGGAGGAAATTCTTTCCGTGTTTCCCAACCACGCTGTTTTGGGAGAAGAAGGATACACCGGGGACAGGAACAGCGAGTATGAATGGATTGTAGACCCCATTGACGGGACGGTGAATTATTTTTACACGATTCCCTGGTTCTGCGTCTCCATAGCTTTGCGCCGCCGCGGGGAAGTGGTGCTGGGCGTGATTTACGATCCCATGATGGATGAATGCTGGCATGTGGAAAAGGGCGGGATTCCGTACATGAATGATCATCCCATGCATTGCAGCCGGCGGGAACGCATGGCGGAAGCCGTGGTATTCGTGGGGCACGGCAAGACGGACGGTTCCAAAGAAAAGGGGATTGAGCGCTTCGCCAGGATCGCCTGGCAGGTACGCAAGGTGCGCAATAACGGTTCTGCGGCTCTGGCCCTGGCTTATATTGCCTGCGGCAGATTTGACGCCTATGTGGAAAGCGTCATTTCCATCTGGGATGTTGCCGCTGGGGTTTTGCTGGTGGAAGCAGCCGGCGGCAAGGTTGTTTTGGAACCGAAGGAAGATAATCCGGAACAGTTCGCCATTGCCGCATGGAACGGCCGCATCCCTATCATGGAGGCGCTGGGAGAATAACCCGAACATTATTGCCGCAGTACCGTATGAAAAACATGATCGCTTTGACCGGGATCGGGTATGATATTCACCGTTTTGCGGAGATTCCTCGCCCCTTGATGCTGGGCGGCGTGCATATTCCTTCCTCCCGCGGCCTGGACGGCCATTCCGATGCAGATGTTTTATGCCACGCCATTGCGGATGCCCTGCTGGGTGCTGCCGGGTTGCCGGACATCGGCTACTGGTTTCCGCCGGGCGATCCTGCCTGCAAGGACATCCCTTCCCTGGATATTGTGGCGAAAGCCGTTTCTCTGATTCGGGAGCGTGGAGGTCGCATCGTGAATGTGGACTCCTCCCTTATTGCAGAATCTCCCCGCATTTCTCCTTATTTGGAGCAGATGAAGGGAGCTTTGGGAACCGCTCTGGGAATCTCTCCGGTCCGCGTGGGTATCAAGGCCACTACCAATGAACAGCTTGGCGCGCTGGGCCGCAGGGAAGGCATTGCCGCTTTTGCCGTAGCGGCTATTCTGATGCCGGAGGATTTGGCCATGCTGTAAGGCGAATGCTCCGGTTCCGTTTCTGGAAGCCTTTTTTCAAAAAAGGAAGCCGGTACGGGGCTTTAAACAAGGAATATGTTTCAGAAATAACGGGCAGGTGGAAATGGCGCTTTTTTGGGGAGCCTTTTCCAAGCAGTTTTAATGAAATGACAGGAAATTTTTAACCGTTCCCTGGCGGAAAAGCCGTTTTTGGCTGCATAATAATATTACCCATTTCCCTGCACAGGGAAGAGGCGTTGCCTGATATCAGCTGATGCAGCGGTAATAATAATCCACGCGGGAGATGAACCAAGACCATTTGAAGCCGGGTTTGCCATTGTCCAGCAGAAGGTGGGGGCAACGCTTGCCGGTCCAGTAGTAATGGGGCACGACATTCCGCAGGGGAATATCGTGGGCATACATGTTGTAGGCCGCCAGCTTGGCGGCGCGGTCAAAGGTTTTGACGATGCTCTGTCCTCGCTTCTCACACATTTCAATGCCGATGGAGTACATGTCTCCGGGGCCGCCCCGGTCCGCATGGCGTCCCGTTTCATTCAGGGGGATATGCTGCATGGTCACGTACGGGTCTACCGTATAATGCCAGTTGCAGCGCAAAGCTCCGTTATTCAGGGCGCGCGCATGCTGCATAGCGTCTGCGGACGGGTTTTCCGTGTTGTGCATGGTGATGAAGCGTGGCTTCATTCGGGAAGAACGGCGGCGGAGCGGAGAAGATTTAGGCATGAACATCGGCCGGACGTTACATTCCGCCAGCAATTGGCGCGGAGAACGTTTCACCACGGGGACCCCGGAGGGCTTAAAGGAGATCATGGGAGCCATTCCTGCTTTTCCGGAAGGTTCCGAACAACTGGTCAGGGCAAGCAGGGCGGCGGTTTCCAGCAGAAAAGTTCTGCGGTCCATGCCCTGGACTTTCTCCAGCATGGGCTGGAGCTGACCGGAAAAGCGGGCAAGATAAGTGGCGATGGTGGAAATATTGCTCATACGGAGGCCGGGGGATGGGGAATTTTCAGCACGGATGCAGGAAAAGTTAAGTTCACGCTAAGATTCGCTCTTCTTCTTTGCAACGAAAAAGTGTGAAAGCTTCAGCATTGTGCCGAATTCTTCGCTCTTTTTGTCATATTGGTTTGCTTAAACCGTTGTTGAGAGCAGAACAGTATCTGCTTCTGCGGCGGTGACGGCATTCGCGCCTGCCGGGGACAGAATGAATTCTCCCTTCCGGGCCGTTTTCCCGTCCCAGAGCACGGAACCGCAGAGGATCGTGAAGACGGCAAAGCGGGAGGAGTCCGGCTGGGTAAACCGTTCTCCCTTATCCAGGCGGTATTCCTTTGTGGTGAAATGCGGCATTTCCGTCAGGTATTCGGGGCGCTGGCAGAGTTCCCGGAATTCCCCGATTGAATCCAATGCCTGTTCCAGGTGCAGTTCCCGTCCTCGTCCGGAGTCATCCGTGCGGTTCCAGTCATAAAGGCGGTAGGTGGTATCGCTATTCTGCTGGATTTCCGCAATGAGGTGCCCGGCGCCAATGGCGTGAACCAGCCCTGCCGGAATGTAAAGGTGTTCCCCCGGTTCCAGATGGGTGGAGCGTATCAGTTGCTCCATCTGTCCTGTTTCCGCCGCATGACGGATGTCCGGGAGTGTGGCGTTTTCCTTCATTCCCCCGTAAATCAGGGCGTCTGGGGATGCATGCAGAACATACCAGATTTCATTTTTTACTTCTCCCTGCCGGGCTGCCGCCGTGCGTTCCGGGGGATGCACCTGAACGGAAAGATTTTCGCGGGCATCCAGAATTTTGCAGAGCAGGGGAAAGCGGGGGAAACGCTCGTAGCCGGGACCGAAAATTTCCTGCCGATGTTCTTCCCACAGCCGATGCAGGGACATTCCTTCCCATTCGCCGTCCTTGACTATACTCATGGCTTCAGGACGGTCGCTGATTTCCCACGCTTCTCCATAAGCTGTTTCCCGGTCGGGCAGTTCCCGTCCCAGCATGGTTCTCATACTTTGTCCGCCCCAGATGCGCGGCTGGTAGATGGAATGGAATCGAAAAGGCTGCATGGTTGTAGCGGAAGCGTAGGATATCTTTTATGGACGGGCAAGCAAAATGCCCACAGGGTTTCCTGTGGGCATGGAGAGAGGAAGACGGAGAATTGCCTGTTATTTGATGGATTCCCAGACAATGCCGATTTCGTCAAATGGCACATGTTCCTTGTTCTTGTCCGGTTTCGGAACGCCGTAGTTGGTCCGGAACAGGGGCAGGATGGGAGCTCCCGTTTTAGGATCCTTGCTCATGGGGGCCATTCCAACTTCTTCAAGCAGAAGAGTCATGCCGAATTCACCACCAGGACCTTCACTAACCAGGATTTCAATGGGGTAAACCTTGCCCTGTTCCACCGTGAACTGCTTGCCGGCTGCCACACCGCGCATAGTGTTGTTCCAGTGCCCGGAAGAACTGTATTTGTAGAACGTAACGGGGGGGACATTGATGCCCACTTCCCGGAGTTCCTTTTTCAAGTCGTCATTGCCGGGTTTGCCTTCCATGGCATCAAGCCATTTGGCATTGTTTGCCGTCATTTTTCCCAGAGAAGCGGATTCCCAGCCGTAGTCGAAGACATTCTGTTTATTGAACCGTACTACTAAGTAGTCGTCTCCCAGTCCCACGAATCGGAACGTGCCGGACTTGGGGGCGCGTACTTTTCCCCGGTAAATGGCGAGCCACTGGCTAGGCTTTACTTTGTCATCGCAACCGTAGGCCTTGGGAGCGTCTTTGGCGGGAGTTCTGGGTATGTAGAACTGGGCTGCGTATAATTGTTGCGGAGCCTTGTAAAAACGGTTCAGTTCCGATTCGTTCCAGCCTTTGTTCACGAAGCGAGAAAGGAACTCCCTGTACTGGTTCATGTTCATGTTGGTAGGACGTCCGCCAGGAGTCTGCTTGGTGTCGTAAAAGGTACCTACCAGCGTGCTTCCGGAGGGTTTGGACGTACCGAAGGCGGAGGTAGCGTCTCCCAGGTCGGGGCCGAAGCCGTCCCCCATGCCGAGGGCGGTACCCTCTTCCAGCATGACAGGTTCATCGGGCGGGTCAATGTCGATCTTGGGGAGGCTCACCGGAGCGGCGGCCGCTGCCACCACGACCTTGACGGGCGTCTCCGCATGGGAGGAAGAGGAAGTTTCCCTCTGTACTTCCGGCGGCGGGGGCGTATCCGACGGCGGCGCATCGTCCGGCGTGATGTAGCCGACGACTTTGGGTTCTTCCGGAGGGGCGATGATGATGGTCAGGGAGTAGAGAATGGCTCCTGCCAAAACGACGGAGAGAATGGATGTCGCTAATGCGGCAATATAATTTTTCCGCCTTTCCTTGCGCAGGGTTTCCACTGCGTCTTCCGTGGGTTCTATATGAAGGCTCATGCATGTATGATAGCACAAGAATCCCATATGTTGAGTAACATGAAGATAACAGGGATAACATGTCGGTAACAAAAAAGGCGCCCTTGCCGTCCTTTCTCCGTATGGGCTTTTCAGCGTTTCCCCCGTCTTTCCGTCCCTCCCGGTGCCAGCGCAATGGCAAGGGTGGAGCAGATGCCCAGAATCAGGGGATAATACAGGTATTTCATGACCAGCAGGGGAGAAACCTGGGAGATTCCTGCGGCCATGAGCATTTGAGCCCCGTAAGGGATGACTCCCTGAACCAGGCAGGAAAAAGTGTCCAGAATGCTCGCGCTGCGCTTGGGAGGGATATGGAATTTATCGCTGATTTCCTTGGCGATGGGGCCAGCCGTGATGATGGCGATCGTATTGTTGGCCGTGCAGAGGTTGGCCAGGGAGACCAATCCGGCAATGCTGAATTCCGCGCCGCGCCTGCTGCGGATATGGGCCGTGATTTTTTCGATAATGTACGCGATGCCCCCGTTGAAACGGATGAGGGACAGCACGCCGCCGGCCAGCAGAGTAACGATAATCAATTCTCCCATGCCGGTCATGCCGCTGCCCATGGCTTGGAACCAGGCCATGAAGGAGAAATAACCCATGCCGATGCCAATCAGTCCCGTGGCAAGGAGTCCCAGGGTCAGAACGGTCATGACGTGGATTCCTGCCAGGGCCGTCGCCAGCACGAGCAGATAGGGGAATACTTTCATCCATTCAATGGAGGTGTCCGCCGTGGAGGGGGACTGCACGTTCCATCCGAGCAGGATGTAGCAGGCCAGGGCCAGCAGGGCGGCGGGAAGCACTACCTTGAGGTTGGCCTGAAATTTGTCCCGCATGGAGCAGCCCTGCGTACGGGTGGCGGCGATCGTGGTGTCTGAAATGAAGGAAAGATTGTCTCCGAAGAATGCTCCTCCCACCACAATGGCCGTCATCATGCCGGCGCTGACCTGAGTGGCCTGAGCCAGCCCCGTGGCTACGGGAGCCAGGGCGACAATGGTGCCTACGGAAGTTCCTACGGAGAGGGAGATGAAGCAGGAGGCGATGAAAACGCTGGCAAGCAGCAGATTGTCCGGCAGGAGCCGCAGCGTGAGCTGGACGGTAGCGTCAATGGCCCCCATGTCCCTGGCCGCCTGGGCGAAGGCTCCTGCCAGCACGAAAATCCAGATCATCATCAGGATGTTCCGGTTGGCCACTCCGGAGGAAAACAGATCCACCCGTTCCGCCATGCTTTTTCCGCGGGTAATGAAAACGGCCCAGACGGCCGCCGCCGTAAAGGCCACCGTTACCGGGACGGCGTAAAAATCCTGTACGGCTATGGAGATGACCAGGTAAAGCAGGAAGAAAACCAGCAGGGGGCTTAACGCCCACAAGCTGGCTTTGGCGGGGGGTGGATTTTGCTTGTCCGGGTGGCTGGTCATGGGGTGAGGGGGGAGCCGACGGAAAGGTCAGTTGCCGGCAGCGCACATCCGGCTCAGATACCACCGGTAAATGCGTTCCACTCCTTCTTCCAGCTCCACCCGGTGTTTCCAGCCCAGGGAATGCAGCCTGGAGACGTCCGTCAGCTTGCGCATGGTGCCGTCCGGCTTGTCTGCGTTGAACACCAGATTGCCCCGGTAGCCTTCCGTAGCGGCAATCAGCCGGGCCAGTCCGCCGATGGAGATTTCCTTCCCGGTGCCGATATTGATATGGCAGTTCCGCACTTCCCTGCCTCCTTCTTGCAACTGGCTGAAATCCACTTGCTCCATCACATGGACGCAGGCGTCCGCCATGTCCTCGCTCCACAGGAATTCGCGCAGGGGAGTTCCCGTACCCCACAGTTCCACGGAACCGGGGGTGATGCCGTATTTGTCCAGCACGGCCAGGATTTCCCTTTCTTCAGCCGTTCCGTCCACCTGTTCCACAGGGCGCATATCCAGATCTTTCCGCACGGCGTTCCAGTCTCCTTCCATCAGGCACTTGGCCAGGTGTATCTTGCGCACCATGGCGGGCAGTACATGACTGTTTTCCAGGTGGAAATTGTCATTGGGGCCGTACAGGTTCGTAGGCATGACGGCGATGTAGTTGGTGCCGTATTGCAGGTTGAAGCTTTCGCACATCTTCAGCCCCGCTATTTTGGCGATGGCATAAGGTTCGTTGGTGTATTCCAGCGGGGAGGTAAGCAGGGCGTTTTCCTTCATGGGCTGGGGCGCTTCGCGCGGGTAGATGCAGGTGCTCCCCAGGAAGAGGAGCTTGGATACGCCATGCCGGAAACTTTCCCCGATAACGTTCTGCTGAATCTGGAGGTTGCGGAAGATGAAGTCCGCCCGGTAGCGGGAATTGGCGATGATGCCGCCCACAAACGCCGCCGCCAGAAAGACGTATTCCGGCTTTTCCCTGTCAAAGAATTCCCGGACGGCCGCAGGATCTTCCAGGTCCAGTTCTTGGTGCGTCCGTCCAATCAGGTTGGAATAGCCTTTGTTTTCCAGAGATTTCCAGATGGCGGAACCAACGAGGCCGCGGTGTCCGGCCACAAAGATTCTGCTGTTTTTGTTCATCTCAGAAACGGACGGGAGTTTTGACGTATTCCATGTCGTGGCGCACCATGATGCGCACGAGTTCCTCAAACGGCGTGGAGGTGGGGTTCCAGCCAAGAAGGGTTTTGGCCTTGGTGGGGTCTCCCAGCAGTTGTTCAACTTCGGCAGGGCGGAAATATTTGGGATCCACTTCCACCAGGATATTGCCCGTCTTCCTGTCGCGGCCGCGTTCTTCCACGCCTTCCCCTTCCCATTCCAGCTCTATTCCGGCTTCACGGAAGGCCAGCGTGCAAAATTCCCGTACCGTGTGCATTTCCCCGGTGGCGATGACGAAGTCTTCCGGCTTGTCGTGCTGGAGAATCAGCCACATGCATTCCACGTAATCCTTCGCGTACCCCCAGTCGCGCAGGGCGTTCAGGTTGCCCAGGTAAAGCTTGTCCTGCATGCCCTGGGCAATGCGGGCCGCCGCCAGCGTGATCTTGCGGGTAACGAAGTTTTCCCCGCGGCGTTCGCTTTCGTGGTTGAACAGGATGCCGTTGACGGCGAACATGCCGTAGGATTCCCGGTAATTCTTGGTGATCCAGAATCCGTATTGCTTGGCTACGCCGTAAGGGGAGCGGGGATAAAACGGCGTGGTTTCCTTCTGGGGAACTTCCTGCACCAGCCCGAAGAGCTCGGACGTGGAGGCCTGGTAAATGCGGCATTTCTTTTCCATGCCCAGAATGCGGACGGCTTCCAGCATGCGGAGGGTTCCCACGGCGTCCGTTTCCGCCGTGTATTCCGGTACGTCAAAGCTGACTTTCACATGGCTCTGGGCTGCCAGATTGTAGATTTCATCCGGCTGCACGGTCTGGATGATGCGGATGAGAGAACTGGAATCCGTCATGTCCCCGTAGTGGAGGTTAATCAGGCGGTTTTTCTTCATGTCCCGCACCCATTCGTCCAGGTAAAGGTGTTCGATGCGGCCCGTGTTGAAGGAGGAGGACCGGCGCAGGATGCCGTGTACTTCATACCCTTTGTCAATCAGGAACTCTGCGAGAAAGGAACCGTCCTGTCCCGTAATGCCGGAGATTAATGCGATTTTGCTCATATGGTGTGTCAGGTTATTTGCTGGCGGGAGAGGTTGATGAAATGAAAAGAAACCTCTCCCGGAGCCGCAATTCATGGGCTCCGGGCATAAATAACGCATTTTTCCCAGCGAGGCGAGGAAAATGCTCTGGTCTATAGGAAGGGGGGGCAGAGCCGTCAGCGGGCATGTTGCCGCTTGCTGGCCGCAATCATTTTCCTGAAATCCCGGAACAGATACTGGGGATCCCTGGGGCCGGGTGCCGCTTCCGGGTGGTATTGCACGCTGAATACGGGAAGCGTCCTGTGGGCGATGCCTTCCACGGTATTGTCATTCAGATTGATCAGCGTTATTTCCACGTTGTCCGGCACGGTGTCCGGATCCACGGCAAAACCGTGGTTCTGGGACGTAATGCTGATTTTACCCGTTTTCAAATCTTTGACCGGATGGTTCGCTCCACGGTGCCCGAACTTCAGCTTGAAGGTTTTCGCTCCCAGCGCGTGGGAAATAATCTGGTGGCCCAGGCAGATGCCGAACATGGGCACTTTCCCAATCAATGCAGCTACTTCCCGGTGAATGTCCGTCAGCGTGGCGGGATCTCCCGGACCATTGGAAAGAAAGACGCCGTCCGGGTTCATGGCAAGCACTTCCTCCGCCGTCGTGTGGGCGGGAACTACGGTTACGCGGAAGCCGTTTTCCCTCAACTGGCGCAGGATGTTGTATTTAATGCCGAAGTCAAAGGCGACGATGTCGTATTCCGCAGGGGGCAGAGTTTTTCCCGTAACCAGCGCGTCCACTTCCTCCGGTGTCATGGGGTGGGAACCGATTTTGTCCACGATATTGCAGCCTTCCATGGAGGGGGCGTTTCTGGCTGCTTCCACGGCTTCCTCCGGCGTCAGCTCCGTGGTGAGGCAGGCGCGCATGGCTCCGGCGGAGCGCAGATGCTTGGCGATTTTGCGGGTATCCACCCCTTCAATGCCGATGACGCCCTGTTTTTCCAGCCACGGGCCCAGGGATTCCGTGGCACGCCAGTTGGAGTGGACTTTCGCCAGTTCCGCCACCACAAAACCGCTGACCTGCGCTTTGCCTGATTCCCCGTCTTCCGGGTTGACGCCGTAATTGCCGATCAGAGGATAAGTCATGGTGACGATCTGGCCGCTGTAGGACGGATCCGTCAATACTTCCTGATAGCCGGTCATGGACGTGTTGAAGCAGGCTTCCCCCACTTCCGTGCCCGTGGCCCCGAAGTGCGAACCGATGAAGACGCTTCCGTCTTCCAGTGCGAGAATGGCTCTCATGGTGATGTAAGTATGCTTAGGTGGTGCGGGATTAAAGGTTTTGGGCGTGGTACTCCTGAATAGTGCACACCTGAAGATTTTTGTTCTTCAGCGCCTCAATGGCATTCACGCAGGCCTGTGCGGAAGCCAGGTTGGTGCAATAGGAGGTTTTGGCGGCAATGGCGGAGGAACGGATGATGATGTCGTCCGCCCGCGCGTCGTGGGAGCCGGGGGTGTTGATGATGAAATCAATATCCCCGTTTTTAATATGGTCCACGATGTTGGGGCGGCGCGCCTCGTTGACTTTGTAGGCGCGTTCGCATTCAATGTCGTGCTGGAGCAGGTGAATCATCGTGCCGCGCGTGGCGCACAGCGTGAATCCCATGTCCGCCAGCTGCCGGGCCATGTGAAGCACCCGTTCCTTGTCCCGGTCATTCACGGAGATGAAGACTTTGCCTTCCGTCGGCAGGGGATTGAATGCACTGACCTGGGATTTTGCGAAAGCGATATCCGGGTCCGGATCAATGCCCATCACCTCTCCGGTGGATTTCATTTCCGGCCCCAGCACCACGTCGATGCCCGGGAAGCGGCCCCATGGGAAAACGGCTTCCTTCACGCAATAGTATTCCGGAGTGATTTCCCGGGTAAAGCCCAGTTCCGCCAGCGTTTTGCCGGCCATGACCTGTGCGGCCAGCTTGGCGAGGGGCTTGCCGATGGATTTGGAGACGAACGGAACGGTGCGGGAGGCGCGCGGATTCACCTCAATGACGTAAAGCTGTTCATCTTTTACGGCAAACTGGATGTTCATCAGCCCGCAGACGTTCAGTTTGCTTGCCAGCTCCTTGGAAGCCCGCGTGATTTCCTTGTGCATTTTCATGGAAATTCCCATGGCGGGAATCATGCTGGCGGAATCCCCTGAATGGATGCCTGCCGGTTCCACATGCTGCATGATGGCTCCGATGACGGCGCGCTCCCTGTCCGCGATGACATCCACGTCAATCTCCACGGCATTTTCCAGGAAGCGGTCAATCAGAACGGGGCGTTCCTCGGAAGCTTCCACGGCTTCATTCATGTACCGGCGCAGTTCTTTTTCCTCATATACGATGATCATGCCGCGTCCGCCCAGCACGAAGGAGGGGCGCAGCAGCACCGGGTAACCGATGCGCGCGGCAATGGCGGCGGCGTCCTCCACATTGGTGGCTGTTCCTGCCTCTGCCTGTTTCAGCCCCAGTTCTTTCAACAGGGCGGAAAAATGTTCGCGGTCTTCCGCCAGGTCAATGGCCCTGGGGCTGGTGCCGATAATAGGCACGCCGTGGGCTTCCAGCGCATTGGCCAGATTCAGCGGCGTCTGTCCTCCGAACTGGACGATGACGCCGTCCGGCTTCTCCTGCTCACAGATATGGAGCACGTCTTCCAGCGTCAGGGGTTCGAAGAAAAGCTTGTCGGAGGAATCATAGTCCGTGGAGACGGTTTCCGGGTTGGAGTTCACGATGATGGTTTCATAGCCCATTTCCCGCAGAGCCATGGAGGCGTGCACGCAGCAGTAGTCGAACTCAATCCCCTGGCCAATGCGGTTTGGGCCGCCGCCCAGGATGAGGATTTTTTTTCTGCCTGTTTCGCGGGCTTCATTTTCATCTCCATAGGTGGAATAAAAGTAGGGGGTGTAGGCTTCAAACTCCGCGGCGCAGGTATCCACCAGCCGATATCCGGGCACAATGCCCTGTTCCTGGCGTTCCTTCCGGATGTTTTCTTCCGTGGTTCTCCGGGCCAGGGCGATCTGCCTGTCGGAAAAGCCCAGCTTCTTGGCTTCCCGCAGATCCAGCTTGTCCAGGCTGTCTCCCGCCTTGGCCAGGTCCTGCATTTGTGCCAGGAACCAGGGATCAATCTGGGTAAGCTGCTGCACTTCATCCAGGGAAAATCCGTTGCTGAACGCCGTTTGAATCCAGAAAATGCGTTCTGCCGTGGGAACAGCCAGTTTCCGCGTGATTTCTTCTGCGGAAGGCGCCTGCGGGGCCTTCGCGTCAAATCCCCAGCCCCAGCGTCCCGTTTCCAGGGAACGCAAGGCCTTTTGCAGGGATTCCTTGAAAGTACGACCGATGGCCATGGCCTCCCCTACGGATTTCATGGACGTGGTCAGGTGTTCGTCCGCCTGCTTGAACTTTTCAAACGTGAAGCGGGGAACCTTGGTAACCACATAGTCGATGGTGGGCTCAAAGCAGGCGGGCGTTTCCCGCGTGATGTCATTCCGCAATTCGTCCAGCGTATAGCCTACGGCCAGTTTGGCGGCCAGTTTGGCAATGGGGAACCCTGTGGCCTTGGAAGCCAGCGCGGAAGAGCGGGAAACGCGGGGGTTCATTTCAATGACAATCATGCGGCCGTTGGTCGGATTAATGGCGAACTGGATGTTGGAACCGCCCGTTTCCACCCCGATCTCCCGGATGACGGCAAAAGAAGCGTCCCTCATGGCCTGGTATTCTCGGTCCGTGAGTGTCTGGATGGGGGCTACGGTGATGGAATCCCCGGTATGCACGCCCATGGGGTCGATGTTCTCAATGGAGCAAATGACCACGCAATTGTCCGCGCGGTCCCTCATTACCTCCATTTCAAATTCTTTCCAGCCGATCAGGGACTCTTCAATCAGGATTTCGGAAACGGGGGAAAGATCCAGCCCCCGGGCGCATATCTCCTCAAATTCCGTTTTATTGTACGCCACGCCGCCTCCCATGCCGCCCAGCGTGAAGGCAGGGCGGACAATCAGGGGAAAGGAGCCGATGTCCCCGGCTACCCGGCGCGCTTCCTCCATGGTGTGCGCAATGCCGGAACGCGGCACGTCCAGGCCAATGCGGAGCATGGCTTCCTTGAACAGATTGCGGTCCTCCCCGCGGTCAATGGCGTCCGCGTTGGCTCCGATCATACGCACCTTTTCCCTCTCCAGCACGCCGCTGCGATGCAGTTCCATGGCGCAGTTCAAGGCCGTCTGCCCGCCCAGGGTCGGGAGAAGGGCATCCGGTTTTTCCCGGATGATGATTTTCTCCACGAACTCCGGGGTGATCGGTTCAATATAAGTGCGCGGGGAGGTTTCCGGATCCGTCATGATGGTGGCGGGATTGGAGTTCACCAGCACTACTTCATAACCTTCTTCCCGGAGGGCTTTGCAGGCCTGGGTGCCGGAGTAGTCGAATTCGCAGCCCTGGCCGATGACGATCGGGCCGGACCCGATCACGAGAATCTTTTTAATGGAGGTGTCTTTAGGCATAATGGCGATGGAAGAATCCTGTGATCTTGGACCGCGGATTTCCGCCGGGGGAATTAAGTGCCCGCCGGGCTCCGGAGGAAAGTTTTTTTACGGTCAATGACGCGGATTTTCAGGGTGTGGGGATCAGTTGAACATGGCGGGGAAAGGAGGCCGGAACAGGGCGCGCCAAGGCTCCGGAGCCGTGCCGTCCCCTGCGGGCAGAGGCTTGACCCGCGAGGGGGGCATAACTCCGGAGCCCGTCGGTGCACCCTCTAATAGATGAACAGCATTTCCCGGTACTTGGGGAGAGGCCAGGACCGGTCGTTCACCAGGGTTTCTGCGGCATCGACGCTGGTTCTCAATTGGGACATCGCAACGAGGATGTCCTCATGGCAGCTCGTAAGCGCCGTTTCCAGGGTATCCAGGTCGGATACGATGGAATCCAGGGCGTCGCCCAGCTTGTCCGCCAGCTTCTGCAGGGCGGCGGTGCCGCTGGTCCGCTTGGCGTCCAGCGCCCTGGAGAGCGCGGAAACGGTTTGCTCGTATTCATTGCGCAGGGCGGGGAGAATGATGGTGGCAGCCATTTCCCAGGACAGGCGGCCTTCAATGCGGATGCGCCTGTGGTATTCTTCCAGGAAAATCTCAAACCTGGATTCCAGCTCCCGCCTGGAAAAGACGCCGTACTTTTCAAACAGGGCCACATTCTTTTCATTCACCAGGGTGTGCAGGGCCGTCATCGTGTTTTTCAGGTTGGGGAGGCCGCGGCGTTCCGCTTCTTTTACCCATTCTTCCGAATAATTGTCCCCGTTGAAGATGATTCTCTTGTGTTCGGAAATCCTGCGCTTGAGCGTTTCCTGGAGCTGCGGCAGGAATGTTTCCGGAGCGAAGGAGGAAAGTTCTTCCGCCAGGGAATCGAGGGATTCCGCCACAATGGTGTTCAGGGTCATCATGGGACCCGCGCAGGATTGAGATGAGCCCGGTGCGCGGAATTCAAACTTGTTGCCGGTGAAGGCGAACGGGCTGGTGCGGTTGCGGTCCGTCGCGTCCCGGGGAAGGACGGGCAGCGTGTCCACGCCGATCTTGAGCGTATCGTTGCGCTTGCCGCAGCCGGAAGAGCCGTTGATCATATTCTCAATTACTTCATTGAGCTGGGCGCCCAGGAAAATGGAGATAATGGCCGGGGGGGCTTCGTTCGCGCCAAGGCGGTGGTCGTTCCCGGCGCTGGCCACGGAATTGCGCAGCAAGTCGCTGTGTTTGTCAACGGCCTCGATGATGGCGGTCAGGACGGTCAGGAAAATGGCGTTCTGTTGCGGATCCGAACCGGGGTCAAGCAGGTTCTTGTTCCCGTAGGAAATGGACCAGTTGTTATGCTTGCCGGAACCGTTGACGCCAGCAAAGGGCTTTTCATGAAGCAGGCATACCAGGCCGTGCTTGCTGGCCTGCTGGCGCAGAACCTCCATCACCAGCATGTTATGGTCTATCGCCAGGTTCACGTCCTCAAACAGAGGGGCCAGTTCAAATTGCGCGGGCGCCACTTCGTTGTGGCGGGTCTTGGCCGGGATCCCCAGTCTCCAGAGTTCCTGTTCCACGTCGCTCATGAAATTAAGGACGCGGGGCTTGATGGAGCCGAAATAATGGTCTTCCAGCTGCTGGTGCTTGGCGGGAGGTGCGCCGAAAAGGGTGCGCCCTGTCTGGACCAGGTCCGGGCGGTTCAGGTAGAAGTTCTTGTCAATGAGGAAGTACTCCTGTTCCGGCCCCAGCGTGATGGTTACGTGTTCGTCCGGAAGGCCGAAGCACTTCATCAGCTTCTTGACGGCGTTGCCCAATGCCTGGCGGGAGCGCAGCAGCGGAGTCTTCTTATCCAGCGCGTCTCCCGTATAGGAACAGTAGGCGGTAGGGATGCAGAGCGTGGCTCCGTTCCCGTGCCTCTTGATGAAGGCGGGGCTGGTGGGATCCCAGGCGGTGTATCCGCGGGCCTCAAAAGTGCAGCGCAGGCCGCCGGAAGGGAAACTGGACGCGTCCGGTTCGCTCACAATCAGGTTTTTGCCGGAGAAGCTCATGATGGGTTCCATTCCCTTGGGGTCCAGGAAGGAATCGTGCTTCTCCGCCGTGGAGCCCGTCATGGGCTGGAACCAGTGCGTATAGTGAGTGGCTCCCCGTTCCAGAGCCCACTGCTTCATGGCATGGGCCACATCTGCGGCAATGTCCGCGTTCAGAGGAAGTCCGTCCTGGATAGTGGCCAGGAGGGTTTTTGCCGTATCTTTGGGCAGGTACTTCTTCATCACTTCCGTGCTGAAGACATCCGCTCCGTAATAATCAATGCTGACCGGGGCGCTTTCGCTAGCTCCGCCCACGGGCAGGGAAGCGATGGCGCTGATGGCTTGTGTTCGTGTCGAGTCACTCATCATGGTTAACTGTTGTACCTTTTCTTTAGCAAGAAGCGTGCCAACTTTTCAGGTAAATGTTCTCATGAATATGTTGCTAATTTTAATTTATTGATTATTAGTGAAATATGAATATTATGGCGAAGGGGCTGCAAAAAAGGGAAACAAAACTGCGCATAAGAATGAATTACAAAAATGTAAAATCGCAACAAAAGGGTGATTACAAAAATGTAAAAAATTCTTCTTGGGGGGAACGATATTTTTATTCCGCTTCAAAATGTCCTGTTATGCCGGCAGCCGCGTCAGGCTTTGTAAAACGGGGGTAAAACAGTTTGAAAGCGGGAAAATAGAAAGTCTGGGCAATGTTGGCACGGTTTTTGCTACGAATAAGTCAACTTAACCCAAACAAAACAGCAAACTGATGAATAGCGATCAATTTGAGACAGGCATTCCCGCGCCGCAGGGATTGTATGATTTTGAACAGGAGAGGGACGCCTGCGGCGTTGGCCTGGTGGCTGACCTGAAAAATGAACCGAGCCACAAAATCATTGAAACGGGGATTACTGTTCTTAAGAGGCTCATGCACCGCGGCGCCGTGGGGAGCGATCCGGATACCGGGGACGGCGCGGGCATTCTGCTGGCCCTTCCGGATGAATTTTTCCGCCTGGCGCTTCCCAACAAGCTTCCCGCCAGAGGCAAATACGGGGTGGCCATGATGTTCGGCGGATGCGGCCATGAAGAGGAATTGGAAGCCGCCGTCACGGAAAACGGCGGCAGCGTGATTGCGTGGAGGCAGGTTCCCGTGGATCGGGACAGCATCGGTAAAAACGCCCAGCGCACGTGCCCCCTGATCCGTCAGTTGTTCATTGACGGCAGCGGTTTTGCGGATCAGGCGGAATTTGAACGCAAACTGTTCGTGATGCGCCGGGAAATGGAACGGCGCGTGGAAGGCTGTTATGTGTGCAGCTGCTCCAGCCGCAGCATTGTGTACAAGGGGCTGTTCCTCGGCACGCAGATTGAAGGATTTTACGGAGATCTGGCCAGCGAGCATTTCAAATCCCCCCTGGCTCTTGTCCACCAGCGCTACAGCACGAATACGTTCCCAACCTGGAGCCTGGCCCATCCCTTCAGGTATCTGGCCCACAACGGGGAAATCAATACCCTGCGCGGGAACCTGAATCACCTGAGCGTGCGTGAGCCGCATTTGTCTTCCACTCTGCTGGGGGATGACCTGCAAAAGCTGTTGCCTCTTATTCCCCCCGGCCAGAGCGATTCCGCCTGCCTGGACAACATGGTTGAGCTGCTGGCCGCCGCCGGACGGGACCTGCGCCATGTCATGCTTATGCTCATGCCGCAGGCCTGGGGCGTCAATTACCATTTGGGGCCGGATGTGCGCGGTTTCTTTGAATACCACTCCGCCATGATGGAGCCCTGGGACGGTCCGACCGCCGTCGTTTTTTCCGATGGTATCAATGCTGGCGCCATGCTGGACCGCAACGGCCTGCGCCCCGCGCGCTATACGCTGACCACGGATGATATTTTCATTCTGGCTTCGGAAACGGGCGTGGCGGACATTCCCGCGGAAAAAGTAGCCCGCAAAGGCCGCCTCCGTCCCGGGGAAATGATTTATTGCGACCTGGTGCACCACCGGCTGGTATCCGATGCTGAAACCAAGAATGAAATGGCCAGGCGCATGCCCTACCGCCGCTGGGTGGAGAAAAACAAGATTTCCGTCCGTTCCCTGTTTGATTCCATTTCCGCCTCTGCGGAAATGCCGGACCTCGTGGGCCGCCAGCGCCAGTTCGGATTCACCCAGGAGGATGTGGAACTGATCATCCGCCCCATGATGCTGAAAGGCGCGGAGCCTCTCGGCTCCATGGGAAATGACGCTCCGCTGGCCGTCCTCTCCGGAAAGGCTCCCCTCCTGTTCAATTATTTCAAGCAGCTGTTCGCCCAGGTGACCAACCCTCCCATCGACCCCATCCGGGAGGAGCTGGTCATGAGCCTGACCACATACATAGGCAACCATCCCAACATTCTGGAAGAAACGCCGGAGCACGCCCGGCTGATCAAGATGGCGCGTCCCGTCATTACGGATGAAGAGCTCAACCGCCTCTGCAATATTCGGGAGGCCGGCTTCCCCTCCGCCAGGCTTCCCCTCCAGTTCCCGGAAGGCGGGGGCGGGAAAGCCCTGCGGGAGACGCTGGAAAGCCTGGCGGAATCCGCCGTGGGCCTGGTCAGGTCCGGCGTGCGCATTCTGGTGCTGACGGACCGCAACATAGGGAACGGCTACCTTCCCGTTCCCAGCCTTCTGGCCTGTTCCGTGGTGAATCGCGCGCTGGCTTCCGCCGGGCTGCGTTCCGACGTGGGGCTGATTCTGGAAACCGGGGAGGCGAGGGAAACCATGCATTTTGCGCTTCTGCTGGGCTTCGGGGCCACGGCGGTCAATCCGTACCTGGCTCTGGCGACGGTTACTTCCCTGGCCGCGCCGCAGGACTGCCCGCTGGATGTAGTGAAAGCCTCCGGAAACTACATCAATGCCATAGACAAGGGATTGCTCAAAATCATGTCCAAGATGGGCATTTCCACGTTGCGCAGCTACCGCTCCTCCCAGCTGTTCGAGGCGGTGGGTCTGAACCGGGAACTGATTGACGAATTCTTCCCCGGCACCGTCAGCCGCGTAGGCGGTATAGGGCTGGATGAAATAGCCGTGGAATGCAACCAGCGCGCCGCTCAACACGCGGAACACGGGGACAAGCTGGATGCGGGAGGGCAGTATAAGTATAAAAAAGGCGGGGAGAACCATCTCTGGAATCCGCAGACGCTTCAGGCTTTCCGCGCTGCCGTACGTGACAATGACGAACGGAAATACCGGGAATTCGCGGATTACAGCAATCGTCAGGCGCAGCATCTCTGCACCCTGCGCGGCCTGTTTGAATTTGCTCCGGCGGACGCTATCCCCCTGGAAGAAGTGGAAAGCGTGGATTCCATCTTGCGCCGTTTCGTTTCCGGGGCCATGTCTTTGGGGTCCCTCAGTCCGGAAGCCCATGAAACCATCGCCATTGCGATGAACAAAATAGGAGCCAAAAGCAATTCCGGGGAAGGGGGGGAAGATGAAGCCCGCTATGAACCCAACGCCCGGGGCGAAGTTCGCTACAGCGCCATCAAGCAGGTGGCGAGCGGGCGTTTTGGCGTGACTATTAATTATCTGCGCCACGCTTCCGAGCTCCAGATTAAGATGGCCCAGGGGGCCAAGCCCGGGGAAGGGGGGCAGCTCCCGGCGCACAAGGTGGATCCGTACATCGCCCGGCTGCGCCATTCCATGCCGAACGTCAGCCTCATTTCTCCTCCTCCGCACCATGACATTTACTCCATTGAAGACCTGGCCCAGTTAATTTACGACCTGCGCAACTCCAATCCGGATGCCCGTGTCTCCGTCAAGCTTGTTTCCGAGGTGGGCATTGGCGCGGTTGCCGCAGGCGTGGTGAAGGCCCATGCGGATGTGGTTGTGGTCAGCGGCCACGACGGCGGAACGGGCGCCTCTCCTCTCACCAGCGTGAAGCACGCCGGGCTGCCGTGGGAGCTGGGGCTGGCGGAAACGCAGCAGACGCTGGTGCTCAACAAGCTCCGTTCCCGCGTCCGGCTCCAGGTGGACGGCCAGCTGCGCACCGGGAGGGACGTCGTGATGGCCGCCCTGCTGGGGGCGGAGGAATTCGGTTTTGGAACCGCCATTTTGATCTCCATCGGCTGCGCCATGCTCCGCAGGTGCCATGAAAATACGTGTCCGGTAGGCGTCGCCACGCAGGATCCGGCCCTGAGGGCCAAATTCAGCGGCAAGCCGGAATACGTCATCAACTACCTCCGCTTCGTGGCCCGGGAAACGCGGGAAATCCTGGCTTCCCTGGGGCTTCGTTCCCTGGATGAAGCCGTAGGCAGGGCGGATTTGCTTTCCGTCAACCGCGCCATAGATTTTTACAAGGCCCGGCATTTGGACTTCTCCTCCATCCTGCATGCGGCAGAGGGGGACGGACGCAGATTTGACCCCTCTTTTAAAAAGGAACCGCTGGACAACTACGACCGCCGCCATTTGCTGCCGGCATTGAAGCCCCTGCTGGAAAAGGGGGAAAAGATGGAACTCTGCCGCGACGTCCGCAATGTGGACCGGACGGTGGGGACGGAGCTTTCCGGCGAACTGGTGATGAAATTCGGGCCGCGCGGCCTGGCGGAAGATACGCTGACGGTGCACTTCACCGGATGCGCGGGGCAAAGCTTCGGGGCTTTTCTGGCTCCCGGTGTTACCTTTGAACTTGTCGGGGAGGCGAATGATTTTGTCGGGAAGGGCCTGTCCGGCGGCAAAATCATCGTGCGCCCCCCGGACCATATTTCCTACGTACCGTCGGACAACGTCATCGTCGGAAACGTCATCGGCTATGGGGCCACTTCCGGCAGCATCTTCCTTCACGGGCAGGCCGGGGAACGTTTCGCCATCCGCAACAGCGGCGCCAAAATGGTGGTGGAAGGCATCGGCGACCACGGCTGTGAATACATGACCGGGGGCCGTGTGGCGGTGCTCGGCAAGGTGGGCGTCAATTTCGCCGCGGGAATGACCGGCGGCCTGGCCTACGTGTATGATGCGGACAACAACTTCGATCAGAAATGCAACCTGGGCAGCGTGGACCTGGAAACGGTCATGCCGCATTCCGCTGATGAAGCGGAACTGCTTCAGCTCATTTACGAGCATTACATGGCTACCAGGAGCCGCAGGGCTTACGACCTGTTAAACAACTGGCCGGAAGAACGCGGCAAATTCATCAAGGTATTCCCGGTGGAATACCGGCATGCCCTGGCCATGCATTCCTGAAAGAAGCATGCAGCAGTTTTCTGTTGTTTGGGGTAAGGCAGGGGCCTCCGCGGGTGCGGAGGCCCCCATTTTTTCAGAGACCTGCCCGCTGTTTCATGGCCGGGCATTTGGAGGCGAATATTCCGGAGAAGGAGGTTTTCATGACCGTGCTGTCAGTTGATAAAGAAATGCGGCTGCATGGATGGGGATGATGGTTGCGGTTGATGTCAGGAGGAAGGTCAAATGTTCCAGCAATGCCCGGTTCTGAGCGGATTATGAATTCGAAGTCAACAGGAAAGTTTGAATGGAAATGTGTTAGTGGAGTTTTGGTTTTGGAAATTCGGCTGGATGGCAATTGATAAAAAAGTGAATTGAAAGGTAACTGATTGGTATTCTTGTTATTTAGTTATTCAGGGAATTGCCGCGAATTCATAATCCGTTAGGTTTGCTCCAGTGGGTGTTTGGCATTTTCTGCCAAGCTGCTCCAATTAACTACGCAATGAATATATGACGAGGAAAACCGGCCCTCTCCACCTGGAGAGGGCCGGTTTTTTGAGGAAATTCTGTAAGGGAGTTCCTTTCCCTTTTTTGAGGCTTGCGCCGGCAGAATGTTTTTTCCTGCGCCTTTTCATGAAAAAGTGCGGCCGCGGAGGGGCGGACGCACTTGCAGAGGCGGAAGGCAGAGCAGGGATTCCTACTTTTTAGGCGTTATATTGCGCATGTTGCGGCCTTTAGCTTTGCGCTGCTGTTCTTCCAGGGCCGCACGCTGCTGCTCCATCATCTTTTGGAAAAAGCCCGACTTTTTCTTTTTGGCGGGGGAAAGCACGGGCATGGGCAAGCGGCGGATAAGGGCTGTTTGTCCTATGGAGATCAAATTCTGCGTGGTCCAGTACAGGGCCAGGGCGGAAGCGAAATTGTAACAGAACAGGAAGAACATTACAGGCATCAGGTTCATAATAATGCGCTGGGAGCGTTCTCCCGCCTGAGGCGTCATCCTCATCTGAATAATCATGGTTACAGCCATGATGAGAGGCAGAATATTGATTGGAATGCCGAACAGGTGGCCCACGGTATCAGGCAGGGAAAGATCCGTCATCCACAGGCAGAAGGGCTGCCCTCTCAGTTCCGCGGAATACTGGAGCACACGGTAAAAGGCAAAGAAAATGGGAATCTGGATGAGCATGGGGACGCAGCCGCTGGCCGGGTTGATGCCGTATTTCTGGTACAGCTTCATCATTTCCATGTTCACCTTCTGAGGGTCGTCCGGATATTTCTCCTTGAGTTTGACCATCTCCGGCTGAACCAGGGACATGCGTTTCATGGCCATATAGGATTTTTTGTGCAGCGGCCAGATGAGCGCGCGGACAACGATGGTCATGCAGATGATGGCCACGCCCCAGTTGCCGAACCATCCGTGGAAGAGGTTGAGCAGCCAGTTCATCGGAACGCTCAGGAATACGAGCCAGCCGTATGCCATGATATCGCTGATGGCGGGATAGGAAAGATTCAGGTCACGCAGGTAGGCGTTGAATTTGGGACCGGTGTAAATATCGTAGGTGAGCGTCTTGATTTCATTGGGGGCCATGGTCAGATTGGGGATTCCCATGGCCACGGTGACGCCGGGCACCAGGGTGTTGCCTTCATGCGTCAAAGGAAATTCCTGGCGGGTGGCGTACACGGTGGACCCCCTGGACTGGTCCTGGGGAAGAAGGATGGTGGCGTAATACTGGCTCATGACGCCGGCATAAGTCAGGTCCTGGAGAGGGCCTTCCAGGACGCGGGCCTTGGCACTGCTGAAAAAGCCGCCTGTGAAATAGGAAGGCACTTCCTGTTCCAGGGAGCCGTCTGCATGGTAAAAGAAATGGGTGTAGGTATCTTTTGGTTCGCTTTTGGCGATAGGATAGGCGCTCCCGCCGAAGATGCCCATGTAGCGCAGATCCTGGACATTGGGAGATTTATTGAGCAGGGAGACGGTCAGGCGAATGAGATATTTGCTGCCGGGCAATATTTCACCTTCCAGATTTTTGACGGGGTGCAGGGTGTACGTTTTTGAGATGAAAAGCTGCCGTGCGGGGTCATAGCCTTCCAGGGTTACGGAGTCCGCCGTGCGTTTCACTTCCTTATACACGGTGTTGTCATAGGAAGGATCCTGGGTGGCATCCATGTTGAAAACGAGTTCTCCGATGCCCCGTTGCTGGGCTTCGTTAATCGTGATATTATGGTCCGCGACTTTTTGGGAGTCCACAATATCGTTGTGCAGGGTAACCGTGCCGATGGAACCCCCTATGCGGTTGAACGTGTAAGTGATGAAGGGTTGCTGCTTCCCGTTCACTTCCTGCGTGGCTACCAGAGTGATCGGGGCGGTTTTGTCTTCTTCAAGGGCTTTGTTGACGGAGGCCTGTTCCGGGGCGGAGGTTCCGGCTCCGGGGCGGACGCCGGCAACCGGGGCATTGGCTGCGGCGACAGCCGTCTGCGGTGCGGGAATGGGGGCGGTTTCAGCCTTTTTATTGTTGCCCATGTAAATATTCAGGCCCAGAAGGGCGGCGCAGATGCCTATGATGATCCATGCTGTGCGATCCATAATGTGATATAGCTTGATTGGAGTTGGTGAAAGGAAAGGGAAAGAAAGGTAATTGTTCAGCGTGGGTGGCGCGCCGGGGGCACGGGATCATAACCTGATCCGCCCCACGGGTTGCATCTTAAAATACGCCATGTGCCAAGAAGAAAGCCGCGCCAGGCTCCGTGGATGTGAACGGCCTGGATGAAGTACTGGGAACAAGTGGGTGTATAGCGGCAGCCGCTTCCGGGGCCCCCCAGGGCATGCAGGGGAGCGCTGATGAAGGTTTGGTATCCCTTTACAAGGGTGATGAGCAGCCATTTCATCATGTCTTGTCTTGTTCCCGGGAAAGAAGTTGCAATTTGAGTTTTCGGGCGGCTTTCCGCCAGTCCCGTTCCAGGTCGGCGTAGCTGGCTTCCACGGCCCTCCAGCGGAGGACGCACACCAGGTGTACGCCGTTTTCAAAAGGAGCCCCGTGCGCCCTCAGTATTTCCCTCACGCGTCTCCGCAGTTTGTTGCGGACAACGGCACAGCCGATTTTTTTCGTACAGATGATACCGAATTTGGAGGGTTCCTCCGGATGTTCCAAAGGGGTCGCGCTTAAAACAATAAGCCGACCTGCTACGGATGGCCCCTCGTTACGTACCCGGGCAAATTGGAATGCCCTGGTCATGCTTTGTTGACGAGTAAGACGCATCTCCCGCGGGTCGGCCCGTGAAAAGAAGTTCCAAGGAGGCGTTAACCGAATCCTGGCGGCTGGATTAACGGCCGTGCTGGATGGTGTGGCGCTTGTACTGGATTTCGGCTCCCTTGGGAAGCAGGCGCTTGCGGCCTTTAGCGCGGCGGCGGCGGATGATGTCCGCTCCGTTCTTGGTGGCCATGCGTGCACGGAATCCGAACTGACGCTTGCGGCAACGCTTGGATGGTTGATAAGTCCTCTTGCTCATGATGTTGAAAGATGCTTCTTGTGAATTACTAGATTCAGTGCCGTCCGTCTAAGCGGCCTATGCACAACCGGACGAAAAGGATAACTATTTTGATTGTTTTGTCAATCCGTCAGGCGATTAATTTGCCGTTTTTCTTGCGGAAAGCACTGGGATAAGTAGTCTTTATGATTGATAGACAGTGTTTTTCTATTCCAGAAAAGCCCGCCTGCTTTACAGAAAGAGCAGTTCCGCGTATGTGGGGACGGGCCACAGGTCTGCGTCCGTCAGGCTTTCCAGCATATCAATGGTGCTTCTCAAATTGTCCATGCCCGTCTGGATGGCCCTGGTATCGGCTTCATCCACGGCGCGGCTCAGTTCCCTCACCTGTCCGGGGAGAATATCCAGCAGCGTGCCGATTTGGTTGGCGCGATCCGTAGTAGCTTTCATTCCCGCCTTGATTCCGGATGCCTTCATCTGGGCAATGGCGGTGGTAAGCTGCGTGAGCTGTTCCGTTACGGCGGGGATGTAAAGGGTTTCCACCATCAGGAGGGCCGTTTCCGCTTCAATGTTGATTTCCTTGTGGAATATTTCCGTCTGGATTTCATGGCGGGCGTGGAGTTCTACGGGGCTGACCACTTTGTACTTTTCAAAAAGCGCCTTGGCCTTGGGCGTTTCCAGAGCGGCCAGGGCTTCAATGGTGCCGGGGATGTTGGGGAGATTGCGGCGTTCCGCTTCCTCTACCCAGGCTTCTCCGTAGCCGTCTCCGCTGAATAGAATGCGCTTATGCTTCTTGATGATGTTTTGAAGGAGCTTGTTGAGGGTGGCGTGGAACTCCTCGGGCTTGTCCTTGACAGGTTCCAGGATGGTGCAGATTTCATCCAGGCTTTCCGCCACAATGGTATTGAGCACCGTCATGGGCCATGCACAGGTTTGGGAGGAACCTACGGCGCGGAATTCGAATTTATTGCCTGTGAAGGCAAACGGGCTGGTGCGGTTCCGGTCGGAGGCGTCCAGGGGGAACATGGGCAGGGTGTCCACGCCGATGTTGATGGTCTTTTGGGTGCGCGCTTTTTTAGTGCCTCCTTTCTCGATTTGCTCAATGATTTCATCCAGCAGATCTCCCAGGAAGATGGAAATGATGGCCGGGGGGGCTTCATGGGCCCCCAGGCGGTGTTCATTGCCGGATTTGGCGACGGAGGCGCGCAGCAGATCCGCATGTTCGTCCACGGCCTTGATGGTGGCGCAGAGCAGAGTGAGGAAGATGGCGTTTTCCTGCGGGCTGGAACCGGGATTGAGCAGGCTGCCGTAACCGGGGGCGGAGAGGGACCAGTTGTTGTGCTTGCCGGAGCCGTTCATGCCGGAGAAGGGCTTTTCATGCAGCAGGCAGACCATGTCATGCTTGTTGGCAGTTTTCCGGAGCACCTCCATGACCAGCATATTATGGTCCACGGCCAGGTTCTGGCTTTCAAAAATGGGTGCGATCTCAAACTGGCCGGGAGCGACTTCATTGTGGCGCGTTTTGGCCGGGATGCCGAGTTTCCAAAGGGCTTCGTCCACGTCCACCATGAATTCCAGCACGCGGTCCTTGATGGAGCCGAAGTAGTGGTCTTCCATCTGCTGGTGCTTGGGGGGCACATTGCCGAAAAGGGTGCGTCCGCACATCATCAGGTCCGGGCGCAGGGCATAAAGCTGTTTGTCTACCAGGAAGTATTCCTGTTCCGCCCCCAGGTCGGCGCTGACGTGAATGTTGTCCGGACCGCCAAAGCAGGAAAGCAGCCGTTTGGCCTGCCGGGTGACGGCAGTCATGGATCTCAGAAGAGGCGTCTTTTTGTCCAGCGCCTGCCCCTTGTAGGAGCAGAAGGCGGTAGGGATGCAGAGCGTGGCGCCGTTTTCCGTTCGTTTGATGAAAGCGGGGCTGGTGGGGTCCCATGCAGTATAGCCGCGCGCTTCAAAGGTGGCGCGAAGACCGCCGGAAGGGAAGCTGGAGGCGTCCGGCTCGCCCTGAACCAGGCTCTTGCCGGAAAATTTGAGTTCCAGATTGCCCTCCGGATCCACGTCCACAAAGGAGTCGTGCTTTTCAGCCGTGCTCCCATTGAGAGGCTGGAACCAGTGCGTGTAGTGGCTGGCACCCTTTTCCAGAGCCCACGTCATCATGGCCTGAGCCACCTCATTGGCGATGTCGGGGTCCAGTTTTTCGTCCTTGCGGATGGTAGCCAGCAGTTTTTTGTAAACGGGGCGGGGCAGGTAATCGCGCATGGTCTCCATGTTGAAGACATCCTGACCGTAAATTTCCGCAATAAAGGTTGCGGCGTTGCCAATATCGGAAGGTGGGTTTGTATGCATCTTGATAGGAAACGCGCCAAAAGGCTCGGAACACACCAAACCTTAAAAGAGACTTTTTGGCAAGCCGAATCCTGCCCTATTTCTTCAGGAGAAAAATTTCTGCCGCATCCTGTTTGCTTCCAGGGAGAGTAAACGGTTTTTTTGACTGTCGCCATCTTTCCTCGGCGCCCGTCAGGAAGACAGGGGATGGATGAAAAAGAGGGATGGGATGCCCGATTGATCGGCAAGGGGCACGCAGGAATGGAGGGGCTTCCGGTCCTTTGCAACCAGGTGGAGAGGAGCAGAGTTCCGGCATTCGGTATTTTTTCACTCCCTGAAAGAAATTTATTCTGTTCTACGTTGTAGTAAGTACAACCATATTATTGTAAAAATGCGTTTATTGTTAATGCTAAGATATTTATTGTTGGTTTTGCTGTGCTTCTCGGGAGTGGGCATGCTGCTTCATGCCCAGCCTGTGAATAAGAGCCGGATTGCCGTTCTGGGTGATAGTATTGCTTATGCGGGGCGTTGGGCCAATGAAGTGGAAAACGCCTTGAAAGCCGATAAAAAGTTTGCGGCCTGCGAGATTGTCAACTTTTCCGTTCCCAGCGAAACGGTAGCCGGGTTGAGCGAGTATGGTCATGCGGGCGGCAGGTTTCCCCGTCCGTGCCTGCATGAGCGCCTTGACCGGGTTCTCAGGATGTACCGGCCCCAACTGATTCTGGCATGCTACGGGATGAATGACGGCCTTATGCAGGCGTTTGACAAGGCGCGTTTTCAAGCGTACCAGGAAGGGAATATCCGCCTTAAAGCGGCTGCCGACGCGGCAAAAGCGGCGGTTGTCTTCATTACTCCCCCATTGTTCCGGGGGGATTCCGCTGAACAGGCTGAGTACGACGCGGTATTGGACAAGTACGCAGAATGACTGGTTTCTAAAAGAAAAGATGGCTGGAAAGTCATCGATATCCGTCCCGGACTTCGGAAACTCATTGCCAGGGAGAAGGCCGGGAATCCCGGGTTCAGGTATTCCGGTGACGGCGTGCACCCCGGCCCGGAAGGGCATCACATGATTGCCCGGGAGGTGATCGCCGGGCTGGTTCCGGAGATCGGTCTTGACGCGGAAGTCGCGAAAAAAGAGTACCGCCCGACGCCGGAAACGATGAAAAAACATGAAGAAACCCGCAATGCGTGGCTGGTAAAAACAAAACATGCACGCCCGGAGATTCCGGGGTATGACCGGGAGAAGGCCAAGCTCCAATTCCCTAAAACGGTTTCTACCTGGAACGGCTTTTTGCGGGAGGAGTTTACTATAGGCGGTCGCAGGGCATTCATCGTCTTTCCCGATAAGCCTGTTGCCCCCGGAAAAGAGCAGCTGTGGATATGGCGCCCTCAATTTTTCGATTATAAGCCTGTAGCGGATCTTGAACTGGTGAAACGCGGTTACGCAGCGGTATTTATCAGCATGGAAGACCTTTACGGTTCTCCCAAAGCCATGGATGCCATGGATCAGTTTTACAAGTACCTGGTGGATGAACGGAAGTTTTCCAGAAAACCGGTATTGATAGGACTGAGCCGTGGAGGCCTTTATGCGCTGAACTGGGCGGAAAAGCATCCTTTATGCGTGGCAGGCATTTATGTGGATGCTCCCGTTTGTGATTTCAAAAGCTGGCCGGCGGGCAAAGGCAAGGGCAAAGGTTCTCCGGATGACTGGAACAAATGCCTGCGCGCCTATGGATTTAATGAACAGCAGGCTTTGTCCTATCAAGGTAATCCCGTGGACAATATGCGCAGCATGGCCAAAGCCGGAATTCCTTTGTTATTCATTTCCCGGACGGAAGATGATGTGGTTCCTATTGAAGAAAACACAGATATTTTCGCTAAGCGTTACGCCAGGCTGGGAGGCCCCGTAAAAGTTATCCGCCGTCCCGGCGGCCACCATCCGCACGGTTTTGACAACCCCGCCCATATCGTAGACTTTGTTCTTTCCGTTACCGGACAGCCTGTCCCCTTGCGCATTGCGTGTCTGGGAGACAGTAATACTTTCGGGGCAGGAGTAGCCGGACCCAATAAGGATGTTTTACGCTGGAGCCATCTTCTGGAACAAAAGCTGAAGAAGGAATGCAAACAGAAGGAAGTGGAAGTTCTGAATTGCGGCATAAACGGGCGTACCCTTTTAACCAGGGGGGATCTTCCGTATATTAAAACGGGCGAGTACCGGAACGCGCTCAATTCCCATGCACAGATTGCCATTATCGCTTTAGGCACTAATGACGCCAAACCTCAGAACAGGAAATTCCTGTCCGAGTTTAAGCAGAATTATTCCGGCATCATCGCCGAACTTAGGGAAAACATGCCCGGTATTCAAATTTATTGTGCAATCCCTCTTCCCTCGTGGCAGTCTTCCAACCAAATTGACAAGGAAACGGTGGAAAATAAGATTGTTCCTCTTGTAAAGCAAGTTGCGAGGGATAATAAATGTAAAACCATAGACTTTTTCACCTTTTTTCAGAATAAATCGGAACTTTTCCCCGATGGCGTTCATCCCAATGCCGATGGTCAGGTGATTATGGCTGATATTGCGTTCAAGGAACTTTTGAAGAAGTAGTTTTTTAATTTTATCAATATGGAATAGATGAATGCTAAACTGTCGGTAATCACAGGGTCGTTCCTTCTGCTGTCGGCCCCGATGCAGGGATTTTCCGCAACAACCCATCCGGATTCCTGTATTAACAGGGATTGGAAAAAAGAGATTCCCCTGCCAGTATATCCAAACCGGGAAATGGTGGATCTTTATCATAAGACATGGGAAATTGCGGCAGGCCGCGTCAGAAAGGGGCCGGAAGGTCTTCCCGCGTCTCCCTACATGGATGAGAATTGCTACGAAGATCAAATATGGATATGGGATACCTGTTTCATGGTTCTTTTCGCCAAGTATGCTCCCAGGTCGTTTCCCGGAGTTGAAAGTTTGGATAATCTTTACAAGCCTATTCACGAAAAAGCCGTTACTCCGCTTAAGGTTCATTTAGTGGACAATCCCCCGTTATTTGCGTGGGTGGAGAAAGAATATTTTGACTTCACCGGTGATAAGGAACGCCTGGATGATATCTTGAATAAGAAGCAATATCTGCAAAAGCATTTCAAATGGTTTGCCCAGGCTAAATCAGGAGAGCGGTTTGCATGTTCTCCCCAGCACATCTACCTGAATTCCATAGGAAATGATGGATTTACCTGGACGGGGGGAGCGAGCGGAATGGATAATACTCCCCGCGGGCGTGACGCCGGCGGCTATCGTAAAGTTTTATGGGTGGATGCCATTTCCCAGCAGGCGCTCAGCGCCCGCTGCATTGCTGACATGGAACAGGCTCTTGGCAATGCGGACGAGGCCGGGAAATGGAACGCCGAATATGAAGCGCTTAAGAACAAGATCAACCATCTTTACTGGGATGAGCGGGATGGATTTTATTACGATGTGACCATTTTGGACAAACAGCCCTGCCGCGTTAAAACCATTGCGTCCTATTGGCCCCTTCTGGCTCAGGTCGCCTCCAGGGAACAGGCGCAAAGCATGGTCAGGCATTTAATGAATCCCGAAGAATTCGGAGGTAGTTATCCGACTCCTTCCCTGGCTCGTTCAGATAAGGATTATCATCATCAAACCGGGGATTATTGGAGAGGGGGGATTTGGCTGCCTACGACGTATATGACCATCAAGGCTATTGAAAAGTATGGCTATCATGAAGAAGCCGATGCTATTGCCGAGAAGGTTATCAACCAGCAGCTTGCCGCTTACAGGAATATGGAACCGCATACTGTCTGGGAGTGCTATAGCCCAAGCGGAGATGCCCCCTCCACTGAACATGGACGCCGTGTAAGACCGGAATTTTGCGGCTGGTCAGCCCTGGGGCCGATTGCGTTGTTTATTGAAAATGTGCTGGGATTTAAGAAAGTGTCCGCCGCCGGAAAGGAAGTCCGGTGGAGGTTGAAAAAAAACAAGGGCAGCCATGGAATCAGGAATTTGAGGTTTGGCGATATTGTAACCGATATTGTTTTTGATGGTGAAGGCACGGTGTCAGTCACGTCGAATGCTTCTTACTCTCTGATCATTAATGGCAATACTTATTCAGTAAGGAAGGGGGATACTGAAATTAAGCTGTAAGGACCTTCTGTTTATCCACGGAAGGGCGTCATTGATGTTCTTCCGCGGGGTTTTTCCTTTTGCCGGGGCAAGATGTGGGTTTTTCCCGTGCCTGCGCCAATTTTTTTCTTTTGGAGGCGGCCTGAGAGGCAAGGGAGACAAAGGAAATTCCGGAAGGGCGGCAAGGAAATGTTCCGGAACATTACTTGAGAGGTAATGCTGTCTGCCGTTTTAACGGGGAGAGCAGGCTTCCTCCATATGCCTTACGGAAATTTTTTGGTAAAGGGTATGGGTTTGTCCGGGAGCGAGGGAAATGGAACGGGGCTCCGCGTTTCCCGTTTCAATGCACAGGAATTTATTCCAGGACTCCGCACCCAGGTCCGCCATGTTTTTGGCGCCCTGTTGTCCAGGATTCCAGACGATAACGGAAGAGGCATGGTTCCGCTCCACCGTGATGGCGCGGTTCAACATGAGGTCTTCCAGCATTGTTTTTCCCGAACAGGAGGGGAAGTTGTAAACGCGGTCTAGGCACCCCAGCGGCGCCAGCGGGCGTTCTCCGTGCTTCATGGGCTGGGCGGCTTCTTCCCGGAACGGGATGTCCTCCAGCCCATGAACGCGGCATTTGGTCAGGTTGCCGACGGCAAAGTAGTTATGGAATGCTTCCGTGAGCTTGCAGGGCTGCGTGCGCGCCGTGGTTTCCAGCCTCATGGCCAGCGTGCGGCCCAGGGTAAGGCGCAGGATGGCGGCGGGATAGGATTCATCTTCCGGATAGAAAGCCAGGGAGAGCAGGACGTTGCCGCACTTGTCCATTTCCTGGTGGTGGAGGCGCCATTCCGAGGTGCGCGCTATGCCGTGGGACGGTGCTCCTTCCCGGGGGCCGAACCAGGGCCAGCAGACGGGGATGCCTCCGCGGATGGCTTTACCGGGGACAAAGGCTGCGTTGGGAGAAAGAAAAAGGCATTCCTCATGCCCTGCCGGCTTCCATGAGGTGAGGTGCGCTCCCTGAAGGCACAGGGATGCCGTGCAGAGCGGTGTTGTTACGTCCAGGAAAGAAAGCCCCTGGTTTGTTGTGCGCCGGACGGTCATGGCTGAAGGCGTTCAATTGTCCAGGAGCCGTTTTCCTGAAGTTTGTACATGAAACGGTCATGCACGCGGCCGGGGCCGCCCTGCCAGAATTCAAAGGTATCCGGGATAATTCGGTAGCCGCCCCAGAAGGAGGGAAGGGGAATTTCTCCCTTGGAGAATTTGTTTTTCAGTTCCATCAACTTCATTTCCAACAGTTTTCTTCCGGAAATGACGGAGCTTTGGTGTGAAACCCAAGCTCCAAGCTGGGATTCCTTGGGGCGGGTGAGGAAATATTTCAGGGATTCCGCGCGGGAGACTTTGACGGCTTTTCCGTAAATGATGATCTGGCGTTCCAGCATTACCCACGGAAGCATCATGCAGACCTGCGGATTTTCTTCAATATCGCGGGCCTTGTGGCTGCCGTAGTTGGTGAAGAAAACAAAGCCCGTCCGGTCAAAATATTTGAGCAGCACGGTGCGTAGGGAGGGCCTGCCCTGGTCGTCCGCCGTGGCCAGGGAAAAAGCGTTGGGTTCCGGAATATCCGCTTTCAGGGCCTGTTCAAACCAGGTTTGGAATTGTTCAAAGGGATTTTCCGCCAGGTCCTTTCTGTGCAGCTGGCCTTTGAGGTATTCTTCTCTGAAATTGGACAAGTCCATGGCGTGTTGAACGATGAGGGGTTATTCTACGCTGAAATCCAGCCCCAGGTCCAGGGAGGGGGCCGAGTGGGTCACGTAGCCTACGGAGACGAAGTCCACGCCGGATTCCGCAATGGCGGCTACCGTGTCCAGGTGAACGCCTCCACTGGCTTCCAGCAGGGGGGTGGTGCGTCCTCCGCGCAAGGCGACGGCTTGTTTCAGCATTTCCGGCGTCATGTTGTCCAGAAGGATATGGTCCACGCCTTCCAGTTTAAGGAAGTTGCCCACCTGTTCCAGGGTGTCCGCTTCCAGCTGGATTTCCACGCCGGGCTTTTCCTGACGCAGCCTGTTGATGCATTCCTGGAGATGTTCCGTATTTCCATCCGTCATCAGGTGGTTGTCTTTCACCATGGCGCGGTCATAAAGGCCCATGCGGTGGTTGGTGCCTCCGCCATGGAGCACGGCCGCTTTTTCCAGCAGACGGTAGCCGGGAGTGGTTTTGCGGGTATCCAGAATGCGGGCGCTGGTGTGGGAAACGGCCTTCACATATTGTCTGGTGAGCGTAGCCACTCCGGAAAGACGCTGGATGAAGTTGAGGGCGGTGCGTTCCGCCCCAAGAATGGAGCGGGCGGAACCTTCAATAAGCATCACCACGGCGCCGGGCGCCACGGCTTCCCCGTCATGCAGGTAAACTTCCACCTTCAGGGTGGGATCCACCTTGCGGAAAACTTCCGCCGCGACATTGACGCCGGAAAGAACGCCTTTTTTCCGGGGGGTCAAAATAGCTCTGGCTGTCAGATGTTCCGGGACGAAGTATGTGGAAGTCACGTCGCCGGAGCCGAAGTCTTCGGCCAGCGCCAGATTGATCAGGGTTTCCACGTTGTCGGATACGGTTTCTGCGGGCATGAAAGAAAAGCGGCTTAATATTCGCGGTTAAGAAGATAGTTGGCCAGTTCCACCAGGCGGGCGCGGCGTTCTTCCGGGAAAATCATCAGGGCATCCAGAGCCGCCTGAGTGCGGCATTTGGCTTCGGAACGGGCGCCGTCCAGGCCAATCAGGGCCGGACAGGTGGATTTCTGGGAATTGACGTCCTTGCCGGCGGTCTTGCCGAGTTTTTCCGTGGAAGCCGTCAGATCCAGAATGTCGTCAATCACCTGGAAAGCCAACCCCAGGTTGTAACCGAAGTCCGTCAGAGCTTCCAGCTGGGACTCCGTGGCGTTTGCGGACATGCCGCCGAAGCGAAGGGCCGTGGTTAGCAGGGCGGCCGTCTTCCCTTCGTACACGGTGCGGACTTCCGGTTCGGAAAGCTGTTTGTGTTCTCCCTCCAAATCCAGAATCTGGCCTCCGATGAGCATGGTGCTGCCGCCGGTGGCTGCCAGCTCCCTCACGTAATCCCTGACGGTATAGCGTTCCGTATCGTCCACCTGGGCGATTACGGCAAAAGCCTCCGTCAGCAGCGCGTCTCCCGCCAGGATGGCGACGCCTTCTCCGAAGGCCTTGTGGCTGGTGGGTTTCCCACGGCGCAGATCGTCGTTGTCCATGGCTGGCAGGTCGTCATGGATGAGGGAATACGTATGCACGCATTCCAGCGCACAGGCAATATCCAGATACAGCCGCGCATCTTTTCCCCAAAGTTCCAGGATCAGAAGAAACAGAAAGGGACGGATACGCTTCCCCCCAGCCGAAAGGCTGTAGTTCATGGCATCAAACAATTTTTGATGAGCGCTCAGGTCAGAGACCAGCAGCGTCTCAAGTCTTTCGTTGATTTCCTTCTGTTTTGCGAGCAAAACATCTTTCAGCATGGGTGGCTCCTTTCTGGATCATTGCATATGTGCTTTTTTTAATTCATAAATGGTGTCAGCTTCCCTGCAAATATCACGGACCGATACCCGAAAGCGACCTCTCAGTCACCTGCAACGCCCAAGCGATCTTCCATATACGCGCCAAACGCATTGCCCGTCGCATTGTCACTGCTATAGCGTGGATCAGCGAAGAGCGGCGTGAGACCGATAGCTTGGCAAATCTCTTCGACCCTTGCCCGAAGATAGCGGTTTGCCATGACCCCGCCCACTGCGATGAAGGGACGGCCCTTTTCGAAAGGATAGCCGCTGAGCTCCTTTTCGAGAGCACGCCCTATGTGGATGAGGACTCCTTTGGCGATGTCTTCCTTCCGATAAGCGTCAGACGCTATATCACGCTGGACGCGAGTTTCGGGGCCGGAAAAGCTGAACGCCCCTTTCACGGACGAGCGGGGGATCCGATACGTATCATTTCCCTGTTCTGCCAGCGCTTCCAGCCATTTCCCGCAGGGGAAGGGAAGTCCCAAAGCCACGCCCACGCGGTCAATGAACTGCCCTGCCGTAATGTCTTTGGACGTCAGGAGCTCATGGATCTCCATCCCCTCTTCCTGCCATTGACAGGAGAGCACATCCTGTGTGCCGCCGGACATATGCATCATATAAAATGGCTTTCCCCAAAGCGCAGGCGCCTCTCGAATCGCTGCCATCGCATGATTTTCCTGATGGCTGAATACATAAAGAGGGATGTGATGCGAAGAGGACAGCGCCTCAGCCATTCCCCGACCAACAAGAAAGGCGGGCATGTATGAATCTGCCCGCCTCCGTGGAAATCCTGAAACGCCTATGCCCTTCAGATCCTGCAGCAAAGGAGAAAGCCTTCGAAGCAGGACGGGAAGATTCTTCACATGCTGGAAAACCATCTCTGACTGAGACAGTCCCCGTCGCCCTTCCTTCACTGAAAGGACGATCCGTTCTTCCCCCATCAGCCCCTTGGAAGAATCATAAACCGCTGCCGATGTCGTATAGCAGCTGGTATCTATTCCAAGAAACCTCATGATTATTCACCTTGTAATGCCTTATCCAGAAGTCCATTGATGAATCGATAGGATTCTTCACCGCCATATGTCTTGGCAAGCTCTATCGCTTCATTGATAATGACCTTCTTATCCGGGCGGTCTTCCCCGGAATGATAAAACTCAGCGACAGCCAGACGGAGAATATTCTTATCCACCACATTGAGTTGCGTGAGCGACCAGTTCTTTTTCAAATATGCCTTGATCTTATCATCGACATCTTCATGAGCTGCCGCTTCAATCAAAGCATCTGCAAAAGCCTTGTCCTTCTCTTCCAAATGAAGCGTCTCTTCCTCGATCGGCTCTGACTCCGGATTGAGCTCTCTGGAGTACAGCACCTTGAGTGCATATTCTCTTGCGCTTGTTCTACTCATGTCAGCCTCTCTCTATGCTATGAAATTTCCTATCTTACATACATGGTTTCCCATGGCACGCAGGCCAGGCGGATCCAGCAGATCCTGCCGGGAGCAGTTTCCCTAAAGAAACTTTGGCGGCAGGATCTGATGACACCCATTCACTCTACCATTTCAGTAATCGTCACATCAATGCTTTCGATGTCCTCTCTTCTAAGCGAAGAGAATACATTCTTCACCACCATCTGGATATAGCGGGCAGTCTCCTGTACCTGACAGCCTTTATGCAGTGCGACAGAGATCGCCACCTTCACACGTCCATCCTTCAGATTTCGTATCCAAAGCCCGCGATGAGCCTTGAAGCCAAAGGCCTGACTGATCCCCTGCATCAGGTACTGAAAGCCATCCGCGGTGAAATGAGATACCTCAGGCATGGCAAGCAGAGCCTCTTCAATTTTCTGATATACGACTTCTTCCGATCGTTTCTTCTCTGCTTCTTCACCGGACATCTCTATTTCTCCTCACCGAAAACGATGCGTTCCACATTGACATTGACTGCATTCACTCTAAGGCCCGTAGAATCTCCGACGCTTTCCTTGACTGCTTCCTGCAGCTGTAAAGCGATAGCCGGCAGGCGTTCGCCATGCCAGGCTGCCACGTAGAGATCGATGACGATACCATTATCCCGGATGGAGACACGCACGCCTTCTGCTTCCGCATCACTGATGACAGCAGAGATCCCATGAGAAAACCGATCGTCCATCCCGTAGATCCCCTTCACATGGAGCGCTGCTTCTCGGGCAATGACTGCAATGACCTGGTCCGATACACGAACGGTTCCCAGGTCATTTTTTACTTCTGCAGTTTCCATATAGAAATTACTTGACGCGTTCGATGTAAGCGCCGGTACGGGTATCAATGCGGAGCATTTCGCCTTCATTGATGAAGAGCGGTACAGAAACGACATAGCCGGTTTCCATCTTAGCCGGTTTGGAACCGCCGGTCGCTGTATCACCGCGGATGCCAGGTTCGGTCTCTACGACTTTCAGTTCTACAGAGTTCGGGATATCGACGCCAATGATGGTGCCGTTAAAGAATACGACATTGCATTCCATTTCTTCCTTCAGGAAGTTGATCTTGTCGCCGAGCTGTTCTTTGTTCAGCATGATCTGTTCATAGGTTTCCGTATCCATGAAGCAGTAGGAACCATCCGCTTCATACAGGTACTGCATCGGTTTACGTTCTACAGTAGCCGGCTGCAGTTTGATGCCTGCATTGAATTTACGTTCTACGACAGAGCCGCTCTGCAGGTTTTTCAGCTTAGCACGTACAAAAGCTGCCCCTTTGCCTGGCTTTACGTGAAGGAATTCAATACACTGCCATACCTGTCCATCCAATTCTACGGTAATGCCCGGGCGTAAATCGTTACTAGAAATCATTTAGTTTTTCCTCCTGCTACACTCTTAAAAATTTCTTTGGGAATTTAGTCAAGATGGAGATTCCATCCTTTTCTATTACAACCGTATCTTCGATACGGACTCCACCAACACCTGGGATATAAACCCCTGGCTCCACAGTTTCTGTCATACCTGCGCAAAGGACGGTATGATCCCTTGGCGACAGCGTGGGTGTTTCATGGATCTCCAGTCCTACACTGTGTCCCAGCGCATGACCGAACCACTGATCCAGATCCTTCTCTTTCAGATATTTTCGGGACTCCTGATCCACATCTGCTGCTGCAAGGCCAGCCCTCAGTATCTTTTCGATATGCTCATTGCATCCCAGCACCGCATCATAGATGTAGCGCTGCCGCTCTGAGATCTCCCCGACAGCCACCGTCCTCGTGATATCCGAGTGGTAGCCATGGTAGATCGCGCCGAAATCAAAGGTGACGAGATCACCTTCTTCGATCACCTTATCTGTCGCTGTCCCGTGAGGATAGGCAGACCGCCAGCCGGATGCCACGATCGTATCGAAAGATTTCCCTTCCGATCCGGCCTCCAGCATCGCACACTCCAAGATCGTCCGAAGCTCTGCCTCTGTCACGCCCGCCTTGATATAAGGCACGGTCTTCTCAAAGCCAAGATCGGACATCCGGCATGCTTCTTTGATGAGGCGGATCTCTTCCGCGCTTTTGATCTGGCGCAGCGTATCAGGTACTACGAAGACGAAATCCGTTCCCGGCAGTACCTCATCGAAAGAAAGATACATCTTATACGTCATGCCCGCTTCGATCCCGAAACGAGTGACGTGATGCTTTGCAGAAAGCTCTCCCACCGTCTTCGCCAGTTTCCCAGCATAGTCGATGATGATAAAGCCCTTCGCTTCTTCCTTCGCCTGCTCTGTATAACGGCTGTCTGTCAATAAATAGCAGTCATTGGCCGTTAAAAAGAGATAGCTGTCAGATCCGGTAAAGCCAGAGATGTATCGGCAGTTTTCATCCTTCTCTATGAAAGCTGCATCTACACCGCTCTCTTTCAGAAAATCTGAAATCATTGCTCTTTCTATCAACATATATCACCGCTTTCTGTCATCTAAATATATTACCGTATTTACCCTCTTTTGTCCATGAAAAAATTAAGAAGGTCAGAGATCTCGACCAATCGGGCAGGGTGCTCTCTGAAATGCAGGACCCGTTGCACGCTCAGGCCCTATCGAACCTGTACCGCAGCAAAATGAAAAGCCGCCCGATAGGTACCGGGCGGTGATGAGATCGTTGTTTGATCCTCTCTTGCATGTTCATGCAAGAGAGGATAGGGAGACAGCGATCCACGTAGTGAGTATACCGACGAAGTGTTTCATGAACATGCTTACAGCGTCAGACTTCTCGATGGGATCGGCATTCCCCTAGTTCCCATTTCTGAGCTGATTCAGCTTATCCTGCACAGACTTTGGAAGCGCGCGGCCGATCTCGCTTCGAAGATTTTGATTGTTATGATGAGAAATGAAAGTGGTCTGCACTTTCTTGTCTTCATTCACTGCACGGATGAGATCATCGACAGCCACACGATACGCCCCATTCCCAAGGACCTGGCTCTGTTCCGGTCCATCCGAAGTGACGACGTAGATCGAGCGGTACTCCTCCCTGCGATCATAGGACTCTTTTTCGATATAGCTGTCAGCTGTCATGCGGCTCGGTGTGAAAACAATGGTGAAATTTTTCCCCATCTTTTCGATCCTGGCCTTATTCGAGCTGCCCTGTCCATCGAAGACGACGATCATCTCCAGATTGTTGTGCGCCCCGTAGTCTTCCAGAAGATCGATCAGCTTTTTGCGGCTTGACTCGAGGTCCTCCCGGTCAAAGACCTTCGGAAGCCAGAAGATCACGTTGTAGCCATCGACCAAGTATAAATCTTTCATAATACGGCTCCTTGCTATTCAGTAACGGATGACCAAAGATCGGATGAAGCGGGTGACGGGCGGCTCGGCCCCTCTCACGCCGGCAATGCTATTAAGTTAAGGAAATCGTTAGCTCCGTAACGTCTTGCTTCCCCCTTCGGGGGAAGTGC
>OLYY01000157.1_pt1 | contig 38125 bp, 30 predicted proteins | sample 1673561 | NCBI WGS metagenome assembly OLYY01 (sample SAMEA103958115, study PRJEB25191) | human gut metagenome | biome: human-associated habitat [ENVO:00009003]; feature: intestine environment [ENVO:2100002]; material: feces | place: Germany | collected 2013/2015
TGCCTGTTTTCAGCCTCCTTCAAATGTTCCGGCAAACTCCGGACACCGTCCTCTCCCATTCGGCCAGGCATACCGCAGGTTCCTGCGTCACCCCCCCGGAGGCTTTTTCAGATGGCCCTTCCATAAAAAAATCCTCCGGCATCTCGCAATGCCGGAGGAGAGACAATCCTGAAAAAGAAAGTTACTTGGCGGCGGGGGCGGACGCTTCCTTCTGGGCGGGAGCGGGGGCCGGAACTGCTTCTACCTCCACATCTTCCTCCACTTCCACATCTTCTTCCGGACCGGCAGCGCCGGTCTGCTTCATGGCGTCCTTCAGGGCCTGGCTTCCGTAAAAGTCGGCCTGCTGCAAACGCTGCATGTCAGTCATCATGCCCATGAAAATGGGCAGAAGCTCGGCCTGGCGTGCCTGCATGGCGGCATCCATTTCAGCCTGAACCTTCTGGGCGCTCTTGGAAAGGGCTTCCCCCTTTTCATTGATTTTTGCCATCTTTTCCGCAGCCGCGTCTGCAGTGGCCTTGTCCTTCACCGTGCTGAGCGTGGCGGACATTTCCTTCATCAACGCCAGCATCTGATCAGCGGCTTCCTTCGCTTCCTTGGAAACTTCAGCGGCCGGCGCAACGGGCGCGGCAGGAGTTTCAGCGGCGGGTGCCGGAGCCGGGGCATCCTGGGCGGAAGCCATACCTGCAAATGCCAGGGCACATGCCGAACTAATTGTTACAATGCTCTTCATAACGTTTCCGTTGTACAGGCTCGCCATGCACGCGTCAATGAATCATTGTGTAACGGCTCCCCGTGATGCCGCAGAAAGAGGAATTTGCGTTTTTTCCTCCCTTGAAGGATTTTTTCAGTTGCATCTTTTTAGAATTATTATAAATTTATTTCCGATGACTAAGACCATAGAAAACCTGAAAGCTGCCATTACGGGCGAAAGCACCGCCTCCGCCACTTACGCGGCCTATGCGCCGCCAACCACAACAAGGTTCTGGAAAAGCTGGGAGCAACAATGGAGCCCATCGATATCCAGATCCATGTAGGAACCACCGCCGAAAACCTGAAAGCCGCCATTGCCGGGGAAACCCATGAATTTGAAAGCATGTATCCGGAATTCATCGCTGTGGCGGAAGAAGAAGGGCAGAAAGCCGCCGTCCGTTCCTTCACGTGGGCCACGGAAGCGGAAAAAGAACATGCCGATTTTTATTCCGTCGCCCTGAAGGCCCTGGAAAGCGGAGATACCAGTTCCCTGCCCAGGCAATACTGGATATGCCTGGTTTGCGGAGACACGTTCAAATCTCTGGAAGGCGTGGATGCGTGCCCCCTCTGCGGCACCAAGGCTGAAAAATTCCTCGTCATCGGATAAATTCCGTTTGAGCACCGGAGGCCGTCCTCGGCACCCAGGAACCGCCCGGAACATTCCGGGCGGTTTTCTGTTTTTGCCGCAGCAGTCCATGGAAGAAAACCCTTCCCTTTTTACGGAGGCGGCCCACATCGGAAAAAGCTTCTCCAACATTCTGCTTGCGATTCATTTTAAAACTCTTATAATTTTTCTTCGCTTTAAGCAGGAAGCATTCTTTATCCCTCCTTTGCGATGATCCCTCCCCATGCATCCGCCGGTTCCGCAGAACGGTATCCGTCCGCATACGGCCTGTCGGCCGCTGTCTGCCAGGCTCTGCGCGCCGCGTTCATTCCCCGCCGCATGCGCTGCCTGTGGGCAGCCGGGCTTGCGGCGGCGCTGGCGGCCAATCCCTATGTGCTTAACGATGGCCAAAGCCTGCTGATGAGCAGCATGGGCATCGCCTGCTCCGCATCCCTGCTCTGCGGCACCATTCTTCTCTGCCTGAAATACCGCTTCACCGCCTATGTCCTTCTTCCCGCCATCATTCTGTTCAATGCGGGCCTGTACATGATGCAGATGCGGTACGGATTGGTCCTGAACCTTTCCGTGCTTTCCAGCATGGCGGAGACCAATTTCCAGGAAGCCTGCGCCTTCTGCACCCCCGCTTCCATTGCAGGAACCCTGCTTCTGGCCGGGTTTATCTACCTGGCCATCTACTGGAGCCGCCGTTCCCTGCGCCAAAAAGCCACGTGGGGCGCACTGGCATGCATTTGGGGCCTGTACGCGGCCCTTCTGCTGCTGAGCATTCCGGCAGCCTCCTACAGCTCGGAACCCCTTTATCTTTACTACACGTCTGACAAGGCAAAAGGCTGGCCTCTCGTGGATATTGCAATGACGTGCAAACTGGCGGACGAATACATCACCCAGGATGCGGGGCGTTTCAACACATTGCGGAACCTTCCGTCCTGCGCGGAGCCCCTTTCCCAGTGCGAAGCCCCAGACGACCTGGCCGTGGTTTTCCACATGGGGGAGAGTGTCCGGGGGGACCATCTTCCCCTGAACGGTTACCATCGGAACACAATGCCCCGGCTTTCCAGAGAGCCCAACGTCGTTTCCTTCCCCCATGCCACTTCCTTCGGCATCGTGACCAGAATTTCCGCCATCGGCATGTTTACGGATGCGGAACTGTGCCGCCGCACTCCCGGTCACTCCTCCTTCATTGACCTGTTCAACAAACACGGATTCCGCACCGTCCGTATCATGGACCTGAGCGGAGATTCCATTCATGATTATTCCCTGGGCATCCTGACACGGAACTGCCGTGAACGGAGACAGACGCCGCTCCAGCACCAGACGCCCGGAATGATGCAGGAACGAACTTCCCTGGTCATGGAGGAATCCCTGAAAAACTTCGGCCGCAACAGGCAGCTTTATATCATTTACAATAACGGGAGCCATATGGCGTTCAGCTATCCCGCGCAGGCGGAACGTTTTACCCCGGCATCCTGCAATATGGACGACCCCAAGGCCCGTCTGGAAGAAACCGTCAATGCCTATGACAATTCCATCGTCGACCTGGATGCCTCCATTCACCGCATGATTGCACTGTTGAAGAACAGGCCCGCCATTTATTTTTACTGCTCCGACCACGGCGTAGCGCTGGGAGAGGAAGGAAAAATGTTCCAGGGCCATATCCTGCCGCCTGTTTACCGGCCTGCCATGTTCATCTGGTATTCGGACGCTTTCGCCTCACGCTATCCGGACATGGTGCGCGCCCTGAAAGCCAACCGGCTGAAAGCCGTCTCCCACGACCACATCTTCCATACCCTTCTTTCCCTGGCTTCCATCCGGTCGGAAATCGTCAGGAACGACCTGAATCTGGCTTCTCCGGACGCGCGGGAAACTCCGGCCCCCCTCCAGCCGGAAACGCTGGCGGAATGGCTGCCCATTCCCGCACCGCCGCAGCCGTAACAAGAGGAAGCCTCCACGCGCTCCGCGAGAAACAACAGGATGCAGCGGCTCCTACCGCACCCGGACTTGCAGAGGATGGCCGATGCACTCCCGGACACGGCGAGCCTCCGCTTCCCAGCCGGCAGCGGACCGAATGGGAGAAGCCTTGTCCCAAACCGCCCCCATGTACCATTCAAAGGGTTCTCCGTTCGCGACCTTCCTGAGCAAGTAGGTACAGCCTTCCGCATCCACCGCACGGCCTTCCGGAACCCAGGGCACGATTACGGCGGTTCCCAGGCATCCGTCATCCTTCCGGGGCCTGCTCCATGCGGTCATCAGGCCGCCGGACTCCCGGTCCTCCATAACTGCTTCATAATCATTTCTGCGCTTTCCGGTATCCATTCCCACACCGGCCTTCACCGTTTCAGCCCCCCGGACGTTCAAGACGCTGCGGACTTTGGAGAAACGGTTTCCCGCATCCAGCGTCACCCTCCGCGTCTCCGCCACACGCACGCCGCCGCCAATGTCCCACGGTGCATAAACCACCTCAAAAGCGGTCTGGACCGGGCCATTGTACAATGTCCGGGCGCTGGCCCAGTTTCCGGACACATGCGGTTTTCCATCCCTGAACACGGCAATGCCGCCGCAGCCCCGCCCCGGACCTACATTGTACATATCCAGTCCCCGACCGTGATCCCGGTGGTAATCCCCCCGTTTGTAAAATTCATTGATAACGGGAGCGCCTGCGCGCTTGCTCCATACATCCGTCCCACTGGAAACCAGGCCCTCTCCCTCAGGGGCAGGCCTGGCGACGGCCGGACCGTAAATCCGGTGCGCCGTAAGATCATTTTCCCATGCGAAATCATCCAGCCGCTCCGGTACCGGACGGCTGAAACAGACATCCGCGGAAGGCGCTTCGCCCAGGCAGGAATTCTCCAGAATCCAGAAATCACGAACCGTTCCGGGCCGGAAATTGCTCTGGAACAAAAGGGTATCCGTTGTTCCGTCACCATCCGTATCCGCCAGCTGATGCGGGATAACACGTCCGTGACGGACGTCAAAAACGCGAAGGCCGGCGGCATCACCGGAACCTCCGGACGGCCATGGAACCGACACGGTCTCAGCAGGGCGGAACCTGCCCAGGGGATTCGTAACGGTCACGGTCTTCTTCTGCGGATGATCCCGGTCAATGACATATTTACGCAACTCACTCCCGGCCATCAGGTAGGCCCCTGCGCCGTACACCTCCGTATCTTTCCCGGAATAATGGCCCGGCTTGTCCGCAATAGGCTGTACCCATCCCAGCGCGCCCTCCTTGCTGACCGCATCACAGGCGGCCTTCCAGGCCTTACGGATGGAGGGAAGGTATTCATCCGCATCCAGATATCCCTGGTTCACTCCCCACAGCATCCCGTACATGATAAAAAGGGTGCCGCTCATCTCTTTCAAGGGAGGTTCGTCCGGATCCAGCAGGCTCGCATGCCAGGAACCGTCGGACGACTGGCATTTTTTCAGGGCTGCCGCCAGACGTTTAAGCAAGTCTTCATAAAAGGGGCGGGAAGGCCAATCCGCAGGCATGTCCTGCAAAATAAGAGGCAATCCGGCAATCACCCAGCCGTTGCCCCGGCTCCAGAACATCTTTTTCCCATTTGCCGCCGGAACGGCAAAATAGCGGGAATCCCGGAAAAACAGGCCCTCCTCCCGGTCAAAAAGATAGTCGCAGGTAAGCTTGTATTCCCTATCCATAAACTCCAGATAACGGCGGTCTCCGGTATAGGCCGCCAGTTTCACGAACACGGGAGGGGACATAAACAGAGCGTCCGACCAGCTCCAGCGGTCCTGGCAGCCCGGAGTCAGGAATTGGAGGGAAGCGGAGGAAGGCCGGTTCATCACCTTGTCCAGCACGGCGCGAATCTTTTCAGCTGCGGCGGGATTGCCGTCTTCCATCGCCATCTCCATCTAGGCATGCCCCACGGCATGGTCGTCCGCATGATAATGCCGATTCAGGGTCTTCCATTCCTACTCTTCTCCCGCTTTTCTCAGCAACGGCAGCCCCGGCCCTTCCGGAACGGACAGGCCATATTGCACCAGGCCGGAATAAAAGGCACCGTAAGTCCAATGCAGCGGCGAACGTTTTTTGGGATGCTTCGCCTGCCATTCCGCCACCAGCTGAAGATTGTCCCGGATGGTCTTTTCATTCCAGTCTGCGGAAGCCCCGGAAACGGAAGTTCCTGCGGAAAGCATGGAAAGGACCGGCAATAGAAAGTATTTCTTCCATCCATTTTTTGAAAAGGCAAAGAAACGCATGTTATATTATACGGGAAAAGAAGGCTGGAATTTTCTTGTAACAAGAATTCTTCTTTTCCCGCGCTCCTCCAGACCGGGAAAGGGACGCAAGGGCATATATGGTGCCATGACGGAAAAGAAAGCTGTGTTATCAATCATTTTTCTACCGTTATATACCATATATAGCATATGAATAATTATTTAACACATTATTTATACATTTTTCTTGCGAGAGGTCTCTTTCTGTGGTTCATTGCGTTCCAGCGCAGGTAACGGAAGACGGTGAAAATCCGTCGCGGACGCGCCGCTGTAACCGGTAGACGATGGACCGGACACTGGCTGCCCAGGCAGCCGGGAAGTCCCCATCACATGTCGCACCGGAAGCCAGAAGACGACCTGATGCTGCCGTATTCCCATCCCGCGGACAGGATGAACATACGCACAGGTCTTCGGCATGCCCCCCCTTTCCGGGAATGCGCGCATGTGGTCGGCCCCTGCCTATGGTTTTTCCAGGCTTTTGCCCAAGCTCGCGGATGAGCGGTCACCACCCTTTCCAAGCGAGACACCCACCATGGCAACAAGCATCATCAAACGTTCCGGGAAAAAGGAACAATACCAGGGCTATAAGATTGAAGAGGCCATTAGAAAAGCCTTCCACAGTTCCGGGACTTCCTACAACCGTTCCATCTATGAAGAGGTGGAAGCCAAGCTGAGCCATCAGGACAGCGCGCATGTGGAAGAGATTCAGGACATGATTGAACGCGCCCTGTTCCGCTCCGGATATTTTGACACGGCCAAGGCCTTCATCACCTACCGTTTCCTGCACAAAATGCAGCGCGAACAGCTTGGCGGCCTTTATTCCGGCAATACCTATGTGGACTGCAAGCAGACGGTAGAGGAATATATCGGGCAAAGCGACTGGCGCATTGCCGCCAACTCCAATACCACGTATTCCAATGCGGGGCTCATCAACAACACGGCGGGCAAGGTAATCGCCAACTATTGGCTGGACCAGGTTTACTCCGCACGGGAAGGAGCCGCGCACCGGGAAGGGGATTACCACATCCATGACCTGGATTGCCTGACCGGATACTGCGCCGGATGGAGCCTCCGCAACCTGCTCAATGAAGGATTCAACGGCGTGCGCAGCCGCGTGAACAGCAGACCGCCCCGCCACTTCCGGGAAGCCCTGGGCCAGATGGCGAACTTTCTGGGCATTCTGCAAAGCGAATGGGCCGGCGCCCAGGCCTTCAGCTCCTTTGACACCTTCCTGGCGCCCTACGTTTTCAAGGACCAGACGGACTTCCCCCGCATCAAGAAAGACATCCGCAGTTTCGTTTACAACCTGAACGTACCCTCGCGCTGGGGACAGTCTCCCTTTACCAATGTCACGATCGACTGGACTGTGCCGCGCGACCTGCGGGACCAGGCCCCCTTCAGCGGAGGGGAACACCTCTTTGAAGGAATAGAAGACGCGAACCTGCTCGCCCTGGCGAGGGAACGCGGGGCAAACAAGCTGACGGAACTGACCTACAAGCATTTCCAGAAGGAAATGAACCTGATCAACAAGGCCTTTTACGAAGTTCTCACGGAAGGGGACAGCACCGGACAGCCCTTCACCTTCCCCATCCCCACCGTCAACATCACGGAAGATTTTGACTGGGAAGGGGAAAACGTGCCTCTCCTGTTTGAAAACGCCGCCAAAATCGGTTCCTCTTACTTCCAGAACTTCATCGGCAGCCAGTACACCGTCAATGAACACGGGGAACGCGTGCCTGACGAACGGGCCTACAAGCCGGATGCCGTGCGTTCCATGTGCTGCCGCCTCCAGCTGGACCTGCGGGAACTGCTCAAACGCGGCGGCGGTCTCTTCGGCTCCGCGGAAATGACCGGCTCCATCGGCGTGGTGACCATCAACCTGGCCCGGCTGGGCTACCTGTTCAAGCAAAACCGGGAGGCCCTGTTCGCCAGGCTGGGAGAACTGCTGGACCTGGCCAAATCCTGCCTGGAAAAGAAAAGGGCCTTCGTTCAGGAAATGTATGACCGCGGCCTGTACCCCTACACCAAACGCTACCTGCCCACCTTCCGCAACCATTTCTCCACCATCGGCGTCAACGGCATGAACGAGCTGTTGCGCAATTTCTCCAACGATACGATGGACATTACCTCTGAAGAAGGCAGGGCCTTTGCTGAAGAGATCCTGGAATTCATCCGCTTGCGCATGCAGGAGTACCAGGAGGAAACCGGCAACCTGTACAACCTGGAAGCCACGCCCGCGGAAGGCACCACGCACCGCTTCGCCCGCGAAGACCAGAAACGCTATCCTGACATCATCCAGGCCGGCCCCGTGGGGCAGCGTTATTACACGAACAGCTCCCAGCTTCCCGTGGACCACACAAGCGACCTGTTCCGGGCGCTCCAGCTTCAGGATGAACTTCAATGCTGCTACACGGGAGGAACCGTCTTCCACATGTACATGAACGAAGCCATCAGCTCCCCGGAAGCCTGCCGGGACATTGTCCGCAAAGTGCTGACCCGCTTCCGCATGCCGTACCTCACCGTCACCCCGCTCTTCTCCGTTTGCGAGAAGCACGGCTATCTGCGCGGGGAGCACGAATACTGCCCCTTCTGCGATGAGGAGCTGCTCCACATCCACAGGCATGAATAAAATCCCTTTTCCAATAGGCTCCCGACTTCAAACCCAACCATTAATACGACAATGACCAAACAGGAAATATTAAGCAAATACGCACAGGACCGGACCCGCTGCACCGTTTACACGCGCGTCATGGGCTATCACCGCCCTGTAGAAACTTTCAACGCCGGCAAACAGGGCGAGTTCCATGACCGCGTCCACTTCGTGGAACCGGGCCGCCCCTGCTCCTGCTCCGCCCAAACGGAACAGCCGCGATAATTCTCCCAACAACATATGCGAAGTCGATGGGAACGGGTCGGGGCATAGCAGACATCACGCCGCTCACCTTGCTGGATTTTCCAAATAAGGTGGCCTGCATCTTCTGGCTGAGAGGCTGTAATTTGTTTTGTCAGTACTGTTACAACGTCTCCCTGGTCAGGGGAACGGATTCTCCTGCCGGAGACCGGACGGACTATCTTGATTTTCTCAGAGATCGGGTGGGATTTCTGGATGGGGTGGTTCTGTCCGGAGGCGAGTGCACGCTGTGTCCCGACCTTATCCCTATCTGCCGCAATATACGGCAGCTTGGCTTCGCAGTCAAAATAGACACCAACGGCACCCGGCCCGGCGTGGTGAAAACGCTGGTGGAGGAAGGGCTTTGCGATTATATTGCCCTGGATTACAAAGCGCCGGAAAAACTGTTCGGCTCCATTACCGGGCGTCCGGATTTATTCCCCTGCTTCACTCAAACGCTGGATTATCTGATCAACAGAAATTTCCCGTTTGAGGTTCGAACGACAATCCACTCTGGCCTTCTCGGGGAAAAGGAAATCAACCAGATCAGCGGGGATTTGACGTCGCGCGGCTATAGAGGAACCTACTACCTTCAGAATTTTTTTAATACAGAGGAAACACTCGGCCAAATCGGCGCCCCCGAACGGATGATTGACTTATCTCTGCTAAACACGCATATCCCCATAGGGTTGCGCAATTTTCCCATCACGGAGAAAGCTCCCGGCTCCAGCTCCGGGAAACGGCAGCCGTCCCCTCTGACATGATTTTTTTAAATAAAAGTTTCTATTTGTAAAATCGGGAAGTACCCTTCCGCCCGCCAACCATATTACCAGCTATTATTCATGAGTGAAACCCAAAACAAGCTGCTCAAGGCAGCTATCAGCCTGGCCGCCGCAGGAGTCGTCTTCTTCCTGCCTTTCGCTTCATGGGGAATCCAATTAAGCCCTATTGAAATCCGCGTCATCGCCATGTTCGTCATGGCGGCGCTCTTCTGGATTTTGGAACCCATCCCTATCTGGACCACCTCCGTGATGGTCATTACCCTGTCCCTGCTGTGCGTCTCCAACGGCTCTCTCTCATTTTTGATGCCGGAGCGCTATGACAAGGCGGCGGTATCCTCCATTCTGGATGACGCCATAGGCAAAGGGATCAATCCGGAGGTAGTCGGCAAATTGAAGGAAAATGTCGAAAACCGGTTAAATAAGAAAACCAAGCTGGACGCGGAAGAAGTGAGGATGACCCTGGGGTTCCAGCTCATGGACGCTTATGAAAAAATAGATCTGAACGCACAGGAACTGTCCCGTGAAGGAAAAACGGAAGAAGCCGCCGGGCAGGAATCCATAGCCGCCCAGCTCAAGACCGCGGCCGGGCGCCTGTACAGCAAGGAAATAACCTCGCGCATCCAGGGGCTGCAATTTGTCAACACCATGCAGCAAAAATCCACGATGGCCACCTTCGCGGATCCCATCATCATGCTTTTCCTGGGCGGCTTTTTCCTGGCTGCGGCCGCAACCAAATACAGGCTGGACATGAACCTGGCCAAAGTACTTTTAAAACCCTTCGGCACGAATCCCAAATTCGTACTTCTGGGGCTGATGTCCGTAACGGCTCTTTTCTCCATGTTTATGAGCAATACGGCTACGGCCGCCATGATGCTCGCCATCCTGACGCCGGTGCTGGCCCTGTTCACTCCGGAAGACAAAGGCCGCGCCGCCTTTGCCCTGGCCATCCCCATCGCCGCCAACCTCGGCGGTATCGGAACGCCTATCGGCACGCCCCCCAACGCAATTGCGCTGAAGGCATTGCAGGGTATGGGGCTGGACGTCTCCTTCGGCAAATGGCTCATGTTCGGCATTCCTTTCGTCATCGTCATGATCCTGATTGCGTGGCTTCTCCTGCTGTGGCTGTTCCCCATCTCTCAAAAGAAACTGGAACTGCAGGTGGGTGGTAAATTCCTGAGAACCCCCAAGGCCATTATCGTTTACGTCACCTTTGCCGTTACCGTCCTGCTGTGGGTAACGGGCAAGGGCGTGCACGGGCTGGACTCCAATACCATCGCCATGATTCCCATCGCCGTCTTTGCCATTACGGAAACCATCACCAGGGAAGACTTGAAGAAAATGGGCTGGGACGTGCTCTGGCTGGTAGCCGGCGGCTTTGCCCTGGGGCTGGCCCTGCAAGACACCGGACTGGCAAAAAACCTGATTGGCTCCATTCCCTTTGCCGAATGGTCCCCCTTCCCGCTCATGGTGGGCACGGGAATCATCTGCCTGTTCATGGCTACCTTCATGAGCCATACGGCTACAGCCTCCCTGCTCATTCCAATTATCGCGGTCGTCGGCGTCAACATGGGTGACAATCTGGCTCCCATGGGGGGCGTTACCGCCCTGCTGGTATCCGTGGCTTTCGCCTCCTCTCTGGGCATGAGCCTTCCCATCAGTACTCCCCCTAACGCCCTGGCTTATGCCACCGGCCTGGTCAGCTCCAGGGGGATGGCCATTTCCGGCGTCATTCTGGGTATCCTGGGCATGATTTTGACCTATGTCATGATGATGATTCTTGCCCAATGCCATGCTTTTTAAGTAAGGTAATGTTCCATGCCGGGACATGTTGCCCCGGCATGGCCAACATCAACGGGAAAAGCGCCATATGATCATTGAACAGGAAGAATTCCAGAAAAAATTAAAACGCATTAATCTGGCGTATTTTTCCGATCCGGACCGCATTATCACCATCAGCAAGGGAAACGCCGTCGTCCGCCAGGGGGAACAGAATAAAAGGCTTTACCTGATTTTATCCGGCAGCGTGGTTTCCTCCCGCCATGTCGTTAAAGAAGACCCGGAAACAGCTTCCACTTCCCACAAAATCTACAAGGCGTTCCGGGCCGGCCCCGGAGACTATTTGGGAGTGCAAAGTTTCTTTTCCGGATGGTTCCGCAGCTCCTCCGATCTCATTGCGGAAACTGATTTGGAACTGGCCTATATCGACACCACCACCCCCGCCGTGGATGTGGAACGCTACGGCACGCTCCTGGAGCAGTTTGTTCCCGCCATTGTCCATGAACTGGCGGCACGCAATACCCGCGTCTTTGACCGCACTGCGGAAAAGGAAGAAGCGCTGCGGATGCTCCACCGTTCTGAAATGGCCGCCACCCTGGGGCAATTATCCGCCGGAATAGCTCATGAACTCAACAATTCCCTGGGAGTCCTGTCCCGTAAAACAGACTTTGTTCTGGAAACCCTGGACAACATGTTCCGCCAGGAAAACGCCTTCCGCTACACCCTGTACAACAAAGGGTTGGAAGGGGCTTCCTCCGCATCCACTTCCGAACAGCGCAGACTGGCGCGCCAGTTTGAAAAAAATTACGGGCTTTCCCAGGACGTGGCCAAGGCCCTGGCCCTGATTCCGGACATACAGAATCAGCCGGAGCTGCTGGACAAACCATTCCTCAGCCAGTTGGAACAAAACCTCCCTTATTGGGAATTGGGTCACGACCTGCACGATATGAAACTGGCTGTCAGGCACGCTACAGCCATTGTCCGTTCCGTTCGCCTGCTGGGGGGAGGCAACACCAGACGGGAAGAAGGAGTAAACGTGGCGGATTCCCTTACGGAAGCTGTTGCTCTGGTCAAGTCCAGTCTGCGCGGCGTTGATTTTGAAATGGTCCTGCCTCCCAGGGACTCCGTGCCAGGCATCTTCGCAGATATGACGGAGCTCGTTCAAATTTGGATCAACCTGCTTCAGAACGCCTGCGACGCGCTGAAAATAGAAAATACCCCCAACCCTGCCATCCACGTAGAATGCCGGGTGGAAAAAATCAGCAGCAAGGACCAGACATCCCATACCACCCGCGAAATTCTGGTCTCCGTCACAGATAACGGCCCCGGCGTTCCAAAGGACCTGCATGAAAAAATTTTCCGTCCCAACTTCACTACCAAAAAGAAGGGGCTTTCCTTCGGCCTGGGGCTGGGGCTCACCATCGTCCGGCGCATTGTGGACAGCTACGGCGGCCGCATCCGCCTGGAGAGCGTGCCGGGCCATACCGTTTTTACGATAATCATACCAACCATCAACAATCATGGAAAAAATTAACATCATTTGCGTGGACGACCAGCCGGAAGTCCTTGACAGCGTTTTGCGCGACCTTCGTCCGCTGAATTCCTGCTTCCGCCTGGAAGGGGTGGAATCCGCATCCGAATGCCGCGAACTGTTGGAAGAATTCGACCAGGACGGAGAACTGACGGGACTGGTTATCTCCGACCACGTCATGCCGGGAGGTTCAGGAGTAGAGTTGCTTGGAGGCATCGCCAAAGACGACCGTTTCGCCGGGACGCGCAAAATCCTGCTGACCGGGCAGGCCACCCACGCGGACACTATCCAGGCCGTCAATGACGCGCACATTGACAACTATCTGGAAAAGCCCTGGGATCCCGCCGTTCTCCTTACGACCGCCCGCAAACTGCTGACCAGGTTCATCATGGAAAAGGGCATCGACCATACGCCTTATATGTCCTGCCTGGATCAGGCCACTCTGCTGGATTACCTGCGGAGAAACTGACAGGGCTGGAAGATACCTGCCACGCCTCTCCCTCCGCTTTCTCAACGCACGCATTCTCATCCGTGACGGGCATTCCCCTGCTCTGCGCCAAGGAAGGGAACAAAACCGCTAACCGTCTTTATGTTTGATATCCTGCTCCAACACAACACCCTGGTTCTCTTTGGAATCATCTTTTTCGGCATCGCTCTCGGCAGCATTAAAATATACGGACTGAACCTGGGCCTTTCCGGCGTTCTTTTCGTGGCGCTGGCCGCCGGCCACTACCGCCTGGCCATTCCCGACGGCGTAGGGCAGCTGGGTCTGGCGCTCTTTGTATACTGCGTGGGCCTCAGCGCGGGCAACCGCTTCTTCTCCGCCATCGCCAAACAGGGCAGCAAACTGGCCATCATGTCTGCGGTGATTGTAGGAGTGTCAGCGTTATTCACCTGCCTCTTCGGCATCTGGTTCAAAGTTCCCGCGGGAATCTCTTCCGGCATCTTTGCCGGCGCATGCACCAGCACCCCGGCGCTGGCGGCCGCCACGGAAAGCCTGCCGGGAGCCTCCGGAAGCGGCGTCAGCATCGGTTACGGCATCGCTTATCCGTTCGGCGTGGTGGGCGTGGTCCTTTTCGTCCAGCTCCTGCCGCGCCTGCTGCGCTTTGACCTCAACAAGGAGGCCAAAGCCATGCATTCCAGGCAGGAAGTCAGCATCATTTCCCGCCTTGTCCGCGTCACACAGCCCAACCTGATAGGCCAGAACATTGCGGACTGCAAGCTGCTGGACGGTCTGCACTGCATGGTCACCCGCGTGGTTCGCAACGACAGGCTGATGCCCCTGACTCCGGAAGACACGTTCCGGGAAGGAACGGAAGTCCTCATTGTGGGCAACAGCGACACCATGCCTCACGACATCGCCTTTCTGGGGGAGGTATGCGACAATCCCTACCCCATGGACTCCCAGAAGGAGCGCCGCAAACTGATTCTGACAAACAAGAACTATGCCGGGCACAAGCTCCGCGACCTGAAAACCCTGCGCACGGACGGCGTCATTATCTCCCGCATTTCCCGCCTGGGCTTCACCTTCGTCCCCACGGGGGAAACCACGCTGGAACGCAACGACGTGCTGACTGTGGTCGGTTCTCCGGAAAACCTTACCAAATACGGGGACAAAATCGGCCACCGCAGCCAGGACATGAACCAGACGGACCTGCTCTCCCTGGGCTTCGGCCTCTCCCTGGGCATCATTCTGGGCCTGGTCAACTTCAGCCTCGGCAACGGCGCGGGCATCTCCCTGGGCATTGCGGGAGGCCCCCTTATCGTCGCCCTGCTGCTCGGCCACTTCGGACGTCTGGGCCCCATCGTCGGCTATATCCCACGCCCCACCCGCCTTCTTTTGCAGGATCTGGGGCTGGTCTTCTTCCTGGCTGACGCCGGCATCAAGGGCGGAGCGGACCTGGTGGATACGGTAGCCACCCACGGCGCGGCCGTCTTCATCATGGGCGTCATCGTCACCTGCTCCGGCATGTTCGCCGGTTACTTCGTGGGCATGAAAGCCTTCAAGATGAACATTCTGGAATGCCTGGGCGGCATCTGCGGCGGCATGACCTCCACCCCGGCCCTGGGAGCCATCGCCAGCAAGACGGACTCCCAGGCCCCCGTGGTCAGCTACGCCACCGCCTATCCCGTGGCCCTTATCCTGATGACTATCGTCGCCAAGGTCATCATCCAGACCATCGGCGGCGTGGTGGGAATTTGACAATGGCAGAGATCTTCTGACCTGAAAACTATTATCTCTGTTTTACCGCTTCAGCACGGGGTTCCATTCTTTTTCCGAATGGAACCCCGTTTTCATCATCTTGCGGGAGGGATGGACAAAAAATCATCCCGGATTCGGCTCCGAAAATCCAATGTCTCTCAGAGCCAATGACCCCAATTTTCCATTTGAAAAAATCCTTTTGCCGTCAATATCATTTTGATATAAAAGCGAAATATGAAATGTATTTTTTATATTCAAAAAAATCATATTTTATTGACATTTTTTCAATTTATGTTGCCATGCATTTAAGTCTGTCTTTCATACCTTATGAAAAACATCCTCTGGCTTTTCCTCTTCAGCATGCTCATGTCTATAGAGAGCTTTGGCACGCTGGCTTCATCTGAAGCAGACATACAAACACTGCTTTCTTCAGGGCGGTCCTCCTTCATTGCCGGTAAAATCCGGGAAGTCCTGCGCAGCCGGCTTGATCCCGGCCCGCTTACCTCCGACAAAATACGAAAACTGATTCAATCCCCTCAAGTGGCGGCATTGTGCTGCCTGCACCAGTTTTTCAATACTGCCGAAGGAGGGAAACCTTTCACTCAGGAGGAACTCAAGGATCAGGTCTTCAGGAAATGGCTTTCCAGCCACCCGGAAGTATTCAACATGCTCGCCCAATCTGGTCCAGCCGGCAAAAGTACTCTTTCCGTTTTTTACCAAATCTGGAATACCAGCGATCAGAATTTCAATCCCGTTGAACTCAGCATGGCATTGGGAGCCGGCCTTGTCGCAGACATCTTTTCTCCTGAAGAATGCATCGCCAAATTTAGAATGCATCGCCAAATTTAACTTCTACCGGGATTCTCATCACCACGCCAAATGCTATCCACAGGCAGAAACCTTGCAACCCTGGGAATGGGCCATCGTATTCCGGGGAAAAGAAGGTCTTGAAGATCTGGCATGGGCACAGCAATTTATCGCAGGGAAAAAAATCAGGCCGGAGAAAGCCGGAAGCAGATTTCCCGGATTCATTCCCTACCGTAAAAAGAATGACAAAGGCGTCAGCGTCCATGCCGGAAGCGCTTTTTACGACCACAAGCCCATCACGCTGAAACTTTACACGGAATACGGAGGAGTATGCGGCGCCGTCTCCAAAGGCGCGGCTGGATTCCTGCGTTCCAAAGGAGTTCCCGCTTACCCGATTGGACAGCCGGGACACTGCGCCTTCGTATGGAAACACCCCAATGGCCACTGGCAAATCGGCAACAATCTCGGCGGCTGGAATTGGGCCAGCGGCGGCGCTCAGATTCCCTGGCAAGGCCCTGTTCAACTGGTGACGGCTTACGATTCATTCATTCATCATCCTCATGCGGAAGAATCGGCTTTAACGTATTATCTGTCCTTCTGCACACAAAAACAGGAACATGTGGAGTTGCTCTTGCGGGAAGCGCGTCAATTTAATCCCTTCAATTATCCTGCGTGGCAGCGTTATCTGGATATCAAGGCCAAAAACGCCAGCGACCGGAGAAAACTCGCCTTGCTCAGGGAACTGGCTCAAGCGATGCCCAACGAACACAATCTCATTTGGCACGCGGCGAAAAGCGTGCTGAATATCCGGGAAAACAGGGTGAATCCCTATGAACTCTATGCCTGCGCGCTCGGCCCCGACTGCACGCCCCATGCGGAAGAACTTTTTACCCGCCTGGTCTGGAACAGGTTAATGAGGGATTGTCCTGAAATCAAAGGCGTCGCCGAATACAAGCCGGGCTTTACCGGAAAACATCTGTCCCTATGGACCCAAAAGGGAAAATACGCCGTATGGACACCTAAAATGAAGAAATATTCGGTCAAAGTGATGCAAAGAGCCATTGAAGCGCTGACGGAAAGGGATAAGACGCAAAAATACTATGTGGAAGCCTATCAAACCCTGTTAAGCATCTGGGGGGATGGGAAGTTAAACAGAGAGGGAAAAGAATTTATTAAAAAGAATTTCATTCTGACGAAAAAGACCGACGAAATGAACTCCAACACCCTGAAAAAAAATTGACATGAGAAAGAAATCAATAGTAAGACTCCTCACATACGTTATAGCAGTAGCCATTTGCTCGTTCACCTCTCTGCCCGTCCAAGCGAAAGACTGTGACTATGAGGTAAAATATTTTCCTTACATAACCCCCAATGGAGCCTCGACAGCAACATTGGAGATACTGGGAAAGACATTGGATGGAATTGCAGCAAAAGCATTAGAAAAAGTAATCTATGACGCTATCGGAAATGCTAGCGGAATACTCAAGCTATCTGAAGCCATGAAAACTGATAAGGCATTCCGGAATGTGCATATCATTTACCTCTACCGATTCACTCATCAAAAGAAACTAATTGGATCATGGCAAATCTCCCAAAAGAATAATATCATGCGGAACGGAGTGGACTTCCACCAGTCAAAAGATATTCCTAGTGTTATTAATGAAGGGAAACGACAAATTGAAAGACAATTAGAAAAACAATTAAAGGAAGATTGTAAAAATCATCAATAAATCAATAGAAAATAAAACAATGAAATACATATCAAGTATACTCGTCATTGTGCTCTTCTGCATCCAAGGAATAGCTAGTCTAACTATAGCACAAGAAAAAACCGTCCAATCCAGCGAGCAACAACAAGAAGCTCCCTCTGACGTTCAAACCGAGGAGATGAATATCCCTGTTATTACAAATCCTGTTGTTTTTAACGAAAAAGACCTAGACAAACTTCTGGAAAAGCAGCGAGAATATGTAGAGAAGCATTATCCCGATTACCGCATCAGAGGGAAGGGCGAGGAACATGATGTCATGGATGGTCATCGATATTCATTTTTTAATTTGGAAAATGAAGATGAGGAATGGGTCCTGACCATCCGTTTCGATATTGAGGAAGCGTACCAGGCCTACATGAAAAAACATCAAAAGGAAATAGAACGGGAAGCGGCCCGGCTCATCAGGGAGGGCATCATCAAGATTGAATGATCGGCCTTTTTCTGTAACGAAGAGGAAACACGAACCAGCATTGGAACGTTCACGACCTTTCTTGTTTTCCCAGGGAAAAAGCCATAACAGAATTCCATATGAATCATCCTCTGAAATTCATCGCGACCACGGGCATTGTTCTGTTTTTCCTCATGCTGAAAACAGGAAGTCTCGCGGCAGCGCGGGAAGAACAGCCGCGGCAGCCGGACGCACAGCAGCAGGAAGAAGAAAAAGATATTCCTGTCATTATAAATCCTACCATTTTTGACGAGAAGGATTTGGACAAGCTCCTGGAAAAACAGCGGGAATATATAAAAAAACATTATCCGGATTACAAAATTGTTGGAGAGGGCCAGGAACAGGATTATTTTGACAGCCGTCACTATTCGGAGTTTTATTTGCAAAACGAAGATGAGGAATGGGTCCTTACCATCCGTTTCGATATTGAGGAAGCGTACCAGGCCTACATGAAAAAACATCAAAAGGAAATAGAACGGGAAGCGGCACGACTCATCAGGGAGGGCGTCATCAAGATTGAATGATCGGCCTTTTCCTGTAGAAAAAGAGAGGAATATCGGCAAACCGGCATTGGAATGCGCCTGTCTTCTGCCGCATTGGCTGTATACCCTCACCTCTAAGAGAACTCCTAACTCATCACATCAGTAAGGCGGCTATGGCTCCCACGCCAAACGCCGATTTCATGATGAAGCCGGAGCATCAGGGTTTGTTTCCGCCACCTCCAGGCAGACGGACTGGAAGGCCTTTTTCCAGCGGATGCGGATGCCGGCGTCCATCAGGAAATCGCCGCCCAGCACCTGTTCGTGAACGTTCGTGAGAGAGCCGTCTTCATTCATGTTGATTTCCCGCACCAGATACCTGGCGGCAGGATTCAGGCCTTTCAGGCGCAGGGGCGGAGGGGAATCCGCCAGCCATTTATCCATCAGCCAGGCGAAAACGACAGCCCGTTTTCCGCATACATACATCAGGGAGGCCACCCGGCTTTCATACGGGGAGGAAAGCCGGTACAAGTCACCGAACTGGACTACGGGGCGGATGCGCTTGTATTCCGCCAAAGCACGTTTGGAAAAGGCCATATCCTCCTCCGTCATGTCGCATGGCTGAAGTTCAAAGCCAAGCCGTCCGGACATAGCCACGTCAAACCGGAATTTGAGCGGCGTGGGGCGGCCCGTCTGGTGGTTGGGGGAGGCTGTCACATGGGCGGCCATGGAAATAGCAGGGAACAGGTGGCCTATGCCCCACTGCATGAACACGCGTTCATAAGCGTCCGTGTTGTCGGACGTCCAGAATTCATGATGCCTCCGCATGGTTCCATAGTCGGCGCGGCCTCCGCCGGAAGAACAGGCCTGGAATGTCACATCCGGGAATTCCGATGCCAGCGTATCAAGAACGTGTTCATAGCCCCGCACATAGTCAATGGGCAGATTCCCCTGGCGGCAGGCGTCCAGCCAGGGAGAGCCGGGGTCGGAAATTTTGCGGTTGCAATCCCATTTGACGTAGGAAATGCCCGGATGTTCTCCAAGCAGCTTCCGCATGGCGTCAAGAATGTACCTGCATACATGAGGATTGCTCAGGTCCAGCAAATACTGGCTGCGTTCCTGCCTGTTTTCCCGATGCGGGAGACCGATGACCCACTCCGGATGGTTCTGATAAAGCTCCGAATGAGGGTTCACCATTTCCGGCTCCACCCAGATGCCGAAGCGTATCCCCAGTTCTTCCGCATGGCGGATAAGGCCTTCCAGCCCATGGGGCAATTTAGCGCGGTTCACCTGCCAGTCCCCCAATCCCGTGCGGGCGTCATTGCGGGGGAACCGGTTGCCGAACCAGCCGTCATCCAGCACGAAAAGCTCTATCCCCAAGTCCGCCGCACGTTTCATCATGCCGTGCAGCACTTTTTCCGTAAAGGTAAAATACACCCCCTCCCAGGAATTCAGCAAGGTTGGCCTCTCTGTTCCTCCGCCGCGCAGGCCGTAGCGGCGCGCCCAGCGGTGAATGCGCCGGGAGGCCTCTCCCTTGCCGTTTTTACTGTGCGTCAGAATGAGGGGCGGCGTTTCAAACACGCCGCCGCCGTCCAGCAGATAGGGCGCGGGAGCCGTATCCAGTCCCGCTCCGGCAAAAAGGTAATGATACGGGCTGTGCCGGAACCATATCCGGTAATTGCCGGACCATGCCAGCGCCCCCAGAACAACCTCCCCGGAATCCTCCCGCGCCGGACCGTCCAGAGAGATGATGAATCCGGGGCTTCCCTCCTGGGCGGTGCGGGTGCCGGTTCCGGATACCAGGGCAAGTTCATGCCCCCGGGCCACTTCTTCCTCACTCATCAGGGACTCGCCGCCCCAGGTGCCGCGGAAGCTGGTGACGAAGTACCGTTCTGCGCGCAAACCCAGTTGTGCGGACGCAGCGCGGTGCAGGCGGATGCCTTCTTTCCCTTCGTTCCGAACAACCGCCCACTGCAAAAAGGTGTCCGATTCCCTGTGAGAGCGCACGTGGATTTCCACCCGCACAGGGTAGGAAGGGTCCTTCCCATAGAAGACGGCTTCTTCCCGGTCGTCATCCAGTTCCAGCACTTCCCAACCCTGGCATTCCAGGCTCAGGGAAAGGGCCCCGTCCGCCTGGGTCACGCAAATGCAGTACTCGCCGGACGCATTGGGAAGCCCTGTTACGGAATCCGCCAGGGAGGAATACAGGAGAGGAGCATCCGCGGCGTTTTCCAGGGCATCCTCCGGCTGATGCAGCCTCGGGCCGTAATAGGCGCGGCGCACACGGCCCTGTTCATCTTTGCACAGGGTCATCTGGGAGGAACGGGTCAGCAAATGAACGGAATCCGGAGTCATAATCGGCAAACGTGGAAGGGGCCAGTTACTTATGCAGGCAGGCAAAAATGTTCCTGCCTTATCCACATTAAGGGCCTCCGCGGACGAGGAAGTCAATGGCAAAATGACAGGAGCTGCCGAACGGCTTCCCTACTCCTTCCACAGAAGGGAAGAGGGGCGGAATTTCATGGTTTTCGATTCATGCACCAGCAGCCTGCCGCCGTTTTCCGGATGGCGTACGATGCGGGCGCGGCGGCGCTTGACGCGGAAAGTGCCAAAACCCCGGAATTTCACCAGCGACCGCCTCCGGACCGACCGCGCAATCGTATCCAGCACCGCGTTCAACGCGTGTTCCGCCTGCCGGGAAGTAACGTCCTTCCCCAGCTCACGCTGGAGCTCCCTGATAAATTGTGTTTTATTCATAGGCCTCCCAGCATGACCTGCCCCGTTTCTCCGGTAAAGAGGCAACGGCGCGCGCTCATTCCTGCCACCATACCCATACAAATGCCCCCTTCCGTTCCGGTCTGCGAGTTTCCTCCTTGCCCCCGCGGACCAGCCCCATTAAGGTTCCGGGGAAATGCCTTCCCCTGCCGCTGATGCCCCGTGCCCGGAACAAGCGTTCAACGCAACCGCGCTGAAGTGGCACACCTGCGCCTGGCTTCTGCTGCCTGTCCTGGTGTTCCTGACCGGGTGGATGCACTGGTACGCCGCTCTCCCTCTCACGCTCCTGATGGCGGCGGGACTGACGCCCCGAGAACGCAAGGAACCGCAAACAAGGGATTCTCTCCCCGCCTTCCCCCTGTTCACCCGCTCTTCATTTCTCGCCCTGGCGGCGTTTGCCGCCCTGATGGCGCTTTCCGGCTGGGGGGAGTGGGTCAACCAGCACCCTGACCATATCGTCAGAAATGCCTGTCTGCGTGAATTGGTCGCCAGTCCGTGGCCTGTCATCTTTCCGGACGGGAACGTGCTGATTTACAACACGGGGTTCTGGCTGGTTCCAGCCCTGGCGGGAAAACTGGCGGGGCTGGACGCCGCGCGCGTGCTTATCGTTCTGTGGGGAACCTGGGGCCTGTTCCTTTCCTGGCTGTGGCTCTGCGTTTTCTCCGGACGCCGCTCCCTGCTGCTCGCCCTGCTGATGGCGGCATTCGGCTCTCTGCTGAATTTCCAGTGCTGGCTGGGGCTGGATCTGTTCCGCCTGCATTATTTTGGTACAGCGGAACAAATCATGTGCAGCGCAAACGCATCCATTCCTGTTCTGCTCTTTTTCATCTTCCTGGCTTCAGGACGCATGCCCCTGTACTGGATGCCTCTTCTGTTCGCAGCCACGGCCTTTTATTCCCCCCTCGCGGCCCTTGGAGGGCTGCCCCTGGCGGCCTGCCAGTGGCGCCGCCAATGGAAAGGCGTCCTCCCTCTCCGGGATGTCCTGCTCCATCCTTCCTTTTCGGCCGCCGTTCTGCTGGGAACGTGTTTTCTTCTTTATTATGGGGCGGTAAACGCGCCATCCTCCCACATGGGCATGCGGCCTTTTTATACGCATCCGGGGGATTTCCTGCTTATGGCGACCTCATTCCTGCTGTACGCCCTGTTCTGCTGGCGGGATTTCCGCAAGAATCCCCTCTTCATCTGTACGCTGGCAACCGGCCTGATTCTGCCTTTCTTTTACGTGAACGGAGACGTCAATGACCTGCTTTGCAAAGGAAGCGTTCCGGTCATGGCCTGCCTGCTTGCCTTTCTGGCTTCCTCCTGGACGCGGCATCCCGGTCTCCGCGTCTGGATATGGCTTCTCCTGGCGTTCGGACTGGCGCCCCGGTTCAACATTCCCTATTATTGCTGTTCTTCCAGCGCCCTCCAGGAGTTTCTGGCGCCTCCGGCTTCGGAAACAGAATCTTCTTCCTTCGCCAGCCGGGAATGGAAACAGCTTTTCTATGCGCCCCAGGCGCGCCGTCAGGATGAATGGGGCCGCACTATGCACCACCCCGGACACCGGTGGTATCCCTACTATTCCGGCACTCCCCAGCCATGGCTGCGCTTCATTTACCGTTTTTAGAAGAGTAATACCTCATGATGCCGGATGAGGGCGGCAAAATCGGGCAGCTTGCCCGTGTGCAGGTATTAAATTTGACCTCCGATGTCCCTAAACTTTTCAATGAAAGCGACGATTTTTTGAAAGACGCTCTGTTTCTTCGTCAGATATTGAGGATTTAATGGACTCATCTTCGGCAGAATAGCATTGAGGTCAGCGCCGTTCTCGCTGGCGTACTTCCGTTTCAAAGATGTTTGAATATATCGCTTTGCAGCTTCCTCGTTCAGTTTCTCTTCCGTAATCAGAGCAGCAGCTTCCTTTTTCTGTTTCTCTTGGGCATAAGTAAAGAAAGCGGCAATAATATCAGTCTTATCTCGAATCGGTTCCAAATCCGTTTCATTGATAAAATCAACAATGAGGCTCTCTTTTGCCCTGTTCCCGATGCTCGCTCTGATAACACGGCGCACCTCATCTACCAAGGCAGGTTTGTCCTTCGTTTTCCTGTTGTGTTCGAAAATCAGTCCGAGAATATAGTCGAGATCTATTTCCTGAGATTTAAGCAGATCAATTTCAAAAACCACATCATCCCAGTCTATTTTTGAATCTTCCGGAGCTTTACCGTTCCTCTCATGTCTGAACCAGTCTCGGATATCATTGTATATCGAACGATAATCCTGTACGGTTCGCTCTTTCAGTACATCAATGCCCTGCATGGCTACAATATCTTCATCAGTCAAGAAGTTGGCATTCTTAAACGCTTCAAGAGCCGCACGATTCTCTTTGTCTATTTTTTGCAGGGCTTTGAGCTGCGTAAACTCATCGTAGTTTTGTAAAATATTTTCTATCCGTAGATATTCTCCGAACAGCTTAACAAAGGATTTTTTATCTGCTTCCGTCACTATCTCATCCGGGGCAGGGAATTTTTCTTTCAGTTCCATGACAACTTCCACATACCCTTTTCTCGCCTCGCCGGTGGCAATATCCTTAAATCCTTCAAGGTATTCCTTGTAGCTCTTTTCAAGCACTACGTTCCTTGTGTTCTTATCTCCAAACAGAGTGATCGCATCTATTGTAGATTGTTCCAAATCCCTGAATGTAACGATATTGCCGAAAGTTTTGGTTGCGTCATAGATGCGATTGGTACGTGAAAACGCCTGCATCAGACCGTGATAACGCAGATTCTTGTCTACAAACAGAGTGTTCAAAGCAGGAGCATCAAAACCGGTAAGGAACATACCGACCACAATGAGCAAGTCAACTTCCCGGTTTTTTACTCTTTTGGCCAAATCGCGATAATAGTTTTGGAACTCTTTACTATCCACTCCAAAGTTTGTTTTAAACATCACGTTGTAATCGCCAATCGCTTTTGCCAAAAACTCTTTGGCGCTGCTGTCCATTGCCGAAGGGTCAAAATTTTCATCTTTGATATCGCCCTTAGCGCTTTGTTCTTCATTTGGGGCGAAAGAAAATATGGTGACAATTCTCAGGGGCCTGTCACTTTCTTTCTGCAGATTGTTCAATTCCTGATAATACAGTTTGGCAGCCTCAACGCTGTTTACTGCGAACATGGCATTAAAGCCCTTGTTATTCCCTTGCGTTCTATGTGTTTTTATCCTGAAATTCCGCAAGATGTATTGGGAAATCCCTTTGATTCGGTCTGAATGAAGCAAAAGCTTTTGATTTTCTGCCGCATTCAACTTGATTTCATCTTTTTCAGTTTCCAAATTCTTAAACCGTGGACGAACATCGTTGTAGTCCACTTTGAACTTCAAAACCTTTTCATCACGTATGGCGTCTGTGATGACATACGAATGCAGCTCACGGCCGAACACACTGGCCGTAGTCTCCGCCCCCAAAGCATTCTCAGGAAAGATAGGGGTACCCGTAAAACCAAATTGGTAATATCTCTTGAATCTCTTTTTCAGATTCTTCTGCGCTTCTCCGAATTGGGAACGGTGGCACTCATCGAAGATAAATACAACCTGCTTTTGATAGACAGGCAAGTCGCTTTCGCTCTTCATGAGGTTGTTCAGCTTTTGAATGGTCGTGACAATGATTTTGTTGTCATCCTTCTCTATGTTCCTCTTCAATCCTGCCGTGCTCTCTGACCCATTGACGCTATCGGGCGAGAAACGTTGATATTCCTTCATCGTCTGATAGTCCAAATCCTTGCGGTCAACAACAAAGAACACCTTGTCGATAAAATCAAGTTGTGTGGCAAGCTGTGCGGCCTTAAAACTCGTCAGAGTTTTGCCAGACCCCGTGGTGTGCCAGATGTATCCGCCTCCCTCCGGATTGCTCCATTTCTTAGCCTGATAAGAACTTTTTATCTTCCACAAGATGCGTTCCGTTGCCGCAATCTGGTAGGGTCGCATGATGAGCAGCGTGTTACTGGCATCAAACACCGAATATGTGAAAAGAACCTGCAGCAGCGTATTTTTCTGGAAAAATGTCGCCGTAAAATCTTTTAAGTCTTTAATCAACATATTGTCCGACTTCGCCCAGTTCATCGTAAAGTCAAAACTGTTTTTATCGCGCTTTACGGTATTGGCAAAATAACGGGTGTCCGTACCATTGGAGATGACGAAAACCTGTAAGTATTTATAAAGTGAACTCTCGCTGTTGAAGCTCTCTTTGCTGTAGCGATGCACCTGGTTAAAAGCCTCGCGGATAGCCACTCCCCGCTTTTTCAGCTCTACCTGCACCATAGGCAACCCATTTACCAGTATCGTGACATCGTAACGGTTCGCTTGTTCCCCGAACTGCTCAAACTGATTAATCACCTGTACTTTGTTGCGGGCAATATTCGTCTTGTCTGCCAAGTATATATTCTCAATATGCCCATCATCAAACACAAAGTCATAGATGTAATCACCGTGTATTTTTTTCGTTTTTTCAACAGGGCTGTCGCTCTTCTTGTCCAGATATTCCTCCAGAAAGCGACCCCATTCAGAATCGGTAAAAACGATATTGTTGAATGCCTGCAACTGGTTTCTCGCATTGCAGAGCAGGGCGTCAGGCGTAACAAGGCTGGGAACATATTCGTAACCTTGTGATATCAAGTCTTCTATGAATTCACGTTCCAAAGCCGCCTCTGTCTGATAACCTGCGTGCGGCTCGTTTACTATTGAACTCCTGGTGTAGCTGTCGAGAACGATAAAGTTCTGTAATTCCGCTATGGTGCTGTATTGTGTCATTGCAGATCCTCTTTCCAGTACTTGTTATCAATTAAATGCTTTAATAAAAATCCCACAGTTTGCTTTTCTGCTTCTGTCGGTTCCGCCACAGCTTCATTGGATAATGTAGAGTGACTTGTAAACTGAATAATCCTGTTATAGTAGGTTCGCCTGTCATCAGGCAACAAATCAGACCATTGGGGATACCCTAAGAAGTTTGCCGTTTTTTCGTAAAGGTTGCGCAGTAGCGTGAAATGGTATTTCTGAACAGTGCCTGAATCAAGCGCCTCTTCGATAGTCTGCTTTAGGAAAAGATGATAGGAAAAACTTTTGTTTGAATCTCCTTTCTTTTCTTCAAGTTTAAAAGTCCCATCTTCATATTTACTTAGCATATAGCCTGCCTCAGCCTTTAATGCATTATAAATTACATTATAGAACAAAGGATTGTGCGTCGTAATGATAAATTTTAATTTATTTAAATTATAATCACTACTTTTTATAACTTCTGCTATATTTACAGCCAATTCTATTAAATGATTTTCATCCAGCGAACTTACTGGATCATCAATGAATATATATTCCAAATCATCAAACTTATTTGTCGAGCGGTTTTCCGGTTCCGAATCATTCAGTACTTCGACTACCTCTTTCAGCAGGCTGTAAAACACGCACCACACAAAACAGCTTTCTTCGCCTCTCGATATTTTGATATTATCAATTTGCTCTTCGTTGCCGCCTTCTATAGAAAAGGAAACCTCATTATAACCTTCATTGAAACATGGAGTCAGTTTATCATTAGTATAATGCTGGAAATCTGTTATGATATTATTGGTTTGTCCTTCAACTTTAAGCACCCAGTCAGTAAAGGCATTAGGACGTACCAACAGCTTCCTGTTTGTATCCCCGGCCAGATCATTATCCCAATAAAACAAATCTTCAGTAAAAGCATTATAATACAATACTTTTACGCCAGTATCCCCGTCTTGCGCTTCTTCTTCCTCATGCTTGGGCGACACCAACTCTTTGAATGCGCGAGACAGCCGCGTCTTTCCTGTGCCGTTAAAGGCATAGATAAGCTGGACCTTCTTTGGACTGTTTTTTAGCTCTTGAGCTATTTCTGTCAATGTTTTTTCCATATTCAGTCGGTTGCTTTATTATCGGGAAATGATAATAACTGATTACGGTAATATTCATATTGTTTCTTTCTCGCTTCCAGCTCTGCTTCCAGCTCTGCTTCCAGCGTAGTAAACTTGTCGAGGATGCGTACAATCTCTTTTTGAACTTCGAGGGGTGGAAGAGGGATAACAATATCGTTCATCAGTTTTGTAGAGCTTAGATTGGGCTGAGCGCCACCTCCTGCCATTATATAAAGCTCATTTATCTTAGAACATAAAAAGTGAAACAAATATCTATTCTTTAAGATATATTTGTTGGGAACAAATTTCCCAACACGTTGATTCAAATACGCGGTACTTTTATTACAGTAATAACCTATTTTTCCTGTAGTTGCTCCTGACATTGCAATTAATATATCCCCATAATATATTGCAAACGGGTGTAAGTCAGACTTGTAATCACTCGCATTAAAATATTTTACGTTACTCAAATCTACTGCATTTCCATTAATATTTGTTATTCTTATAATTGGTTCTCCAATATCCTTAAATAAAGAGCTTTTAAAAGCAAAGCCATTTATGAAGTCACACACTTCCCCCAATTTCCTATACTCCACTCCGTTCGGACACAGTTTCTGTATCAATTCTTTCAACTTGCTCATATCTTCTTCTCCTAGCCATGCAACAGCCTTACATACATCTTCATCATTTTCGCTTGTGGTTGCAATAATCAAGTCCCCATGTTTCGCTTTGCGTGCTTTCTTCGCAAATTCTTGTGAAACAAAGTTTTTTGTTCTATTTGCGTATGTACCGTAGTGAGTGTAGATCTGACCATAATGGATACAGCCAACCCCTGTTTGAGTGAAGTCTTTCTTCTGCAATCCGCTTCCTCTCGTAAATATACCTACTTCTCCCAATGGCATAACTATTATATTATTTAACGAATTCCCCTCCCGCCCGCTTATTAACACATTGAAGGAAAATAACTTATTGCGATAATACTCATACTGCTTCTTCCTCGCTTCCAGTTCCGCTGTAAGCTCCGTGAAATTGTCCAGAATACGGGCAATTTCACTCTGCACCTCAAGTGGTGGTAAAGGAATTTCAAACGCTGAATAAACAGAAATCCATAATCTCTTGTGTTCAGAGGAAGTGAATCCTATGTTTCCCATGACATGAAAGAGGTATCTTAAAGTTATTTTTTTAGGTTTCGCTTTAAGCATTTTCATTGCAGAAGATTTCACCTTAAAAGGGAAATCCACCCATTTGAGTGCTCCTGTGAAATCATCAAAGATAATAACAGGATTATCTTTTGATGCTTCATAAATGCCATCTGTTTCATCAGTATATCCAAGAATAAAGGATTGTCCTGCTGTAAGTACAGGTATTTTAAAATTATCATTATAATCTGTACTATTTACAATGTATTTTGATGGCTGTTCATAGTCGGCTACTTCACCAATAGCAATAAATTCTACACCATTCGGGCAAAGCTCCTGTATCAGCTCGTCTAGTCTACTCATTTTATGTCACCTCCCTTTAACATCTACTTGACTACATCGGTCAGAAAAGCCGTTCCTGTTATTGCCGGCTCATTATTCATCCTCCAACTCCTTAATAATCGCGTCAATATCCGCACGCAGCGCATCTATCCTCTTCACCGTTTGCTTTACCTCGGCATTCAGCCTGGCAATATCAATCGCCTCGCGCGTATCTTTCGCCTCTACATATGAACTCACAGAGAGGTTATAGCCATTCTCCGCAATCTTGCTGTTATCTACTAATGCCGCAACATATTCCACCGGTTCCTTTCTGTCGAATATATCGACTATTCTTTCTATGTGCTCATCTGTCAGGACATTGTTATTGGTCTGCTTTTTAAAGAAATCTTCCCCGCTGGCATCAATAAACTGCGTCTTCGTATCAGCCTTGTGCCTGGACAGCACGAGGATATTCACGGAGATGCCCGTTCCATAGAAGAGATTGGGAGGCAACGCAATGACCGTTTCCACAAAGTTGCCGTCCACAAGATATTTCCTTATCTTCTGTTCCGCGCCGCCACGGTAGAAGATGCCGGGGAAGCAGACAATGGCGGCCCTGCCTCTGGCGGAAAGATAGCTGAGGGCGTGAAGCACAAAAGCAAAATCAGCTTTTGACTTTGGCGCTAACACCCCTGCCGGAGCAAAGCGGTCGTCATTGATAAGCGTTGGGTCGTCGCTTCCCACCCAATTGACGGAGTATGGCGGATTTGAGACGATGGCGTCAAATGGTTTTTCATCGCCGTATTGAGGATTGAGCAGCGTATTGCCCAGCGCTATGTCGAACTTGTCATAATTGATATTATGCAAGAACATATTCATCCGCGCCAGGTTGTAAGTGGTGTGGTTGATTTCCTGCCCGAAAAAGCCATCTTCAATAAGATGCGCATCAAACTGTTTTTTCGCCTGAAGCAGCAACGAACCCGAACCACAAGCCGGATCATAAATCTTGTTGACGGAAGCCAATCCCGACATAGCTAATCGCGCTATCAGCTTTGATACATTCTGAGGCGTAAAGAACTCTCCGCCGGATTTGCCGGCATTGGCGGCGTAATTGGAAATCAGGAACTCGTAAGCATCTCCGAAAAGATCTATCTCATTATCTTCAAAATTACCGAAATCAAGGCTTTCCACACCTTTGATGACTGCCGCCAAACGCCTGTTTTTCTCCTCCACGGTGTTGCCCAAACGGTTGCTTGTGGTGTCAAAGTCGGCAAACAGCCCTTTTATGTCGTGTTCGGACGGATACCCATTGGCAGAACTCTCTATCGCATCGAAAATAGCTGCCAAGTCCGTGTTCAGATTAGGATTGTTGTTGGCATTCTTTGCTATATTCACAAAAAGCTGAGCAGGATAGATGAAATACCCTTTCGTCCTGGTGGCGTCATCTTTTATCTCAGGGGTGATAACGTCATCCGGCATATTCGCATAGTTGACGCTCTCGTCACCGCCTTCAATGAAGTTGGTGAAGTTCTCACTGATAAACCGATAAAAAAGAGTTCCTAAGACAAATTGCTTAAAATCCCAGCCGTCAACGGCGCCACGCACTTCGTTGGCGATTTTCCAAATAGTAGATTGCAATTCGTCTCTTTGCTTTATACTGGTCATATTAATTAAAATTATTCTTAATTCAGATTACAAAGTTAAAATATCAACACGTCAGGACTTGATAAACCAACAGAAACCATAAGCTGCCATTCCCGGCGTTACGCGTCAAAAATCACTTTTCAACGGATAACCGTTTAAAACCGTTCCGCTTCATCATTCCGCTTTTGCCGCCGTCATTATTTGGCTTCGCGGATACCTTGCCATTAAGCATTTCCATTCAGCTTCTTCCGGTTTACATGATTATTCCAGGCTTCTTCAATAATTCCGGCAAGAGGCTTTCCATACTTGTCCACTTCACTTTTGGTGAACAGGCTCTTGATCAATTCTCCGGAAACAGGGTCAATGATAAACACGGCGGGAGGGCCAAGAACCACATACGGCGCACGGGGAGAATCCGCACACCCCACGATTTTTGCGGCTTCTTCCGGAACCATCTTGAATTTAAACGTTCCCGGGGAATTGCCCGGCACCTGTTTGGTGTCCACCAGCCAGAATATAAATTTCTTCCCGGCGGCATTTTTGAAATTTGTTTTTTTAATATATTCCCTGGTAAAAATATTACACCGGGAACACCATGAAGAACCGGTCAGGTAAATCACCAGCGGCAGCTTTTTCTTCATAGCTTCATTACGGAGTTTGTCAAAAACGGGGCTGCCCGATTTATTGACTTCAGGTATCCTGTTTTTATTGGCAAACCCGAAAATGGGAGGACGCTGTTGAGCTATGCCGGCCTGAGGGGCAAACAGCCCTGAAACCGCAGCGGAACAACATAAAAAAAGGAAAGGCCTCATACGTGTTCCTACTATAAATACTATCCGGGGATAGTCAAACAGCAAGCGTTCTCCGGGTTCCAGGAAAAAAAGAAATGCCCCTTACATGAACCATAGCAGGGCTATTCACTTGCCAAGTCCGAATGAAGCTGTAAGAATCCGCGCCATGAGAAAGCTCCTGATCCACTCCTGTCTGATTGCCGGGCTGGCCTGGACCTCTTCCTGCACCTCCAACAAGGAAACGGCGCCTCAGGACCCCGCCCCGGTTCCAGCCGTTCAGCCGGAACAAACCGCCCCGGCGGACCATCCCGCTCCCTGGGCTCCCGCTCCGGCGCAACAGGACATTCTTCCAGAGGATGAGAATGAAGAGTCCGCTCCGGGGCCGGCTGTCTTGCCGGGCGATTTCCGCCCCGGACTGCGCACCCCCCGGCTGCCGGAAACCCTGTTGTACGATCTGGACGGCAAACTGATTACCCCTTCCGCCCCATAATCTTTTCCCACCACCATGACTGCGACCATTCCCAAAGGCTTCCACCCCGAACCTTTTTCCTACCACCAGGAGCTTGAACTGGATATTGACGCTCTTTCCAATGCGGGAGACGGCATCGGCCGCGTGGACGGATGGGTGGTTTTCGTCCCCTTCTCCCTGCCGGGAGACCGTGTCAAAGCCCGCGTCTGGCGTAATGATAAAAACTATTCCTCCGCCGATCTGGTGGAAATAATTAACCCCAGCCCGGACCGCGTGGAACCGGGATGCCGCCTGTTCGGAACCTGCGGTGGATGCCAGTACCAGCATCTTTCCTATGACCGCCAGCTTCTCTGGAAAACCCGGCAGGTAGCGGATCTGCTCCGCCTGCAGGCAGGGCTGGAACTGCCCGTCAATCCGGCCATAGCCTCTCCCCGCCAATACTATTACCGCTCCAAGATTACGCCCCACTTTGACAAGCCGAAGGAAGGAGGCAAGCCGGCCATCGGTTTTCTGAAAGCAGGCTCCAGAAGGGATGTGGTGGACGTGCCGCAATGCCCGATTGCCATGGAGTGCATCAATGAAGCCCTGCCCCTGGCACGCAAAAGCGTTTACCAGGCCGCAGCCCGGTTCAAGCGGGGAGCCACCATCCTGCTCCGGGCCTCGGAAGGAACCGTCATCACCAATAACAACGCCGTGGCGTGCGAACGGGTGGGCCATTTGGAGTTTCATTTTCTGGCGGGAGACTTTTTTCAGAATAATCCTTTCATTCTTCCGCTTTTTACGGATTACGTGGCTCAACAGGCGAGTATGGACGGGGAGGAATTCCTGGTGGACGCTTACTGCGGTTCCGGCCTGTTCGCCCTGAGCCTGGCGAAGAAATTTAAAAAAGTGCTGGGCGTGGAAGTCAGTGAGACTTCTGCGGACTGGGCGCGCAGCAACGCGCGCAGCAACGGAATTGAACACGCGGAATTCCTGGCGGCGGACGCCGGGGCCATTTTTGCCCGGGTGGATTTCCCCGCGGAAAAAACCGCCGTGGTGATCGACCCGCCCCGGAAAGGGTGCAGCATGGAATTCCTGACCCAGTTGTTCACCTTCGGCCCTGGAAAAGTCGTTTACGTTTCCTGCAACCCAGCCACCCAGATACGGGATCTGGCGGAATTCGACAAAGCCGGGTATGCCGTCACCGCCGTCCAGCCCTTTGACCTGTTCCCCCAGACCAAGCATCTGGAATGCGTGGTCACCCTGAAAAAAAATACCTGATTTTTTCCATGCCCAAGCTTTACATCAAAACTTACGGCTGCCAGATGAACGAACGGGACTCCGAGCAGGTGGCCCGCATGTTCGTGCAGAAGGGCTACACCATGACGGACCGCGAGGATGAGGCGGACGTCATCCTGTTCAATTCCTGTTCCATCCGGGAACAGGCGGAACAAAAGGCGCTGGGGAAAATGGGGCTTCTGGCCAAGCAGCAGCGACACCGTCCGCATGTGGTGTACGGCATGATGGGCTGCATGGCCCAAAGCAAAAAAGAGGAGCTGTTCAAGGAACTGCCGCGGCTGGATCTCGTGGTCGGCACCCAGAAATACCACCGCGTGTTTAAACACGTGGACGGCATTCTGCGCGCGCGCCAGGAACGCCGCATGGACGAGTTGCAATCCGCCTTTTCCGGCACGCATGTATGCGATGTGGCGGAAGAGGCGGACTCCCAGAACCGCATCCGGGACCACCTGAATCCCGGAGCGCGCTCCACGGCGTATGTCTCCATCATGCAGGGGTGCGAAATGAAGTGCGCCTACTGCATCGTTCCCTACACCCGCGGCGCAGAACGCAGCCGCCCCATCCGGGACGTGGTGGATGAGGTGAAGATGCTGGCGGACGCCGGCGTGAAGGAAGTCACGCTGCTGGGCCAGATCGTCAACCGGTACGGCAGGCAGATGGAAACGGCAGACGGCAAGGGCGGCTTCGTCCAATTGCTGGAAGCCGTGCATGAAGTGGAAGGCATCCGGCGCATCCGCTTCGTCTCCCCGCATCCCATCGGTTTCCGCCAGGATCTGGTGCAGGCGTTCACCTATCTTCCCAAGTTGTGCAGCCATATTCATTTCCCGATGCAGAGCGGCAGCGACCGCATCCTGAAAATGATGCGCAGGCCGTACAGGAATGAAACCTATCTGGACCTTTGCTCCCGGATGAAGCAGGCACGCCCGGATTTGTCCATCACCACGGATATCATCGTGGGCTTCCCGGGAGAAACGGAGGAGGATTACCTGCTGACCAGGCAGGCCGTGGAACAGGTCCAGTTTGACAACGCGTTCATTTTCCGCTATTCCCCGCGCCGCGGCACGCCCGCCGCCGTTATGGAGAATCAGATTCCGGAGGAAGTGAAGGAAACGCGCAACCAGGACCTTCTGGCCGTAGTCAATGAAATAGCCATCCGGAAAAACCGGGATCTGGTAGGCACCGTGCAGGAAGTTCTTCTGGAAGGGCCGTCCAAAACGAATGCGGCGCGCCTCTCCGGCCGAACCTCCCAGAACAAGCCCGTCATGGTGGATGCCGCCCCTGACCTGGCGGGAGAACTCCTTCCCATCCGCATTGAGGAAAGCACGGGATTCACCCTGTACGGCGTTCCATGCCCCTCCAGGGGATGATTCGCACGCCCTTTTCCTCCATCCGCAGATAGAGGGTTCCGGTTTCCCGGAGACGGTACACGGCTGTTCCCTCCGGCACGGGGCATTCATGCTCCGTCGCGAAAATGACCGCGCGGGCGCCTGTGGCCCTGATCCACGCAGCGCTGTCCACCGGGTCGCGCGGATGATGCCCGATGAGCAATACATCCGCCCGCGGTGTTTCCTCCGCGCGCGCCAGGGAGGAAAACCCGGCATTCCCTATCATCAGGAATCGCCGCCCGCGGCATTCCCATGACAACACCCGGCTCCGGTCCTGACGGATTCCCGTGCGCAACGGTACAGGAAAATCTTCCAGCACAAGTTCATTGCCCGGCCGTAACCTCCATTGCCGGACGGTACATTCCCCGAACTCCGCGCCCCAGTTTCGGATTCCGGGATATTCCTTCTCCAGTTCTTTCTCCCCAGCCCGTTCCGCCTTGCCATTTCCGCAGCACAGCATGCCGCAGGGCCGGATACTGCGCGCCTTCAGTACGGGAAGGAGGGTGTACCGCACCGCATCTTCCGTCCCGCTTCCCACAACCAATGCGGGATTGGAAATGACTGCGGACCAGGCGTCCTTCTGCAAGGGAACGATCACAGCTTCATTTTCCCCGGAAGGCGGTGCGGAAGAAAGATAACTGTACGGCAGGGAAGCCACTCCCCCGGCTACGGCCAGCATGGCGGACACCAACCAGGAAGCGGCCGTATTGCAAACATGCAGCATCCACGGGCACCACGCGAACATCAGCCCGGACAGGGAAACGCCCATCAGGGGAAAGACAAGCACGCTCAGGCACAAATTAGTCAAAGGAGCATACAGGTTCCAGGTTCCGAAGTGCCATGCCGTCAGGGGAATGGAGGCCAGCCACGCCCCCACGGAGACAATCAGAACGCCGCGGCCTGCTTTTTCCAGCCGCACCAGGAATCTTTCCCGCGCATGGTAAATCCGGGGAGGAATGAACGGGTCCGGCGACCACAGGGGCTTTTCCCGGCTGAGCCATCCCGCCAGGCAGGCAATGACGGCAAAAACGCAGAAAGAAAGCTGAAACCCCGGCTGGAAAACCTGGAGCGGGTTCATCAAGCAGAGGAGGATGAAAGCGAACGCCAAAATATTGGCCGGATGCCCCTTTCTGCGCAGCACGAACGCCAGAAGCCAGACTGACGCCATGATGAACGCCCGCAGGGCGGAAACGGACATCCCGGTCACGAACACGTACGCCGCCAGCAACAGGATGCAGGCCAGCCGGGCCGCACGGGGACGCACATGCAGAAGCCTCAGCATACCCAGAACCAGCATGGCGGCCACGCCCACATGCATGCCGCTGACGGCGAATACATGCATGCAGCCGCTTTCCAGAAACTTCGCCATCGTTTCCGGCCTCGCGTCCGTCTTGTCCCCAAGCACGGCGGAAACCATCACCTGCCGGGCCTCATCATCCGGAGGCGCCCCTTCCCTGAGCAGGGAGGCGGCCCTTTCCCGGAGCCGCAGGGAAAAAGCCCGGAAACGGCTGCGCCAGTCTCCGGGGCCGTTCCGGCAGTACTCATCCAGCCGGATTCCGGCGATGATGCCGTGCAGGTAACCCCACCGCTCCCGGTCAAAGATGCCGGGACCGCACGGCACCTGAAGCGGATACGCCTCTCCTTTAATCCGGTAGCGTTCCCCTGCCTCCAGAGGGCAGGCCCCGTCACGGGAGGAAACCGCGTACAGCCACTGGGAACCATCCGGACGAAACAATACGGATTTTCCGGAAACAGCCTCAACGGAGCCTTCCATCACCATGGCTCTCCCCGCTTCCACGGGAACGCCTGCGTATTCCCGTTCATACGCGAAAAGATAAATGGCGGCCCACATCGCCAGGGCAGCGGCAAGCAACCCCATGGAGGGAGCATGTAAAAAACACGGCAGCGCCGCCAGACAGAAACATGGAAGCCAGAACCAAAGGGAAACATCCATGACCGCGCAAGCGCACAGCAGGGACAAAGCCGGAATCAGCAAGGGAGCAGATGCCGTCATCCGTTCCGGCCAGGGACGCAGCGTACGCCGAACCTCTTCTTCCATGCAGGGAGCACCTTACGGCAGAGCGTCTTCGCCGTCCGGCTCCAGAGGGAGAACGGAAGGCAGCGGGAGAACAACGTTGGCAGGCAGGGGGGCCTTGCGCTGGAGCACTCTGGGAGCCAGGGCCTCGCTCGTCTCATAAGCCCCGCGGAACATTTCCAGCTTGGCGTCCAGATTGTCGATGTAATGCAGGGCCACCGCCTCCGGCGTTTTGGGGAACACGGGGGAGCCGAAGGCAAGTTCCCCGTGATGGGAAGCAATCAGGTGCAGCAGGTGCATGCGCACATCCGGGGAAGGAGGGTCCAGCGTCTTCCAGGAATCCGCCTCCGGAAGGGACATGATGCGCTTCCACAAATTGTTGACCAGTTCAATGCCCAGCGGAATATGGCCCAGCAGTTCCCCGGCCTCCGAATAGGGCATCGTAAAATCCTCCTTCGGGTAGCAGTTTTCCCACAACTTCCCGCAGTCGTGGAACAGGCACCCGGCCAACAGAAGGTCACGGTTCAGCCCCGGATTCGCCTGACAGACGGCAGAAGCCGTGCGCATCATCCCCGCCACATGCTCCACCAGCCCGCCGCGTCGGGCGTGATGATAGGTGCGGGCGGCGGCGGCGCGCTGGAGGCGTTCCCCGAACTGCTCAATGAATTCAATGCACAGGGCGCGTATGCGCGGATCATTCATGCCCTTGATGAACATGCAGATTTCCTTCAGATCAGCTTCCTGCTTTTTCTTCAAGGTTCCGGAACCGGCCAGAAAGCTTTCCTTTTCCTGTTCGTCCAGCAACCGCACGTCCAGGTCGGAAACCTCCATGCCGAACCCTCCCTTGGCCCATTGGCCGCGCAGGCTCACGAAACTGCGGAGGGGCAGGGAAGCAAGCGTCCGGAACCAGGGTTTATCCTCCCACACCTTCAATCCCATGGTCCCTTCCGCATCGGCAAAAGACACATCCAGATACGGTTTGTTGCCCTTGGTCATCTTCTGCGCGCACTGGGCGATCTGGGCAAAAACTTCCGCTTCAACCTGGCCTTCCGCGGCCAGCTTGCCCAACTCCATGAGGCTGACTTGTTCCATGCGTGCCATCTTGCCCCTCTTCCCTCCATCCGTCAAGAAAACGCCGGAGGATTACGATAATAAAAAAAGGAAACCGTTTATTTTTCCAATACTCCCAGCTCGGCAACGGCAACATGGCTGCCTTCCACCACCCGCTTGCCTACAAAACGCAGATAACGCGCTTTGACAGGCGCTTTCAGGTCAATCCGCTGCGGAACGGGATTGGCGCGGATATTAGAGAACTCCCCCTCCGCAGCGGGAGTGCCCCATGTGTTTCCATCCGCGCTCAAATAGACGGCATAACGGTCAATCGTTCCCGTTGCCGAATCCCTGCGCGGCGTGTAAATAACGGAGGCAACGTTAACCGGACGCCCCATGTCAATCTCCAGCGCCTGCGGGGGAGCCAGCTCTCCCTGGGCGGCATGCGTATGCCAGAGGGTGGAAGAATCTCCGTCAATGGCCAGTTCCGGAGCGGCGGCGCTTCTTTCCCCGGACACCACTTTCCAGTCCCGCGTGGGAACAGGAATGAGCTGAGTGGTCACGGAAGATTTTCTGCCGCGATATTCGGCCGCCGCTTTTACCGTCCCCCCGGCAGGGAGAAGGAAAGGATTCCTGTACACGGCGGACTGCGGACCAGGCTCCGTTCCATCCGTGGTGTACCTAATCACCACGTTCTCCGCGGAAGCCAGGGTCACCCGTCCATTGCGGTCATAACTCACCGCCGGAGCATTCAGGATGACGGGATACTTCCACAAAGAAACCTCGCACAGGGCCGGAACGGCCCTGGATTGTTCCAGCACCACGCGCACTCCATCCGCCGTCACGGGCCTTCCTTTCAGAAGAACTCTGGCCCCTATGCTGACTCCCTCCGTCCACCTGCTCCACTGGCCGTTCTCACGCACCTCCACACGGAATTTGCGCACTCTCTGCCCCAGTTGGATGGGCTCTGCCAGCCGGATGACGTCAAACGCCGCGGGCTTCGGCAATTTCAATACCACGCAGGGATGCTTATCTTCCGGAGCGGCCACCC
>OLYY01000192.1_pt1 | contig 32525 bp, 26 predicted proteins | sample 1673561 | NCBI WGS metagenome assembly OLYY01 (sample SAMEA103958115, study PRJEB25191) | human gut metagenome | biome: human-associated habitat [ENVO:00009003]; feature: intestine environment [ENVO:2100002]; material: feces | place: Germany | collected 2013/2015
GATCGTGTCTATCAAAAGGGGGAATATGAGGTGAGGCGAAGATCTGCAGTCAGGGCGGTGGGGATGTTCCTGCTGGCGGCTCTTGCCATTTTGATTTTATGCCGTTATCAGCACACTTCTGCTGTTCGACCGAAGGATAGATTTTCCGGCCAGATCCCGCAGCTGCACAGCACGGCAGACGCAGACGGTGACGGTGTGGACGACCAGCTGGACATTCTGAACGGCGCACTGGCCTATGTGAGCGCACATCCTAAATATAAAAGCCATTATTATAAGACTGGTTATCCTGACGATGGTTATGGAGTGTGCACTGATGTGGTAGCATATGCCTTGAAAAATGCGGGATATGATCTGCAGACTCTGGTAGACGCGGACATTCGGGAACATCCGGAAGAATATGGCATTGCAGAGCCGGATGCAAACATAGATTTCCGACGAGTGCGAAACCTGAAGGTGTTTTTTTCGCACACGGCAGCTGCCCTGACCACGGATGTTTCCGAAACGGAACAATGGCAGGGCGGTGATATTGTGATCTTCGAAAGACATATCGGCGTAGTGTCTGACCGTCGAAATAAAAACGGTGTGCCTTATGTGATCCACCACAATGACCCATGGCAGACAGCTTACGAGCAGGATATTTTGGAAGAGAGAACGTACATCGCCGGACACTACCGCATTTCTGAATAAAACTGAATAAAAGTAGAAAAAGCGGCCCCGCCGCGTTGAGCATTCAACGTGACGGGGCCGCATACTTTATTGGATGGTGTACCGGTTACGATACGAGCTTCTGCTTAGCCCTTGCCTGCGCAGCCGAACAGCTCGATCTTCTCCTTGCACTTGGCCTCGATGGCCTTTGCGCCGGGAGCCAGCAGCTTGCGGGGGTCGAAGCCCTTGCCCTGCTGATCCTTGCCCTCTTCGATGTACTTGCGGGTGGCCTCAGCAAACACCAGCTGGCACTCGGTGTTGATGTTGATCTTGGAAACGCCCAGGCTGATGGCCTTTGCGATCATCTCATCGGGGATGCCGGTGCCGCCGTGCAGGACCAGAGGAATGTTGTTGGTGGCCTTGTGGATGCGGTCCAGAGCCTCGAAGTCCAGACCCTTCCAGTTTGCCGGGTAGACACCGTGGATGTTGCCGATGCCGGCAGCCAGGAAGTCGATGCCCAGAGCGGTGATCTTTGCGCACTCCTCGGGGTCTGCGATCTCGCCAGCGCCCACAACGCCGTCCTCGACGCCGCCGATGGAACCGACCTCGGCCTCGATGCTCAGGCCCTTAGCGTGTGCCAGAGCCACCAGCTCCTTGGTCTTTTCCACATTCTCTTCGATGGAGTAGTGGCTGCCATCGAACATGATGGAAGAGAAGCCGGCCTCGATGCAGGCCTTGCAGCCCTCATAGGTGCCGTGATCCAGATGCAGGGCAACGGGAACGGTGATGCCCATGGAATCGACCATAGCGCTGACCATGGCAGCGACGGTCTTGAAACCGGTCATGTACTTACCAGCACCCTCGGAAACGCCCAGGATCACGGGGCTCTTCATTTCCTCGCAGGCGGTCAGGACAGACTTGGTCCACTCCAGATTGTTGATGTTGAACTGAGGCACACCATAGTGGCCATCACGTGCTTTGATCAGCATTTCGGTTGCATTTACCAACATTATTCATTACCTCCACAAAATCATTGGGGCCTTGCTCGTTTCGTGCCTGCTTTGTGCACGTCTTAACGAACTTACAGGGTTAGTATACCCCAAACAGCGCCTAAAATCAATCCAAACGGGCTTTTTTCCTGCAACAATGCGGAAAATCGATCCCTGCGGGGAAGGAAACTTTCCGTCAGAAAGGGTCAGCACAGAACAAAAAACAACAATATTCCATAAAATCTGCAACATGAAGCCGCGCGGCGGGAAAGCAGCAAAAGGACGAATTTTCAACATGGATCCACATTCGTCAAAATGATATTGGAAGATCTGGCAAAACCGGACAGAATGCAGTTCAAAAAATTGTCATATTTCCGACTTGTATTTTACAAACTGTACGCAAGAAAAACAAACAGGTCGAACCGGAATGTGGAAAACACGGTGGAAAGTGTGGAATTCCACCCGTAAAACAGGCTTTAAAACAGGACTTTTGAACTTTCTCCACCGGGTTTTCAACATGTGGAAAAAGTGATCGAGCCTTTACGGATTGTATACCACATTTTTGTGGAAAACTTTTCTCATCGGCAAAACAGAGGACGCTTGTGCAACAACAGAGTGAAGATGCACCTGTGCGGCAAAACATTTCTGCAAAAAGGAGCGCGGCCTGCCAAAGCGGAAAATGCGGCAGACCGTGAACAGGGTGTGAAAACTTTTGCCGGACAGGGACAAAAAATGGTGATTTACTGGCAAACAAAGGCGGCATATGTTATACTTCAAAATGAGTTATCATATGGAAACGCGATGGGTGCGCAGTGCAGGATGCCGCGCACCTTTTGGAGGGTGCATGCAGCACGTTCCGGCAATACAAAGAAAGGGAGAAAACACAATGGAAGAAAAGAATCAGCCGCGCCGTCCGCGCCGCAGCCCGGAGGAGAACACGCAGAAAAACGAGAGCCTTGTTTACGGCAAAAATCCTGTGACCGAGCTGCTCAAGAGCGGCTCCGGCGTGGATACTGTGCTCATTGCCGAGGGTCTGGCTCCGGCGGTGGCGGCTTACTATACGGCGCTGGCCAAGGAGGCGGGTGCCACGGTCAAGCGGGTGCATCCCAACAAGCTGCGCCTGATGACCGGCACTGAGAGCCATCAGGGTGTGGCTGCATTTGCCAGCGAGATCGAGTATGTGACGGTGGATGACCTGATGGCAGCAGCCAAGGCCAAGGGCGAGGCACCTTTTCTGGTGCTGAGCGATGGCATCGAGGACCCGCACAATCTGGGCGCAGTGATGCGCAGCGCTCTGCTGTGCGGTGCCCACGGGATCGTGATCCCCAAGCGCGGCGGTGCATCGGTGACGCCCACCGTTATCAAGTCCAGCGCGGGCGCAGCAGAGCGTCTGCCGGTGGCCCGTGTGGCCAACATCGGCGAGACCATCCGCCGCCTGAAGGATCAGGGCGTGTTCGTCTATTGCGCGGATATGGACGGCGTGTCCCTGCGCAGGAACAACCTCACCGGCCCCATCGCACTGGTGCTGGGCAGTGAAGGCAGCGGCGTTTCCCAGCTGGTCAAGAAACTGTGCGACGGTGTGGTGCGTCTGGATATGGCGGCATCCGGCACCGGTGTGGACAGCTACAATGTGTCGGTGGCTGCGGGCATCATCCTGTACGAGATCCAGTCCCAGCGCGCAGCACAGCAGGCATAAACCGGTACAAAGGCCGGAACCTCAACGATATTTACAGGAGGGACAAGAATGCCGAAGGATAAAAATAACAATCAGGCAATGACCAAGGATGAAAAGTTCCGCTCTTTTTTCAGCACCACGGCGGTGAACATCCCGGATGAAATGACCCGGCGGGATGAAGAACTGCCGGAGGAAAAGCCGCAGAAGCGGTTTGGCCTGTTTGCCCGCGGCAAGGCAGATCAGGAGGAAGCCCCGGCAGCAGAGCCGCAGGAAATGCCCACCGGTGAGGTGGTGCTGGGCGGGGATGCCCAGCCGGAGCAGGAAGCAGATCTGGAACTGATGCTGAAACCTGCGGCAGACCCGGAGCAGGAGCTGGCCCCGTGGCCCCTTCTGGAGACGGAAGCGGAGGATGCAGAGCCGCTCAGGGTGGATCTCCCGGCCCCTGCTCCTGCAAAGGAGCAGGAGCCGCCCAGACAGAGCACAGCCCCGGTGGCAGAGCCTGCCGGGCAGCGCAGTGCGGCAAAAACCTCCAACAATCCCAAGAATGCACCGGAGGTGCTTCTGCCGCAGGAGGAACAGGAGCAGCAGGAAATGGCTCAGCTCAAGGCCATGATCAATGGCCTGAGCGAGAAAAAGCCCGCTCCCGGCGCAGCCGCGCCGACCCGGACGGCACAGGCAGAGGAAACAGCCCCGGCAGCACAGCCGGAAACTGTTCCTGAACGTAAAAAAGAAGAAAGCGGCACGCCGCTGCCCGCTGCTGTGTTTGCATCGGTGAAGGAAGCGGATGCCGATCTGCAGCCGAAGGAAAAAAAGAGACCGGAACGCAAAAAGCCGGTGATCGATTTCTTTGGCCATGCAGAGGACGAAGAAAAGCCGCAGGCCCCCTCGGCCCCGGCAGATGCGCCCGCTGCAAAAGAGGACACCATGAGCCTGCCGCTGCTGCCGCTGGACGGCGAAGCCCCGGCAGCAGAGCCGCAGGCAAAGGCAGAGGCAGCGCCTCAGCCGGAACAGAAGCCGGAAGCCGGGGAGCCTGCGCCGCTGGCTGAGGAGCCGGAGAGCGAGCTGCAGGGCCCGGAGGCGACAGCGGAAAAACTGCACCGCATGAGCGCCGAGCTGACGCTGCGCTGCGTACTGGGCGGCATTCTGGCCGTGGTGCTGCTGCACTTTGGTCTGGTGTCGGACGGGCTGCTGCCCGCGATGGCCGCGCTGGACCCGGATGCAGCTCCGGCAGCATTCTACGGCGCAAACCTGCTGCTGCTGGCGGCAAGCCTGTGCGTGGGCTTCCCGGTCCTGCGGGACGGCCTGACCGGCCTGCGCGGGCGTCCCTCGGCCGATACGATGCCGGCTCTGGCTGCAGCGGCGGCGCTGCTGCAGGCCGTGACGGCAATGCTGAACGCCAATGTCTACCGCGGCACCACGGGCATTTCTCTGCTCAGCGGCATGGCGGCGCTGGGCCTGTTCCTTGCCCTGCTGGGCAGCCGGGTGATGCTGGCAGCGGTCAAGGGCGGGTATGAGCTGGTGACCAATGGCGTGGAGCATCAGGGTGCTTTCCGCGCCAGAGATAAGGACCTGCTGCGTGCGCTGGCACGGGATCTGGAACAGAAGGATCCATGGGTGCTGCTGAGCCGCCCGATGCAGGATGCCGAAGGCTTTGTGGAACAGAGCCTGTGCGAGCGTGCCAGCGAGCGCCGTGCCCGCAAGGTCTCGTACATTCTGCTGGGCGTTGCCCTGCTCAGCGGTGTGCTGTTCCTGCTGGCAGGAGCCGGGTGGAACAAGGCCGTTGCAGCCATGGTCGCAGTGCTGTGCATGGGTGCACCGCTGTCTTCCACCCTCATCGCGGGCATTGCATCGCTGCGGCTGCAGCGCGCCGCTGCGGCTGTGGGTGCGGTGGTGCCCGGCTGGCAGGCCATTGAGCAGCTGGGCGGCATCGATACGCTGCAGATCGACGCCGACGACCTGTTCACAACCGACAGCGCACAGCTGGAGGATATCCGCATCTTCAAGGGCGGCCGCATCGACCGTGCGATCCTGTATGCGGCCAGTGTGCTCAACGAGACCCACGGTGCTCTGCGGGGCCTGTTCCGTCAGATCATCGAGGACCGTACCGACATCCTGTTCCCGGTCAAGGATCTGGAACAGCATCGGGGACTGGGCTTCTCGGGCTGGTGCGATAATAACCGCATCCTCATCGGTACCCGCCGCTATCTGGAGAAGGAGGGCGTCTCGCTGCCGGATGAAGAGTACGAGGCGCAGCACTCCAAAAACGGGGAACTGCAGATCCTGTATCTGGCAGTCTCCGGCAATCTGCACGCAATGTTTGTGCTGAAGTATGTGGGCGGGCGCAATGTGGCCCGGGGCCTTGCCGTGCTGCAGAAGGAAAATATCCGGCTGATGGTCACCTGTCAGGACCCCAGCCTGACCGCAAAGCATATCACCGAGGTGTACCGCCTGCCGGAGGGCATGGTCACGGTGCTGGATCAGGAGCAGTGCGATGCCATCAAGGCCGCACCTGCCGACCCGGCGGACGTCTGCTGCATGATCCATCTCAAGGGCTTTGCCAGCCTGACCGGCGGTCTGCAGGCGGCAGATCAGGCCCAGAATGCGGAGAACAGTGCCACTACGGTGCAGATGGTCTCGGTGCTGTTCTCCATCGTCATTGCGGCTCTGCTGACCAGCGCGGGCAGCATCTGGGAGCTGTCGGTGGCAACGGTGCTGATGTATCAGGCCGCGTGGAGCGCACTGAGCATTGCAGTGTGCGCCCTGAAGCAGCACAATTGAAAGTGAGAATTATTCTTAAAATAAATAGGAATTATTCTTGATTTTGCATTGGAAATATGGTATACTCTGTTCAGAACCTGAGCCGCAGGCGGAAAAATTTCCGCCGGGCTGAATGATAGAGCCGGGATCGGTCGATCCTGACAGAAGATCCGTTTTTGAAAGGAGAGCACCATGGAACTGAAGGGCACCAAAACCGAGAAAAACCTGATGGAAGCATTTGCCGGCGAGAGCCAGGCACGCAATAAGTACACCTTCTTTGCCAGCATGGCCAAAAAGGAAGGCTACGAGCAGCTGGCCGCGATCTTTGAAGAGACCGCCGGCAACGAGAAGGAACACGCAAAGATCTGGTTCAAGCTGCTGTGCGGCGGCGCGATCCCCGATACCCTGACCTGTCTGGACATGGCTGCAGGCGGCGAGCACGACGAGTGGACGGAAATGTACCCCCGTATGGCCAGAGAGGCCAAAGAAGAGGGCTTCCCCCAGATCGCAGCCCTGTTCACCATGGTGGCACAGATCGAGAAGGAGCACGAGGAGCGCTACCGCGCGTTGGCCGACAACCTGAAAAACAGCAGGGTGTTTGCCCGCGAGGAACAGCAGGTATGGCAGTGCCGGAACTGCGGATATACCTATATCGGCAAGTCCGCACCGCTCAAGTGCCCGGTGTGCGCACATCCCCAGAGCTATTTTGAGCTGAAAAAGATCAACTACTGATAAAAGCAGGCAGACGCCGCCGTATCCGGTCCCGGGTACGGCGGCGTTTTGTACAAAATTGAAAACCGGATTTTAGCACTCCCCACAAAATGCGGCCCTGCGGTGCGGCAGAAGGGCCCAAAAACTTGACCATGTTTTGCTCTGCGTGTAAAATAATACGAAGATAAGAGTATTTGAACGTTTCCGGAAACAGGCAGGGAGGGCAAAGCCCATGAAGCAAAGATTCAAGACCGGCGTTGGCGCATTCGTGCTGTGTGTGGTGCTGCTTTTGGCAGGAGCTCTGCCGGTCTGTGCGGTCGAGGCCCACCCGGTCCCGGACAGCGGTATGACGCTGGACACCTCGGAGCTGCTGCTGGAGCTGACCAGTGAGGACCCTGCCCCGGTGGCCTATCTGACGGTGCAGGCACCCAACGATTACTTTTTTCTGATCTGGACGTCCAGTGCGCCGTCGGTGGCGTCGGTGGACGGCACCGGCAAGGTGACCGGCCATTCCGAGGGCACGGCTTCCATCACAGCCTGCAACGAGCGGGGCGAAAAAACGGCCTGCCTTGTGACCGTGCGCAAAAGCACAGTGGCCCGCCCGGTGCTGAACACCACCGAGCTGGCGCTGACCATTACGGAGCAGGAGCCTGCGCCTTCGGCTCAGCTGAAGCTGGAACAGAACGACAGAGGGTTCATCTATGTGCGGCAGTGGGTGAGCAGCAGCCCTTCCGTGGCACAGGTGAGCAGCAGCGGAACCGTGACGGGCCAAAGCTCCGGCAGGGCCGTCATCAGCGCACTGACGACAGCCGGGCAGGTGCTGCGCTGCACGGTGACAGTCACCTCTGAAATAGGCCGTGTGCGGATGAGCAAAAATGCCATGCTGCTGCAGGCAGTGGGGGCCAGCCAGAAGCTGACCGCGCAGGCTGCAGGCGGCAAAAATACGGCAATGACATGGCTCAGCAGCAACCCGGATGTGGCACAGGTGAGCACAGACGGCACAGTGACCGCTGTGGGCGATGGCGAGACCGTGATCCTTGCGGTCTCGCCGGAGGGCCGTGCCGATGCCTGCTATGTGGCCGTGGGAGCGGCGGCGTGGCGGTTCCGCTCGGAGGACGAGCTTGCCGAAACGCTGACCCTGACCGGCCAGCTGCCCTATTCGGATGGAAAATGAAAAGGGGAGCGTTCTGCGCGGCAGGACGCTCCCTTTTTTCAGGAACCAGCGGGCAGAAAGATCATCGTTCCCCGGGCAGACCACGCCATCCGCTGGGCCATGCAGCCGGGCGCACCGGCCAGCAGAAACAGGGCCAGTGCGGCGAGCAGCAGCACCCATCCAAGGCCGCTGTGCGGCCTGCCGGAAAAAGGCTCCCCTTTTTTGCGTCTCATCCCGCTGCCCCCTTTTTGCTGTGCTGGGCCATCCTATGCGCCGCAGGCACCGATTGTGCAACCGGCCCGGCTGTGGTACAATAAAACCTTAAGAGATACATTGTATAGGGAGAACGATCTTTATGCTTACCATCACACTGCTGGGCACCGCTGCTACCATGCCGCTGCCGGACCGGGCGCTTTCGGCTGCGTTTGCAGCCTGCGGCGGTCACGGCCTGCTCTGGGACTGCGGCGAGGGAACTCAGGCAGCGGCACACCGGGCAGGCGTGAACCTGATGCGGGCGGATGCCATCTGCCTGACCCACTACCATGGCGACCATATCTTTGGCCTGCCGGGCCTTTTGCAGACGCTGGGGGCGCAGGGCCGCACAAGGCCGCTTGCCCTGCTGGGTCCGGAGGGCCTGCCGGATATCTGGGCGGCTGTGCGGGCACTGACCGGCCCGCTGCCCTATCCGGTGAAGCCGCAGGTGCTTATGCCGGGCCAGCCGCTGGCGCTGGATGCGCTGAGCGAGGGCTGGCCTGCCGGTGCGCGGCTGGTGCCGTTTGCCACAAAGCACCGGGTAAAAAGCCTTGGCTACCGGCTGGAGCTGCCCCGTGCGGGCAAATTTTCGCCGGAGCAGGCCCGGGCGCTGGGGGTGCCGGTGCAGCAATGGAAGCTGCTGCAGAAAGGGCAGAGCGTTGCCGTGGAGGGCAGAACGGTGCAGCCTGCGCAGGTGCTGGGCGCCCCGCGCAGGGGGCTGAGCGTGGTGTTCTCCGGCGACACCGCCGCCTGTCCGGGCCTTTTGCAGGCGGCACAGGATGCAGACCTGCTGCTCTGCGACGCCACCTATGCGCTGCCGGAGCAGGAAGCGCAGGCCCGGCAGTGGGGCCACAGCACCTTTGGGCAGAGCGCGGCCCTTGCTGCACAGGCGGGCGCAAAACGGCTGTGGCTGACCCATTACTCCCCCATGATCACCGACCCGGAGGAGTATGCCGAACAGGCACAGGGCATCTTTCCGGCGGCAGAATGCGGCTTTGACGGCAAAAGCATCACCCTGCAGTACGAGGAGGTACAGCCATGACCATCCGGATGGACGAGGGCGCGGCGGAGCTGCTGGACACCCTGCACAGGGCGGGCTATGCGGCCTACGTGGTGGGCGGCTGCGTGCGGGACAGCCTGCTGGGGCTTACCCCCCATGACTGGGATCTTTGCACCAGCGCCCTGCCGCAGCAGGGAATGGAGCTGTTCGGCGAAGAAAAATGCATTCCCACCGGCCTGCAGCACGGCACCGTGACTGTAAAGCAGGGCGGTGGGCTGTACGAGATCACCACCTTCCGCACCGAGGGAGCCTACACCGATGGCCGCCACCCGGACGAGGTGCATTTTGTACCGGATGTGCGGGAAGATCTGGCCCGGCGGGATTTTACCATCAACGCCATGGCCTACAATGCAAAAGAGGGCCTTGTGGACCCCTTTGGCGGGCAGGCCGATCTGCAGAGCGGCATCCTGCGGGCCGTGGGTGTGCCGCACCAGCGGTTCACCGAGGACGCGCTGCGCATCCTGCGGCTGTACCGGTTCGCAGCGCGGTTTGGCTTTTCCATCGACCCGCCCACGGCGCAGGCGGCACAGGAGCTGTGTGCCCATCTGGACTGTGTATCGGTGGAGCGCATCGAGGAAGAGCTTGCAAAACTGCTGAGTGCACCCGCCCCTGCGGCATATCTTGACGAAAAAATACTCGGCGTTGTTTTACCCGAGCTTTCACCGGAGGCACTGGCGGCGGCAAAGCCGGTGGTGGATGCCTGTCCGGCGGGGGAGCAGGCTCTGCCCGTCCGTCTGGCGGCTCTGCTGCTGAGCCTTGGCGAGAACGGCACCCGCCGCACCCTCAGGCGCCTGCGCTGCTCCAATGCCTGTATTGAGGAAACAGCGGTGCTGGTGCGGGAAGCCGTGTCGGGTGTGCCGGTATCCCTGAATATCTACGCCCGCCGACTACTGGGCAGATATAACTTGTGTACCGTGCAGCGTCTGGCGGCACTGGGCACAGCCCTGCAGCCGGAACGTTCGGCTGATTTTGCTGCACTTTCTGAATTGGCCGAACGATTGGATGCGGACGGCGTATGCTGCCGCATCAGCCAGTTGGCTGTGAATGGCCGCGACCTGATGGCGGCAGGCGTCCCGGCGGGGCCGGGCATCCGCAAAGTGCTGGAAGCGCTGCTGGACGGTGTGATCCGGGAAGAATACCCCAACGAGCGGCAAGCCCTGCTGGCCGCAGTGCAGCAGCTTGCTGCGTCTTGACAAGCGCTTTTTTCAGAGTTACTATTATACTACTGTTTTAGTGTGTTGAATACACCAAAGGAGAACTTATGACCACACAGACCCCTGATTCAAAGCCGCGTGCCCTCATTGCCATGAGCGGCGGCGTGGACAGCTCGGTGGCGGCATGGCTCATGCAGCAGGCAGGCTATGACTGCACCGGCATCACCATGCGGCTCACCCGCAACGAAACGCTGGGACAGTCCGGCTTTCACACCTGCTGCTCGGAAAAGGACATCGAGGACGCGGCAGAGGTGGCGTTTGCCATGGATATTCCGTACGAGGTGCTGGATTTCACGGCCGACTTCCGGGAGCAGATCATTGAAAAATTCGTCCGCGTGTATGAGGCGGGCGGCACGCCGAACCCCTGCATCGACTGCAATAAATATATGAAGTTCCGCCATCTGCTGGACTGGGCCCGGGCACACGGCATGGAGTATGTGGTCACGGGCCACTATGCCCGGGTGGAGCAGGACGAGGCCACCGGCCGTTTCCTGCTCAAAAAGGGGCTGGACGAGGGCAAGGACCAGAGCTACGTGCTCTACAACCTCACCCAGGAGCAGCTGGCGCATATCCGCCTGCCGCTGGGCGGCCTGCACAAGACCGAGGTGCGCGAGATCGCGGAGCAGCACAAATTTGTCAATGCCCGCAAGCACGACAGTCAGGACATCTGCTTTGTGCCGGATGGCGACTATGCCCGCTTTATGGAGGACTTCACCGGCAAACGCTACCCGGCAGGTGATTTTCTGGACGAGAGCGGCAGAGTGGTGGGCACCCACAACGGCGCGGTGCGGTACACCATCGGCCAGCGCAAGGGGCTGGGCCTTGCCATGGGGGCACCTGTGTACGTCTGCGGCAAGGACATGCAGGCAAACACCGTCACGGTGGGCCCGGAGGAGATGCTGTTCGACCGCATCGTGTACGCGGACGAGGTGAACTGGATCGCCATTCCGGAGCTGACCGGGCCGCTGCGGGTCACAGCCCGCACCCGGTACCATCAGGTGGAGCAGGCCGCCACCGTCTACCCGGCGGAGTGCGGCTTCCGGCTGGAATTTGACCAGCCCCAGCGTGCCCCTACGCCCGGTCAGGCCGTGGTGCTGTATCAGGGCGACACGGTGCTGGGCGGCGGCACCATCACCCGCGTAGAAAAGTAAGGAGAACGAAATGCAAAATCAGTATTCCCGCACGCAGCTGCTGCTGGGCGCGGAAGCCATGGAAAAACTGCACAATTCCCGCGTGGCGGTGTTCGGCATCGGCGGCGTGGGCGGCTACACGGTGGAAGCGCTGGCGCGCAGCGGTGTGGGGGCACTGGATCTGATCGATGATGATAAGGTCTGCCTGACCAACCTCAACCGCCAGATCATCGCCACCCGCAGCACGGTAGGGCAATATAAGGTAGATGTGGCTGCGCAGCGTATCCACGACATCGACCCGGATATCAAAGTGACCACCCATCGGTGCTTCTTTGGCCCGGAAACACAGGACCAGTTCGACTTTACCCAGTACGACTATGTGGTGGACGCCATCGACACCGTTACCGGCAAGCTGGCGCTGGTGATGAAGTGCAAGGAGGCGGGCACCCCCATCATCTGCTCCATGGGCGCAGGCAACAAGATGGACCCGACCCGCTTTGAAGTGACCGATATCTACAAGACCTCGGTCTGCCCGCTGGCCAAGGTGATGCGCACCGAGTGCCGCAAGCGCAGGATCAAGCACCTGAAGGTGGTCTACTCCAAGGAGCCTGCCATGACCCCCATCGAGGATGACGCCATCAGCTGCAAGGATCACTGCATCTGCCCTCCGGGCACCCAGCGCAAGTGCACCCAGCGCCGCTCGGTGCCGGGCTCCAATGCCTTTGTACCCTCGGTGGCCGGCCTGATCATCGGCGGCGAGGTGGTAAAAGACCTTGTGGGCTTTGTGCCGATGAAGGGGTAAAACAGACCGCAGACTCCTGCTGTGTGGGACGATTTTGAATGCGCTCCGCGTTGCTTTGCGCATAAGCTAAGAAAATTATATTTTTGATTTTGGGGTCCAGAAACGCCTGCGGGTGTTTCTGGACCCCATTTTCATGGGCAGGGGGCGTGGAGGAAAGGCTTGTGCTTGCGGGCAGAACCCTCTCGGTCACGCCTGCGGCGTGCCAGCTCCTGAGAGTGTTCAGCCCGCTGAAAACAGGCAGAACGTTAACTTCGCCGCGCGAATGTTTCCGCAGGAAACCAGCGCGGCAGCTTCCACTTTCGGTTATGACTCCTCCCGTGAAAAGGCAATTCTGGAAAATCCGCAGATTTTCCAGAATTGCGAAATAAAATAATAATTCGGCTGAAAATGGTCAGAGCGTCAGCGGAGACCATTTAAGATCGTGCTTTTTACGCGCTGCAGCGTTCTATAATATAAATTTGCAATCAATTTGCAATTTAGTATTGCAATTGGAGAGAATATCGTGTATAATCATCCCTGTTCAAAAATGCAAATTGGTTGCAATTTGTTATGATAAAGCAATTTACTGCTGCGTTTGGAGTGTATATGGAACTGTTTCTGGATGTTCTGGGCGAATCTCTGGTGGATACCGCCAAGATGCTGCCCTTCCTGTTTCTGGCTTATCTTCTGATCGAATACATTGAGACCCGCCATGGTGAGCGCATCGAAGCGCTGCTGGCCGGAGGCGGCCGCTGGGGCTCGATTCCGGGCGCGGTGCTGGGCTGTGTGCCGCAGTGCGGCTTTTCGGCCATTGCGTCGAACTTCTATTCCTCCCGCGTCATCACGCTGGGCACCCTGATGGCGGTTTACCTTGCCACCAGTGACGAAGCCATTCCGCTGCTGGTATCCATGCCGGCTTATTGGGACAAGCTGGCGGTGCTCATGGTCATCAAGGTGGTGTACGCCATTGCGGTGGGCTTTGCGCTGGACTTTGTCCTGCGCGGTGTGCTGCCCAAAAGCCTGCGTGGTGGCTACACTGGCCACGCGGATGAAGTGGACTGCCACGAGGAGCACAGCGACGAAGCCGGAAACGCACAGCCCATCTGGAAGGCGGCCCTGCGCCACACGCTGGAGATCTTCGTGTTCATTTTTGCGTTCAGTCTGGTGTTCGGCCTGATCGTCGAGGGCGTGGGCGAGGACGTCTTTGCCAGCGTTCTGGGCAGCATGGGCTTCTTCCAGCCGGTGGTGGCTGCGCTGGTGGGCCTGATCCCCAACTGCGCCGCCAGCGTGCTGCTGACCCAGCTGTATGTGGAGGGCGCTCTGCGCTTTTCCAGTCTGGTGGCGGGCCTGTGCACCGGTGCAGGCGTGGGTCTGGCGGTGCTGTGGCGTACCAACCCTTCCTGGAAGCAGAACCTCTTCATCACCGGCCTGACCTGGGGCGCAGGTGCCTTTCTGGGCGTGGCGATGCAGGTGGTCGTGGCCGTGTTTGCATAACGACCGGAACGGGCTGCCGCATCCGGTTTGGCTGTATCCTTTTTAATATCTTCCTGCTGTGGAGAATGAAAAAACGGGCTGTTGCTCCGGGGCTCGCCCCCTGTGCAATGGCCCGTTTTATTTTTTACTAAATTTTAGCCGTTGTGATATGTTACATGTTTTTGCCGTAGTTTCATGAAAACATGAAATAAAGCCGCTGTACAGGTCTTTTTTTGCGAAAAGGGAAAAATACTTTCTTTTTTCAAAAAGCAATTTACTTTTTGCCTCGTCTGTGGTAATATGTTAGTATCAGCACGGCCCGGAGCCATCCGCCCACCGTGCAGAAAGATTATCAAAATCTTTAAGACCGTTATCAGATTTTAGGAGGAAGATTTTATGAAGGGCGTTCAGATCGTTGAACCGAATAAACTGCAGATCGTTGATCTCGAGAAGCCTCAGATCGACAAGGAAAACAATGTTCTGGTCCGCATGGTCGCTGCCGGTATCTGCGGCTCCGACGTGGGCATCTATCATGGCACCAATGCCGCTGCCACCTATCCCCGCATCATCGGCCACGAGAACGTGGGCATCGTTGAGGAGATCGGCGAGGGTGTGACCCGCGTGAAGGTGGGCGACCGCGTCATCATCGATCAGGTCACCGCCTGCGGCCACTGCTACGCCTGCCGCAAGGGCCGTCCCAACGTCTGCGGCAACCTGAAGGTGCGCGGTGTGCACATCGACGGCGGCTACCGCGAGTACATGGCTGTGCCGGACCGCGACTGCTATCTGGTGCCTGAGATCCTGAGCGACGAAGAGGCGGTCATGATCGAGCCCACCACCATTGCCGTGCAGTGCTGCAGCCGTGCTGAGCTGGAGAGCGAGGACACCGTCATGATCATCGGCAGCGGCGCTCTGGGCAGCTCCATCCTGCGCATCGTCAAGCTGTACAACCCCAAGGCCATCATCGTCACCGATATCGACGACGCCAAGCTGGAAGAGGCCAAGAAGAACGGCGCAACCTACACCATCAACAGCCTGAAGGAGGATGTTCCCGCCAAGGCTCACGAGCTGACCGAGGGCTACGGCCCCACCGTGACCATCGATGCCGCCTGCGTCAAGGGCAGCCTGCTGACCGCTCTGCAGGCCACCGGCAACGCCGGCCGCGTTATCACCATGGGCTTCTCCGTGGCTCCCACCGAGGTCAACCAGTTCGTCATTACTTCCAAGGAGCTGGACGTTCGCGGCAGCCGCCTGCAGAACCGCAAGTTCCAGGATGTCATCGATCTGGTCAACGAGGGCAAGGTGGATCTGCGCGGCAGCATCTCCCACACTTGGAACTTCGAGGATGCACAGGCAGCCTTCGACTTCGTGGACAGCCGCGATCCTTCCTACCGCAAGGGTGTTCTGACCTTCAAGAAGTAAGAACCCTTCACCGGGTCGTTTCCGCGCTCTGAGGGCGCTTTGCGCCGGTCTCAGCGCACATTGTGAGATATAAATAAAACTGGCAGGGTGTGTCCTTCGGGGCACACCCTGCTTTTGTCTGGCCGTTTTTTGTTCGGAGATGGCGGGCATTGCGGAATGACAAAGAACTTGCCATTGCGAAAAATGCACTTTATGGCACAGCGCGTTAGAGCGGCGGGGCAGGCAATGCAGCGGAAGGAAGACTGCTCGCGGCCCCTTGCACAGGGGCTTTGCGGGGGCATTCCGCATGATGTTCAGGACTTCCTCAGGCCGCTGGCTCAGCCGGCAGTCCTGAGCGCAGCAGGCTTCTATGATCTTTGCGCAGAGAGCTCCTGCTGCTCCGGATGCCGACCGGAGAAGAGACCGGAGCGGGGACAGCCGATCTATGACAGGCCGGCATGGGGCGGAATGACCGTTCCCATCTCAGCGGGCCGGCATCGAAGGCTGTATGTTGCAAAAAAAGAGATAGGCGGCCCCTTTCGGGAACGCCTATCTCTTTTTGGGGCTGTTTGCAGCAGCCCTTTTTGACGAAGTAAAAGAGTTTCTTGGAAAGACTAGGGAAAGGATCAGCCCATGACCAGATTTGCCACGCCGACGGTGAGGAAGGGCACATAGGTGACCAGGAACAGAACGCCGAAGTTGACGATCAGCAGCGGGACCAGAGCCTTCACGCTGTCGGACAGGGTGCACTTGCCGTAGCGAGAGCCGATGTTGGTAGCAGCGAACAGGCAGACACCGACGGGAGGAGTGCACAGGCCCAGAACCAGGTTCATGACCACGATGATACCGAACTGGATGGGGTCAACACCCACGGCGGTAGCCACAGCCAGCAGGGTCGGGAACAGGATCAGGATGGCGGCGATGGTCTCCATGAACATGCCGACGAAGATCAGGAAGAGGTTGATGAGCAGCAGGATCAGGTACTTGTTGGAGGTCAGGCGCAGCATTGCGTCAGCGATCATGCTGGGGATGTGCTCCTTGGTCAGGATGAAGGCAAACACGTTTGCAAAGGCCACCAGAGCCATGATAGCGGAAGCGGAGGAAACGGTATCCCTCAGGCAGGAGTACATCTCCTTGGGGCCCATCTTGCGGTAGATGAACACTGCCACGAACAGGCCGTAGACCACGCAGATGATGGAAGCCTCGGTGGGGGTGACGATGCCGCCCATGATGCCGAACAGGATGATGCCCACCATGATCAGCGCCCAGATGGCCTCTTTCGTTGCATGCAGGACATGAGCCAGGCTTGCGCGCTTATCGCGCTTGGGGTAGTGACGCTTGACCGACAGCACGTAGCAGGTAGCGCACATGCCGAGGCCCAGCAGCAGGCCGGGGACGATGCCGGCCATGAACATCTTGGAGACGGACAGGCCGGTCATGGTAGCAGCCATAATCATGGGAACGGACGGGGGAATGATGGGGCCAAGGCAGGAGGAAGCGGCAGTGATGGCGACCGAGAAGGGCACGTCATAGCCCTGATTGACCATCATGGGGATCTCAACGCCGCCCAGAGCGACGGTATCGGACAGAGCCGTGCCGGAGATGCCGGCAAAGACCATGGAGGCCAGAACGTTTGCATAAGCCAGACCGCCGGTGATGTGGCCGACCAGTGCATCTGCAAAGTCCAGCAGCTTCTCAGAAATGCCGCCCTGATTCATCAGGTTGCCGGCAAAGGTGAAGCCGGGGATGCACAGCAGGGTGAAGGAGTCCAGACCCTTGAAGAAATACTGTGCAAAGTTGATCATCTGGATGTGGGAACCCAGCATGTAGGCTACGGATGCGAGACCCAGACTGAACGCCACGGGCACGCCGATGGCCAGCGCGACGAGGAAAACGATAAACAGAACTGCAACCATTGCTTAGTCCTCCTTTTCAGCGGTATCGTTCCAGCTCAGCGCAGTGCGGACGATGTCCAGCAGGTAGCTGACAGGCAGGATGATGAAGGTGAGGAACTGGGAGAAGTAGATATACTTCATGGAGATGTTGGTGGCGGTGGAGTTCATCGCAAAGGCGGGGAAGCAGTACTTCGGCTCGGCCATCACCAGAATGACCAGACACATGGCCAGAATGGCGAACTCGATGACAAGGTTCAGCACCTTCAGCGCCTTGGGACTCTTCTTTTTCAAAAAGTCGCCCATGAACTCAACGTTGACGAACTCATGCTTCAAAGCAGCCAGACCAACGCCGAAGGCCACCATGTAGATGAAGGAATAACGGGCCAGCTCCTCGGTCCAGGAGGGAGCATTGGGCAGGAAGTTGCGGCTGATGACCTGCACCAGAACGCAGAAGCAGAAACCGATGTAGAAAACGGAGCTCAGCGCATACAGCACTTCCATGTAGCCCTTGATGAACTTATTCAGGCTTTTTTTCATAAAAGATTCGACCTCTCTTTCCTTGAGGGTGGTATGGACGATAAAGAAGGGGCAGACTGCAAGTTTTGTCAGCCTGCCCCGTTGGAACAACTTAACTTATATCGTCAGTCGATCAGGCCAGAGCTTCGATAGCGTCGTAGATCTTCTTCTGGCTGTCGGTCAGGATGGGCAGCACGCCGTCGATCATTGCCTTGGCGAACGCATCGGTATCGACCTCGATGAACTCCATGCCCTGCTCCTGCAGCTGGTTGTAGTACTTTTCCTCGTTGTCCAGGAACAGCTCGTGCTCGTATGCCTGGCACTCGGCACCGGCCTGATCCACAACGGCCTTCTGGCTGTCGGACAGACGATTATACTGGGCCAGACCCATTGCGATGTAGACCCATGCACGCAGGTGAGCGGTCAGGATCAGGTAGGGGCAGACCTCGTAGAAGCTCTGGGTCTCGATCATGGCCAGCGGGTTCTCCTGAGCCTCGATGGTGCCCTGCTGCAGAGAGGTAAAGACCTCAGACAGTGCCATGGGGGTGGGCTTTGCACCCAGAGCCTGGAAGGCAGCCACGGTCATAGCGGACTGGGGGGTGCGGATGACCAGATTGTTGCAGTCGGCAACGCTGGTGATCTTCTTGGTGGAGGTGATGTAGCGGGGACCACGGGTGAAGTAGCCCAGGCACTTCATGCCGCAGGCCTCCATCAGGCCCTCGAACTCCTGACCGACTTCACCGGTCAGAACCTTCTCCATCTGCTCGTCGCTCTGGATCAGGTACGGCATGCCGATCATGCCCAGATCGGGCTGATAGGTCTGCATGGACTCGCCGGTAAAGGTGATGTCCACCGTGCCGCTGTCGGACAGGATGCCCTGGATCATATCGACCTCGGGACCCAGCTGGCTGTTGGGGAACACGTCCACTTCGATGGTGCCGTTGGAGTTGGCTTCGCAGTACTCCTTGAACTTCAGAGCGCCCTGATGCCAGGAGTCGCTCTCGTCGTTGATGTGGCCGATGTTGATCACGACCTTATCGCCGGTGACCTCGCCGCCTGCAGCAGTGGAAGCAGATGCAGCGGTGGAGGTGGAAGCAGCAGTGCTGGAGGAGCTGCCGCCGCAGGCTGCCAGACCCATGGCCAGTGCAGAGACACCTGCAACCTTCATGAAGTTACGACGAGTGATCTTGTGGATACGCATAAGAAAATCTCTCCTTTTCATTTGTTTTCATTTCATGCCTGCGGTCAGGGTGGAACGCCGCTGCGCCGGTTCGTGCAGCCGGACGCCGCGTTCCGTCTGCGGCATGTTTCCCTTGACGATATACTAACATATCAGATTGACGGGAACAATACAAAACGGCGCTTCTTATCTGAATCTTTACCAGCCGTTCCCCAAAGGAAAGCTGTGCTTTATATTGTATACTAGCCTGAAAAAATGGAGAAATGAAGCATAAAAATCAGAAAAAACAAAAACAGACAGCCCGGTACAGGAGGACCATACCGGGCTGTCTGTTTAAAAATCCCAGAGAATGCATCCGCAGCGTTCCGCTGTGCCGGAAGGCTGCTAGTAACATTTCAGACGCAGATCATTTCTTTTTCTTCTTGCTTTTTTCGGACTTGTATACCGTTACAAGGCTCTTCAGCTTCACGCCGGTCTCGTGGGTGTCCTCCACCGGGCCGGAATGGAAGCGCTCCTGCTCCAGATAGGCGATCATGCCGTCACGGTCAAAGCACTTCTGGGCGGAGACGCCGGTCAGCCGGGCTTCCTTGCTGGTGAACACGGCGATCACCTCCACCGGGATGCCGCTCAGCCCGGCCCTGTCCATGGCGCGGCGCAGCAGCACCTGCTGCTTTTCGCTGGTGGTGACAGGGTTCGGGATGCGGTTGTCCGTGTGGTTGATGTGCTGACGCCACTGGTCGCTCGGCTGGTCGCCGGGACGGATCTCACCGGCAAAACCGAAGCAGTTCAGGCCTACCACGCCGCCCGGGGTGACCACCAGCGCCAGCGTGGTGGTCAGCTGGCCGCCTTCCTGAATGGTGCCGGGGTACACCAGCGTATAGTGCTGGCGCTTGGTAAAGGTGATGAGCTGCGAGACGATCGCGGTCAGCTCGCCCTGCATACTGTTGTTCACATGCCGTTCCGGCTTTTTTTCCGGCTCGACCTCAAGCCCCAGCGGGCCGCGCTTTTTTTTGCGGTGCAGCGGGGCCATCAGGGCCTGCGTAAAGCTTTTGGTGCCGTTGCGCGCAGCCACCATGGGAAGGATCAGCAGAAGGATCAGGGCCAGAACGACCACAACAAGAATATTCCATGCGTCCAAAACAGTACTCTCCTTATAACTTCAATGTAGTGGGGAGCCGTTTACTCCATCGTGACAACGACCTTCATGTAGCTGCCGGGGTTCTTCTCGATGTCGATGATGGTCTCAGGCACCTCTTCCAGCTTGACGGTCTTGGTGAGCAGCTTGAGCATATCCACCTTCTTGGTGGCAATCAGCTCCAGAGCCTCGGGGAACTCGCCGGCGCTGGTGCGGGCACCGCGCAGGTCGATCTCCTTGCGGGTGATGGTGTCGGTGGGCAGGCTGGTCTCCTTCTTGGGCCAGCCGGTGAAGGTGATGCGGCCTGCATGGCTTACGAGGTCCAGCGTGCTGCGGATGGCGGGGTTTGCACCGGAGCACTCCATGACCTGCTGTGCGCCCTCGCCGCCGGTGATCTCGTGGACGCGGGCATTGGCATCCTCCTTGCCGGAGTTGATGGTGTACTCTACGCCCAGAGACTTTGCAAAGTCCAGACGCTCCTGCACCAGATCCAGCAGGATGGCGTGTGCGCCGTAGGCCTGTGCCACCATGGCAGCAGCCAGACCGATGGGGCCTGCGCCGATGATGGCGCAGTATTCGCCTGCCTTCAGGCCGCCGCGGTGGATGCCGTGCAGGCTGATGGTCAGGGGCTCGGCCATGGCGGCCTGCACCCAGCTCATGCCATCGGGGATCTTGACGAGCATATCAGCCGGGTGGCAGAAGTACTCGGCCATGCCGCCCTCAACGTGCACACCCAGAACATGCAGATTGTCGCAGCAGTTGGTGCGGCCGATGGAGCAGGGATAGCAGTGGCCGCAGTACAGGTACGGGTCCACGACCACGCGGTCGCCTACCTTGATGCCGTTCTTGTTGTTCTCCGGGATGGAGACGACCACACCGGCCAGCTCGTGGCCGATGACGCGGGGATAGCTCACCAGACCATTGGTGCCGCGAAACGCGCCGATGTCGCTGCCGCAGATACCGGCTGCCATGATCTTGATAAGGGCCTCACCGGGCTTGGGTTCCGGCATGGGGATCTTGACGCAGGAGACCTGCCAGGGTTCTGCAAAGCGGATCGCATTGATTTCAGACATGTGATTGACCTCCTATAGCCAACTGATATGTTACTTGTTGAGCATATTATAACGCCTTTGGGGCGGAAATGCAACTTGTTTTACAGTTTTTTGTCCGCAATTTCAGGATTTTAGTTGCTTTTTAGCAAAAAGGCTTTTGACAAGTGATATGTTATGCCTTATAATAGAGGAAACAATATCTTTAGAAGCAACAAACCTTGACCCAGCGCTTTCCTGCCGGAGAGCAAACTATTGTAAGGGGAATTTACCAATGAAAGATGACAAGTCCCGCATCCTGCCGCTGCTGATGGACCCTCGCCAGCCGGACGAGAACAACCGGGCCTACGCCTACCGCATCCTGCGCAAGAATATCATGAACATCCAGCTGCAGCCCGGCTGCCAGCTGAGCGAGGCGGAGCTGAGCGAGCATCTGGTCATGAGCCGCACGCCCATCCACGAAGCACTGATGATGCTCAAGGGCGAATGGCTGGTGGATGTGCTGCCTCAGCGCGGCAGCATCGTCTCCAAGATCTCGATCCAGTACATCAACGAGGGCTATGCCATGCGCAAGATGCTGGAACCCGCTTTGCTGCGCAGCCTGTCCGGCCACCTGAATCAGGCGCAGCTCAGCGAGCTGCACGGTCTGCTGGAACAGCAGGATGGCTCCGCCTGCATCAGTCATGATGTGCTGGGCGATTACTTCATCACGCTGGACAACGAGTTCCATAAGCGCCTGTATACCTATGCCGGCTATGACCGCATCTGGCAGGCCATGCACAACGTTACTACCCACATGGATCGTGTGCGCTATCTGGATACCGCTCTGTGCCAGATGGATATGGAGACCTTCCGCGAGGAGCATGAGCAGCTGTATAAATATCTGATGGTGGGCCTGCCCAAGGATGTGGATGTGGACGCATTCTTTGAGCATCATCTGGGCGCCTACCGGGAACATTTCCAGAGCCTGCTGGACCGCTTCCCGGATTTCTTCATCTGAGAAGCTGTTTTCGTGAGCAGGGCCGCTTCCGTGAATGGAACGATGCGGAGGCCCTGCCTGCATCCGGGAGCCCCTTTTCCCTTGGCATTTCAAGCGGTTCCCGCCGAATTTTCCAGAAGCTCTGTCGTTTTTACCAAAGGACAGAGCTTCTTTTTGTTTATGTTTTTTGCGGAAAGTGCTTGACAGAAGTCACGAGATGTTATATATTTGAAGCGATGAAACATATAACACAACGCCGGTTTCCCATACCAGAAAAAGGAGAAAGGTGGATACCATGAAAAAACAATACGATGTGGTCATCATCGGTGCGGGCGTCGTGGGCAGTGCCATTGCGCGCGAGCTGTCCCGCTACAAGCTGAGCATTGCAGTGCTGGAGAAGAATCTGGACGTCTGCAACGAGACCAGCGGCCGCAACTCTGCGGTGGTGCACGGCGGCTTTGCCAACCCCACCGGCAGCCTGAAGGCAAAATGCTGCGTGGAAGGCAACAAGATCATGGACCAGCTGGCCGAGGAGCTGAACTTCCCGTTCAAGCGCTGCGGCAAGGTGCTGGTGGGCAACACCCCCGAGGACATGGAGCAGCTGGAGCGCACCATGAAGCAGGGCGCCGTCAACGGCTGCACCGGTCTGGAGATGATCGACGAAGCAAAGCTGCATGAGCTGGTGCCCGCCGTGGTGGGCAAGTTTGCCATGTGGTCCAAAAACAGCGGCATCATGGACCCGTTCCTGTATACGGTTGCTCTGGCCGAGAACGCACACGCCAACGGCGTGGACTTCTTCTTTGACCACAAGGTCACGGCCATTACCCGCGAAAACGAGCTGTACTACCTGCACACCGAGCACGGCGATGTCTGCACCCGCTGGGTGGTCAACGCCGCAGGCTTGGGCGCAAAGCAGATCTCCGACCTGCTGGGACTGACCGGCTACCGTGTCATCGGCTCCCGCAGCAACTACATCATTCTCCACAAGCGCATGGGCAAGCTGCTGCCCATGCCGGTGTACCCGGTGCCCAGCAACACCTATATGGGCATCCATATCACCCCCACCGTGGACGGCAACGTCACCGTGGGCCCGGATGCCGAGAACACCGATGTGCTGGACGATTACAGCGTGCCGCAGGCCAACATGGACAGTCTGGCTGTGGAGGGTGCAAAGCTGTGGCCCCACATCTTTAAAAAGGATCAGATCCGCACCTTCGCCGGCATCCAGCCCAAGTGGGTGGATGAGAACGGCGCCATTCAGGACTGGAAGGTGGAGATCCGGGACGACGTGGCACCCAATGCCGTCAACCTCGTGGGCATCGAGTCCCCGGGCCTGACCGGCAGCGTGCCGCTGGCCCGCTACGTCATCGGCCTGATGCTGGAGCACGAGAAGTTCGAGGAAAACCCCGGCTTCGACCCGCACCACAAGGGCATCGTCAAGTTTGCAGAGTGCACTCCGGAGCAGCAGGCAGAGCTCATCGCACAGAACCCCGATTACGGCGAGATGATCTGCAGCTGTGAGGAAGTGACCAAGGCGGAGATCCTGCAGGCCATCCATAACCCGCTGGGCGTCTCCACCATGACCGGCATCAAGTACCGCACCCGCGCCATGATGGGCGGCTGTCAGGGCGGCTTCTGCCAGATGAAGATCGAGAACTTCATCGAGCAGGAGCTGGGCACCGAGCCGGAGGATGTTCGTTACAGCCGTCAGGGCTCCTGGGTCCTGACCGGAACCATGCGGAAGGAGGAGAACTGAGCGATGGAACAGAAGGACGTTGTGATTATCGGCGGCGGCCCCGCAGGTCTTGCCGCAGCGGTGGAACTGCACAAGCAGGGCATCCGCAACATGATCATTCTGGAGCGCGAGGCGATGCTGGGCGGCATCCTGCGCCAGTGCATCCATGACGGCTTTGGTCTGGGCCGCTTCGGCGAGAGCCTGTCCGGCCCGGAATACGCACAGGCTTTCATTGATGAGGTAAACAAGCGTGAGATCCCCTACGAGACCAGCGCCACGGTGCTGAGCCTGACGGCGGATCGTGTTGTCACCGCCTCCACCCGCAGCGGCCTGCGCCAGTATCAGGCAAAGGCTGTGGTGCTTGCCATGGGCTGCAAGGAGCGTAGCCGCGGCGCACTGGGCATTCCCGGCGAGCGTCCGGCGGGCGTGTTCACCGCAGGCACCGCGCAGGCTTACATGAACCTCTACAACCGGATGCCCGGCAAGGAGGTCATCATCCTCGGTTCCGGCGATATCGGCATGATCATGGCCCGCCGTATGACGCTGGAAGGCGCTCATGTGCAGGCAGTGTTCGAGCTGATGCCTTACCCCTCCGGCCTGCCGCGCAACATCGTGCAGTGTCTGGATGACTACAATATCCCGCTCTATCTCAGCCACACCGTCACCGAGATCCATGGCCGCAATCGTCTGACCGGCGTGACCATCTCCGAGGTGGACGCGAACCGTCGGCCCATCCCCGGCACCGAGAAGGAGTACAAGTGCGATACGCTGATCCTCTCCGTCGGCCTGATCCCGGAGAACAAGCTGCTGGAGGATGCCGGCATCGCCATTGACCCCCACACCAACGGTGCCTTCGTGGACGAGAACCTGCAGACCAACGTGCCCGGCGTGTTCTCTGCCGGCAACGTGCTGCATGTGCATGATCTGGTGGACTTCGTTTCCATGGAGTCCGAGGCACTGGCACGCCACGCTGCCGCCTACGTTGAGGGCAAGGGCATCGACCCCTGCACGCTGGACGTGAAGTGCGGCGAGGGCGTGGGCCACACCATCCCGCAGAAGGTCAGCGGCAAGAACGACTTCAGCCTGTCGCTGCGCGTGCGGAACCACTACCGTGACTGCCGCATCGTGGTGCGCCAGAACGGTGTGGAAGTTGCTGCCAAGAAGATGAAGAAAGCCATTCCTGCGGAGATGATCCAGTTCAAGGTCTCTGCTGCCAAGCTGCAGGAGGAAGGCGCACTGGAGGTGTCGGTGGAATGAAAAAGCAATTTACCTGTATCGTCTGCCCCAACGGCTGTGAGATCGAAGCCGAAGTTGAAAATGGTCAGGTGATCTCAGTCACCGGCCACACCTGCCCCCGCGGCGAACAGTATGTCCGTCAGGAGCTGACTGCGCCCCGCCGCACCATCGCCAGCTCGGTGCTGGTCAAGGGCGGTGAGCTGCCTGTCACCAGCGTCCGCCTGACCCGGGCTATCCCCAAGGATATGATCTTCCCGGTGATGGACGAGATCCGCAAGGTGGTGCTGACTGCCCCCGTCAAGGCGGGCACCATCGTTCTGCACAACGTCTGCGGATTGGACAGTGACGTGATGGTCACCAAGAATGTTGCCGCAAAGTAAATCATCTGCATCGTTCTCCATTATATAAAGGAAAGCACCCGCTGCCCGGTCTGAAAATGCCCGGCGGCGGGTGCTTTTTCGTGCAAACAGAAGGGGACGCCTGCTCTGCCCAAAAGGGTCCCGAAATAACCTTTTTGCCCTGAAATGCAGCGGACAGTCTTTTCTCGTGCGGGATCCTCTGCTATACTTATATTATATTGGTGCGGGGACCAAATGCTTCTGAGACCCGGCACACAGGGAAGGAACTGGACTTATGCAGATCAACGACCTTTTTGGCAGGGCAGCTGCCTTTGAAACGGCGCGTCTGCCGGATGGCACCGCAGCGGTGCTTCCGGCAGAGCATGCCGCCGCGCTTTATGTCAATGAGCAACCGGCCTTCCGGGTGGTGTGCACGCCGGAGCTGCTGCCGCAGCTGGCACTGGGGCGGCTGCTGACCGAAGGCTGGATCACTTCAGCACAGGAGGTAGAGCAGGCCGCAGTCTGTGCCGAGGGACTGAAGGTGAACGTTTACCTGAACCATCGGCTGACGGCTCGCAGCGCAGCGGCGCAGGCGGTGTCCAGCTGCTGTACGGATAATGTCACGCTGAGCAGTCCGGTGGAGCTGCCGCCGCTGCGCACGGTGCCGCAGATGGAGCTGCAGCCGGAATGGCTGGACACGCTTGCCGCCGCCATGAGCGCCGGCCTGCCGCTGTACCGCGCCACCCGCGCTGTGCACAGCTGCTTTGTGCTGCGGCAGGGAACCATCCTTTTTGCCTGCGAGGACATCGGCAGGCACAACGCGCTGGATAAGGCTGTGGGCGAGATGCTGCTGCAGGGCGTCCCGCTGGCAGAATGTGTGCTTTATACCAGCGGCCGGGTGCCCGTGGACATGGTGCGCAAGGCCATCCGGGCGGGCGTTCCGGCACTGGTGAGCAAGAGCATGCCCACGATCCAATCGCTGGAACTGGCGCAGGAATACGGCCTGCAGCTGGTGTGCGGCAGGAAGCATCCGCTAACTTTAGCAGAATGTGTAAAATGATGGTGACAAAACAGAGAAAGCACGGCTGTTTGCGTTGACTTACCTCCGGTACAGATGATAAAATGATAACGAAGAAACCGCTTCGCTGTTGCAGCAGCAGGAGCGGCTATTTTCATGTCCGGGAAACTTTCCCGCACAAACAAAAACAGGCAGGTGATAACATGAAGCAGGCAACCAACCCGTTTGCGCCCGTTCCGCTGTGGCGTAAGCGGCTGCCGGGCTATGCAGCCATGGGCGCTGCCACGGTTGCCATGGCGGTCGGTCTGATCGCTGTGCAGCACGCGCGCACCACGGTTGCCGGTACCCTGCTGCCGGTGTCGGAGGCGGATGCAGCCGCCTACGGCATCAGCGCAGTGTACCAGCTCGACGATGGCAGCTACCGCGTGGAGGGCACTCAGAAGGGCTTCCAGAGCGATGTGCAGGCTGCTGTGACCCTTGACGCCGAGGGCAATGTTTCCGCTGTGGAGATCCTTTCGCAGGCGGAGACCGACAGCCTTGGCGGCCAGTGCGTCAACCCGGAGTTCACGTCCCAGTACCAGGGCGCGGCTCCCTTTACGCTGGCAGGCAAGAGCTACACCGTGACCGACCCGGCCACTGGCGCAGCCTACGCCTCTGCCGGTGCAGTGGCGGAGGACACCACTGCCGCTGAGGAGTTCGATCCCACACAGTGGAACGTGTCCGACACCTCTCCCGAGGCCGAGGCCACCCGCAGGATGTATGCGGCAGGCCTGACCCTCTCGGCACTGAACGGTCAGCCCCTGAGCGATGAGCTGGCCCCGCCGCTGGATTCCAGCGCAGAGGCTGTGGCACGCCGCAGGCTGTACGCAGCCGAGCTGAGCAAGAGCGCACTGGACGGCGAGCCCATGGCGATCCCCTTTGCGGATCTCTCGGCAGAAGAGCAGTCCAAGGCGCGTCTGGCACAGGCCGACCTGACCACGGAGCAGGCCCAGACCGGTGCGGTGAGTGCCGACCTGACCGAGGTGGACGCCCTTTCCGGCGCGACCATCACCTCGACGGCGGTAACGAACATCGTCAACAACTCGTATTTCTATGTGACCGAGGTGCTCTGCGCAGAGTGACCTCAACGGAGGAATGGAACCTATGGCAAAAACTGATTTTCTGACGGCTGACATGACCCGCCGTCAATTCATGAAGATCTCGGGCAAGAGCCTTGCAGGGCTCACCCTGTCCGCATCCATGCTGTCCCTGTTCGGCTGCTCCCAGCAGCAGGTGGACAGCGGCGCAGTGGCTACCTGGGCATTGCCGCAGGGCCTGCTGGTGGTCAATGCGGATCTGTGCACCGGCTGCCAGCGCTGCGAGATCAACTGCACCCTGACCAACGATGGCGTGTGCTCCTCTTACATCAGCCGCGTCAAGATCCAGCGCCGCCTGAATCTGGACGGCGACGGCAACGGCCTGCTGTCCGGCACCGACAACTGCTTTGTCTACTTCCCGGACACCTGCCGCCAGTGTGAGGACCCCGCCTGCGGCAATGCCTGCCCGCAGAAGGCTATCACCACCGACGACCGCGGCATCCGCGTAGTGGATACCGACAAGTGCATCGGCTGCGGTGCCTGCCATGATGCCTGCCCGTGGCACATGCCCACCGTCAACCCCGAGACCGGCAAGTCCTCCAAGTGCATCGCCTGCGGTGCCTGCGTGGCAGGCTGCCCGTCCGGCGCTCTGTCCATCGTGGACTGGGATGCCGTCACCAGTGCAGCACAGGCTGCCTACATGGACCTGTAAGGAGGAACAACAATGGCTGAAACTTATGGCTGGGCAGGCAAGATCCTGCGCGTCAACCTGACCACCGGTGAGATCACCACTCAGGACGATGAAAAGTACCATAAATATATCGGCGGCATGGGCATGGCCTACCGCATCATGTACGAGGAAGCTCCCATGGAGCTGGACCCCTATGACGAGAAGGCTCTGGTCATCTTCGGTGTCGGCCCTCTGACCGGTGCCGGTGTGCCCTGCTCCGGCCGCATGAACGTGACCTTCCGCTCCACCTGGTCCAAGGGTCACTCCATCATCGACGCACACATGGGCGGCCACATCGGCTCCATGCTGAAGTATGCCGGCTACGACGGCATCGTGTTCAGCGGCATCTCCGAAAAGCCCGTCTACCTGCGCATCGAGGACGACAAGGTCTCTCTGGAGGACGCAAGCGAGATCTGGGGCAAGGGCACCTTTGCTGCCAACAAGTGGATGGTGGAGCAGAACGGCCGCGAGTTCGAGACCGCTTCCATCGGCCCTGCCGGTGAGAATCTGGTGGACTACTCCACCCTGAACACCAGCTTCGGCAACTCCGGCGGCGCAGGTCTGGGCGCAGCGCTGGGCAACAAGAAGCTGAAGGGCCTTGCCATCCGCGGCACCGGCAGCGTCAAGGTGGCTGACCCCAAGAAGGTGCTGGAGCTGTCCAACTACATGATGGGCAACCTGATCGGCGGCAACAACAACCACAACGTGCCCGCACAGCCCCAGAGCTGGGCAGAGTACAGCGCCACCTCCGGCAAGAACCGCTGGTCCGGCGCTCCCGGCCGCATGTGGAAGAAGGCTCCCGGCGGCCCCGTGGATACCGGCGAGCAGCCCTACAACGATATCAACAAGGTAGCTCTGCGCTGCTTCAAGGGCTACTTCGACTTCGGCGCTCCCGCTGCCGAGTACACCGTGAAGAACGGCGGCTGCTCCTCCTGCCCCATCCGCTGCTACACCGAGTATGATGTGGATCCGCTGGCAGATTACGATCTGCCCACCCACAACTCCAACACCTGTATGCCCGTGCTGTACGGCACCCGCGTCTACCCGGACGGCGTGCACGACTTCAAGTACGAGGGCGATGGCACCATGGTCATCAACCTGGCATGGTCTCACGCTGTGGACGACATGGGTCTGTGGGACAACTACGGCAACCTGAACCGCGACCTGCTGTGGATCCTGCGGATGCCCCGTGAGGAGGCTACCAAGTACATCAGCGAGGCTGAGTACGATTCCCTGCCCTGGGAGTGGGAGAAGGCCGGCGATCCCCGCTGGGAGGTCGAGCTGATCCGCCGCATGGCTTACGGCGAGGGCGACCTGTCCGTCATCGCCAAGGGCACCCTGGCTATGATGGAAAAGTTCGGCCTGCCCAAGAGCTGGCTGGACCGCGACGATGGCGCTACCAACTCCAACCTGATCTACAACGGCTTCCCCAACCACCACGGCCCTGCTGAGGCATGGCAGGTTGGTATGCTGTACAACCTCGTTTACAACCGTGACTGCATGATCCACGAGATCGTCTGCGAGACCGGTTCCGGCGCACCCTACGAGGTGACCAAGAAGGTCATGGAGGACTTCTTCGGCGAGGGCTGCTACGATAAGGCCAAGGCCTACACTCCCATCAACGAGAACAAGGCAAAGCTGGCTGCATACTGCGTCAACGACAAGAACTTCCACGACTCCGCTACCCTGTGCAACTGGATGTGGCCCATGACCCAGTCTCCCTCCAAGGAGCGCGACTACCACGGCGATCTGGACCTGCAGGCAGACTTTATGACCGCTGTCACCGGCGAGACCTATACTCAGGCCGGTCTGCAGGAGGACGGCGCCCGCATCACCCAGATGCTGCGCGTGATGACCGCCATCAGCTTCCAGCAGAACTGCGGCAGCGCAAACCTGCGTCAGGAGCACGATGCCATCTGCGATTGGGTGTTCGATAAGGACCCCGACTTCAAGGCATTCGAGGAAGGCACCACCAAGCTGGACCGCGCCGACATGGAGAAGGCTAAGGATCTGTTCTACGACATCTTCGGCTGGGACCGCACCACCGGTGTGCCCACCCGCGAGACGCTGGAGAAGTATGATCTGGCTGACATGGCCGATGATCTGGAAAAGCGCGGCATCTACGCCCAGAACACCGCAGCAGCTGAATAAATCCCATAGAAAGAGGAACGATCGTCATGTTGTTTGGCAGACGTAAACCCGGCTACACCACCACTGTGGACAGCAGCGTGGACCCGGAGCAGGCCGTTCTGGACCTGCAGAAGGCAGAGCTGGCCGCCAAGAAAAAGCCCAAGGCAGAGGTGTTCGACATCGATGCCGCCAGCGAGACGGCCCGCCGCCTGAAGGAGACCGGCAGCACCTTTGACGGCAGCGCCGCCAAGACTGGTGAGGACGTGATCGCCGCAGTGGAGCGGGAGACCGCCGAGCTTGCTGCAAAGCAGGCCGCTGAGGCCGCACCCGAAGCCGCCGATGCTGCGAAGCCGGAGCTGCTGGATTTTCTGGCCGCCGAGCCGGAGGCAGAAAATGATCCCTTTGCGGATCAGCCCACCAAGACCGCCCCGGAGCTGCCGGAGCTTACCCCGGCACAGGAACTGGCCGGTTACATTCGCTCCCGCTCTGCGGCTGCGCTGCTGACCCCCCACGCCCTGCTGCTGACCGAGGTGGAAAATGCCGACGAGCTGCTGGCGCAGATGCCCGCAGACCCCCAGTGTGAGGACATCACCACCCGCAAGGGCGCAAAGGATACCTACTACTATTCCACCGCCAACATGAGCGATAACTACGCCATGATCGCGCAGCTCATTGAGGACAAGGATCTGTGTGTGATGTTCGCCGAGATGGTGCGGTTCAATGCCCGCATCTACCCCAGCGCCACTCCGCTCAAGTACTTCCAGCGCTCTCCCTACGGCCTTGCGCCGGAAGTCATCGAGCAGACATGGGAGTCCATGCAGGGCAAGCCGGAGTATGCCGACATTGAGGAGCTGACCAACAATCAGAATGAGCGGTTCCTCTTTTCCACCAAGCACCTCACCCGCCGCTATGCAAAAGCCATCAGCGACGTGGACGAGTTCTGCGACTAAAAGCATTCCCACACAACTGAACAGGGTATAAGAGCTTCTTTGAGCAAAGGTGTCTAAACTCCCACAAAGAGCAGGACACCGCGCCGCAATGCTAAGGGCGGATCTCGAAACAGATCGGCCGGCATTCAAGGGTGGAGGGGGAAACCCCGCCGCCTTCCCGCAGAAGAAACGCTGCAATTTGAAAAAAAGAACTCCTCCCATCCACACAGGGCACTTCCCGGGCCGTACCGTCACTGCAAGGACGGCACAGGCTGGGGATGCCGTCGGCAGAGCAGACTGCAAGCTGCCGCTGGCCGGTATGTGCGGATATTCTGCGGAGGCGTTTTGATTTTCGGTCAGAACGTCTCCGCTTCTTTTTCACCTGTCGTTAAAAAAGAATATCCCCGGCACGCCCCGTCTGAGCCATAGCAGACCGGGTGCAGCCGGGCATTTGGAGGATTTTTTATGAAACAGCCTTTCTGCGCACCTGCCGCTGCGCTGCGCCGCGTGCTGGATGCAGCGGCGGCATTGCCGCGCCCGGCGGTGGAGGCCCTGCCGCTGGAAAAAGCCTGCGGCCGCATTGTCGCAAAGGCGCTGTGCGCCCGGATGGACCAGCCCCCCTTTGACCGCAGCCCGCTGGACGGCTACGCCCTGCACAGCGCCGACACTGCCGGGGCCAGCCGCGAAACGCCGGTCACGCTGCCTGTGACCATGAAGCTCTACGCCGGGGATGCCCCCGCCACCGCCCTGCCTGTGGGCTGCGCGGCCCGCATCATGACGGGTGCCCCTCTGCCGGAGGGCGCGGACTGTGTGCTGATGCAGGAGCTGACTGACAGCGGCGAAGAAACGGTGCAGCTCTATTCAAGCCTGAAGCCCCAGCAGAACGTGGTGCTCCGGGGCGGGGATATCGCAGCCGGAGCCATCATTGCCGCCGAGGGCACACCGCTGACCCCTGCACATCTGGGTGTGCTGGCGGGGCAGGGCTATGCCGAGGTGCCGGTATACCGCACCCTGACCGTGGGCATTCTTTCCACCGGCAGTGAGCTGCTGGCTCCGGGTGAACCGTGGGCTCCCGGCAAGATCTACGACGCCAACGGCATCCAGAACGCCGCCCGGCTGGGGCAGCTGGGCTTTGCCGTACAGCGGCGGCACTGCTCGGATGACCCGGAGGTCATCGCCTGCCAGCTGCGGGAGCTTTTGACCGGCTGCGATGCCGTCATTACCAGCGGCGGCGTTTCGGTAGGGCAGAAGGACTATCTGCCCGCCGTGCTGGAACAGCTGGGGGCACAGATGCTCTTTGCGGGCGTGGCACAGAAGCCTGGCAGCCCCCTGCTGGCG
>OLYY01000200.1_pt1 | contig 31211 bp, 44 predicted proteins | sample 1673561 | NCBI WGS metagenome assembly OLYY01 (sample SAMEA103958115, study PRJEB25191) | human gut metagenome | biome: human-associated habitat [ENVO:00009003]; feature: intestine environment [ENVO:2100002]; material: feces | place: Germany | collected 2013/2015
ATTTTATTATTACATAGATAATATAGGTAACATTAATGAATATAAGAAACCTGATGATTTTTTACTAGATAAAACTAATGCTAACAATAGTAGGCAGTTAAAGAAACTATTGGCATTAAATCAACTTCTTAATATTGCGGAGTATTATAATACCTTGCATACTATAAATATTAGTAACAATACAATTTTGTATGATTACGTAAATCAAATATATGTTACTAGTTCAGTATCTATGATGTATTCACGGGGTATAAAAGTTATTTTTAACAGAAAAGAAGATGCTCAGGCAGTTATAGACAATCCCAATTTTAGAGAAATTCTTGATATGGTTTATAAAAATTGAAAACATGAGATTTAGTTGTTATAATTTAGACAAAGATATCCTTAAGAGAAAATATAGTCGTCTAAAGCAGAAAAAGTTATTTACGATTCACTTTAATCGTATATTAGAGATTATTCAGATTGAAAATTCAGACAGAGGTCTTTTGTTGTGGGTTATTACTCCAAAAACTGTTAGAGTATTCGGGTACTGGAGACAAGGTGGTGCTGGTGGAAGTAAGAAATTCTATCAGAGTTGGACTAACGACCATTGTGCTTGTCTATAATATAACAGAATTTAAAATATAAATATGGAACAATAATGAAAGGCAAGATTAAATATAAATCCAAAGAAGAAATTGAAAATGTTGCGTTTCGTGTCTTACGTAAGTCAAATAACAAATCTTTGTTAAATAATAAAAATGTTGATTGTTTCTTAATGGGATATGAACACGCGATTTCTGACATCAAAGAGCAAATCAGTGCTCAAAGAAAAGACGAATTCGTTGATTATCTTGAACAAATGAAAGTATTCTGTTCAGAACGCTATCACGATTTGGAAAATGATTTAGGTTACGCAGGTTATCAATTCTCTCGCCCAGAGAGTGCAGATGCTATGTTTAAACTCTATGAAGTTGTTATGAAGTCATGTGATTTCTTGATTGAAAATCTTGACAATGTTAAGATGTGCTATACCGACTATTATGACAAAAAAATCAAAGAACAAAAGAATGGAAAATAAGAAATACAAGTTAACGGATGAAACGACGAATCTGCTTGGTAGAACACTTTATCGCATTGAGGCATTAAAAGATTTTGGAGATGTAAAGGAAGGTGATAAGGGCGGTTATGTTGAAAACCATTCCAATTTGTCTCAATATGGTAATTGCTGGATTTATGACACCGCAAAGGTATATAGCACTGGATATGTATGGGGTAATGCGCGTATATGTAACAAAGCGTGTGTGTATGGTAACGCTGTTGTATATGAAGATGCTTGTGTTTATGGAAACGCTCAAGTCTATGGAGATGCCTTGGTTTATGGAAACTCTCATGTGTATGGTGAGACATTGGTTTGTGGATACGCTCGTGTATATGACGAGTCTGTTATATATGACAATGCGTGGGTTAGCGGGGATGCTTTAGTTTGTGAAGACGCTGAAGTTTGTGGCAATGCTTGCATATGTGGCAATGCGATAATAACCGAGTTGAGCGATTATATGGTATTCAAGAACTGGTGGTCAAGTGGTAGGTATTTCACATGGACACGTAGCAACAATATGTGGTCTGTAGGATGCTTTTATGGCACTGGCGAAGAATTAATCAAAAAGGCATATCAAGACAGCAAGAAGAGCGGTCTGGAATACGAGAGAATTGTACATTATGTAGAGGATGTCTTAAAGAGTGAAAACAATGGAAGTAAGTAAAGTAAAAATTGAAGATATTTTATCTAATCTTCTTCGTATTATTGAAGGAGGAATCAATGATAATAAAGCAATGGTAATGCGTTATGGAGAGCGTCTTGCGAAAGAGTTTGATAAATCTGGAGATGTTCTACTCGCAAACTGCATTCGTGAGAAGTTATATGGCGGAGTACCAACCGTGATGGATAAGACCTCTAAAAGTACAGTGGACACGAATATTGATACCGATAATTCAGTCTCTTACGGTAATAACTGGTTGGAGTTGTTAGGTGGAGTAACAACCGTGATGGATAAGACCGTTAAAAGCACATGGGACATGAATATTGATACCAATAATGGAGTCTCTTACGGTAATACGTGGTTTGAGTGAATGTGTGGAGCGAGATACCGAATTGAATGGTCTTTTTGTGAATCTCAATGATTTTTATTACCTTTGTAGTGGATTTAAAAAAGAAACATCATAAATAAATTAACTATTATGAACGAGATTTACTGGATAACCCGATTTGACGGAATAAGTAATTTTTTAGGTCTTATCGCAGTATTGAGTGTTATAACCACAATTGTTGTATTTTTTATTGGACTTCTCTCAAAAAGTGACGCAAATATTCATCCTGAAGGTAGTGCACCTTGGAAATTACATATAGACATATATAACAAATACTTATATTGGTCTAAAAGATGTGCAATTGTATTTTTCGCTTCGGTTTTCATGAACATATTCATTCCAACCACGAATGAGGCATTATTAATCTATGGCGTTGGCGGCACGATTGACTACATCAAATCGAATGACACAGCAAAACAATTACCAGACAAATGTATCAAAGCGTTGGACAAATGGGTAGAGAATTTAAACGAAGAAAAAAAACAAGATAAGAAGGAAGAATAAGATGAAACAGACATATTATATAATAACAGCATTATCATTGCTTGTAGCGATTATCTTCAATTCACTTGGTCTATCACTGAATCACAATTATGCACTGGCGTCCTTATGTTGTACAGTATCGGTTTTTGGATATTCAGCCTATATGTTATGCTTTAGAAAATGGCATTTAAGTAAAATAGCAAACAAAGAATTCAGAGACTCGTTAAGATATATCAATAAGAAAACTCTAATAGAATTATCATTCAACATCTCGCTTGTTGTCTTGTTGTTTGTTTGCAACATATGTGTTGGAGACATTGCTATAGGCACATTACGGTTTTATTACTCTAATCCAGAAATTGTCTACAATGTAGGTTCGTGCAGTTTTGACTTCAGTACATTTACAACACTGTTCATTATGCTTTCTTTCGTATATCAACTCAGTTCCTGTAGGACTATCAAAAAGACATATGTTTGGACTGAATACAGGATAATGGAAGAAGAACAGTGGAAAGAACGACAAAAGAAAGGTTTTACATTACTTGAGAACAATGAAGCACAAGAGAATTCCGAAACGACAACGAGAGGCGGTATTTAACAAGTACGGCGGAAGATGCGCCTATTGTGGATGCGAATTAACGCCACGCACTATGCAGGTGGACCACATCAAAGCAGTCTACACATCATCTCTTGAGAACGATGGCGTTGAGACACAGGACGACAATCTTGAGAATCTTAATCCATCTTGTCGGCAATGCAATTTCTACAAGGGGACACTTGATATTGAGCAGTTTCGGAAAAAAATTATGACTACACTTTACGAGACTTGCCAGAACACATTTCAGGCGAAACTCGCTAAAAAGTTAGGAATGCTAACAGTAAAACAGTTTGACAAATTTTACTTTGAGAGAATAAACGAGAAGAACGGTTAAAACCTAATATCACTTAAACAGCAGAAATCCGTGGACAAGATAAAATGTCTACGGATTTTTATTGATTAAATTTGCAAAATTGAAAAAAACTACATATCTTTGCAGTGTTATTAACAATCTAATTTTTTTATCTCATGACGAAAATTGATAGATGGAATCTTGAAAGATGCGGTTATAAACGAAGCGATGACAATCACAACCAGTTCAATAAAGTTGAGAACAATTTCTATTTCACCGTTATCCGTGACAAAAACGCATATGGCGACCCATGCAAACCTCAAGTTGTCAACTGGCGTATGCTTGTTGATTACAAGTCTAATGAGTTTGACTATCCATGCCGTATAAGCGTCTGCTCTATGGAAGACATCAAGAGCGTTGAGGGAATTTACACGAGAATCTCTACCAGAATCAACAAGAGACTCGATGTACATGTCAGCAATGTCACAAAATACATCAACAAGTATTTGTCTTGCGGCGATAATGACAAGGTAATCATTAACGCACTAAACGAGTATGTCAACAGGGCGGTAAGAAAGAAGGACGAACCGTTCATCAAGGTGAAGAGGTACTTTGTGGCGAATGTAGTATTACCTTCTATGGTATATACTTTTTATAGGTTTGAGAAACCTTACCTGTTTGTAGTGGATGAGAACGACAGACCAATCAAACCGTTAAAGATTAGGTCGTTCAAGAAATATTGCAGACATTTTTTGAAGGACACCGTTTTTAAGAAGATTAAATAAAAACGATATGGAGAGAAAGACATTTAAGACTGGCACCATTCAAATGACACTGGAGAAGAATGGTTTCCCGAAAGGTTTGATATTAAACAGAAACTTAGATTTCGACGAGTGCAAATATGTGGCGAAATGTATGTTTGGTGTTGAAATCAGTAATTCTACTGACACACTTTTTGATTTAATTCCATATAGTGAATATTGTGATGCATTCGTGAAAAAAGTCAACAAATGGTTAAAAGGAGAAATTGATGACTTTGAATTGAATTCTCAATATGCGTTTGGTTATAGTATTAGTGTGATGCATATCATCCCAGTCATTGAGTTTTTGCAAGAACGAAACATTCTTAAGACTGAATAACCTTTATTGGGATTTATTTAAACAAGACAATATGGGAGATAAAAACGAAAGTACATATAAGGATATGGACACAGAGAATCTTTGTCCAAAAAAAGTGATTGACAATTTTGACTTGTTCAGATAGGAGTTTCCAGACGTAGATGTCCACAAAAATCCATTCAGTACCTTACTCTATATGGAATATGTTGACTAATATTAATTTTACAAGACAATGATTACATTTGAAGGTGAATATTGTAAGGATGTGAAAATCTTTACAGACAACATAGAGGATGAGGCCTTGAATACAGTTCATGATATTGCAGACTCCAAGGCGTTTGAGGGTGCTAAGATAAGGATTATGCCAGACGTGCATAGCGGCAAGGGCATCGTCATTGGTTTCTCCTGCCCTGTAGGAGCGTATGTGAACCCCAATCACATCGGTGTTGATATAGGATGCCAGATGACTACAGTGCGTCTCTCCAGAGCACTTACAGATGGCGAATATGCCAAGTTCGAGAAGGAGGTCAAGAAAGCGGTTCCTATGGGATTTGCAATCCACTCAAATCGTATGTATAACGACAAGGAGTTTTACAAGTGGATGACGGACAAATATAACGCTATTCACCGAAATAACAAATCGCTTATCAACCCTATCAAGAGAATTGACGAAGATTTCATTACCAATATGTGCAGACGTTTAGGACTTGATATTGGCAAGTTCTACAAGTCAATAGGTACAGTAGGCGGAGGAAACCATTTCATTGAGTACGGTGAAAGTGATAACGGAAACGGTTATTTAACTATACACTGCGGTTCGCGAAACTTTGGACTGAAAGTGTGCAAGTATTGGGATACACGCGCGAAACACGCACTATCCAGAGATGACAAGAAACGTATCGTTCAGTATGTCAAGGACAGCGGTTTCCAAAAGACCGAATGGCAGAATAAAATCAAGGAGTTTACTGATAAGTTCAAAGAGCAGTTCATTGACGGTTATCTTTCTGGTGACGACCTTAACGGTTATATGTCTGATATGGTCGTTGCTACATTGTACGCATCATATAACCACAAGGTGATACTTGATATCATCAACGGCATCATATCAAAGCGAATGTCAATCACGCTGACTGACGACAGGATTAACACGATGCACAACTACATCGATTTTGACGACCTCATCATCCGAAAGGGTGCGATACGCTCTGTTGTAGGTGAGAAGATGATTATACCGTTCAATATGAGAGACGGTATCGCTATCTGCGAGGGAAAGTCTAATCCAGACTGGAATTACAGCGCTCCTCATGGAGCAGGTAGGTTGATGTCAAGAGCACAGGCGAAGAAGAATATATCAATTGATGAGTTCAAGGAGTCAATGTCGAATGTCTATTCAACAACGGTATGCGAGGAGACAAAGGACGAGTCGCCTATGGCGTATAAACCAATGGACGAGATTTTAGAGTTGATTGAACCTACCGCGAATATCCTATTTATGATTAAACCTAAAATCAATATCAAGGCAATAGAATAAAAAAATATGACTAAGAAACAAGGAGTACATCGTTCGCCACTCTTTTATGTAGGCGACAAATATAAATTGATTAATGAGATTAAAACTCATTTTCCACAGCATATTGGCAGGTTAATTGAACCGTTTGTAGGTGGAGGTAGTGTTTTCATGAATGTGGATGCTAATGAATTTCTATTGAACGACATTGATAGTTTCGTTATTGCTATTCACAAGATGCTGTGTAGTTACGTTGATAGAGAAGATGAATTCTTCAAAGAGTTCTTTGATATTGTCAAGAAATATAACCTATCTCTTTCATATAAGAAGAATACGGTACCTAAAGAGTTAAAGGAATCATTCCCAAAAACATATTTTGCTAAATACAACAAGGAAGCGTATTCTCAACTTAGAGACGATTTCAATAAAGGCGGAAAACAAGACATTATACAGTTATACGCTTTGTTGATTTACGGATTTAACCGAACGCTGCGCTTTAACAAGAAAGGAGACTTCAATCAACCAGTAGGTAATGTTGACTTTAACCAGAACACATATAATGCTATCGTGGATTACTTTACCCTGTTGAAAGACAAGAATGTGGTCTGGTACAATGAGGATTTTAGAGTTTTTCTTAACAACATAGATTACCGCGAAGATGATTTGGTTTACCTTGACCCGCCATACTTGATTACATTTAGTGAATATAATAAGTTGTGGAACGAGGAAACTGAACGTGAGTTGCTTAATCTGATTGATGACTTAAACAAGCGTGATATCAAGTTTGCTATTTCAAATGTCACGCATTACAAAGGAAATGTAAACAATCTGTTCCTTGAATGGTCAAAAAAATACAATAGTTTTCCTATTAAGAGTAACTACATCAGTTTCCACGACAATACTGTCAAGAATTTCAACGAGGTTCTTGTTACAAATTTCTAAAAGAAAAATTACATATATTTGACAGAGACGATTATTGATTAATTTTTAACTACATAATATCATTATGGGATACAGCATATGTTTAAAACTTTCAGAGGAGGAGTTCAAGGAAAAATACGGAACCCCTACAAACACCCTGTTCACAAGGGAGATTCTTGAGCAGTCATTGTTGACGGTGGTGATGAAGACAGAGGTGGATATTGACAACATCTTTAATCTCAACACAAACATCCTCAAGTTCAATATGTTTGTTGACGACTGTGTAAGACAGTTGAAGGATATCTGGCGAAAATGGATTATTGGTCTCATCAACGACGACACTTTTCTTACCAAAAAGAGAGAGATACAGTTCTGTGGATGGGAATACTCTAATTCTAATTACGGAGGTAGACCAAGCGCAGAAGAGAGTTTGAATACCTTCAAAGGTTCATTATGGCGTTATGCCGCGATTATACCAAAACCAGACTATGACAACGACAAAGTGAAATTCAGCGAGTATGTCTGTGAGGTGGAGAATTTAATCGGAGACTATTTCGATATAATCGAGGATGCGTGGTCAGTAGAAATGGTTGATGACCTCCGTGATGACCATATCTGCGGTGGAGACGACTACGTGGAACCAAGTGAGAATGAACAGTCCAAGGAAACAGAAAAAGAGCAAAAGAAACAATGATTATAGGATTTGCAGGAAGAAAGAGTTCTGGTAAGACAGAACTCGCAAAGGTGGCGGAAAAGAACGGTTTCAAGATAGTAAGTTTCGCCACTCCGTTGAAACGACTTATCAGTGATATGCTTTCAATCAGTATTGATGAATTGAATAAAAGAAAAGAGGTTCAATTTGATAAACCATACGAGATTGACGAGAGGGCATCCAATATTTTATACGAGGCAACTGATATCGACAAAGACACCATAGACTGTTGTTTCGGTTCCGTTAAAATGAACAGTATCAGGGATATGCTACAGTTCATAGGTACAAATCTAATTAGAACACTTAGACCAGAATGGCACGTCAAACAGGCAGAGAACGAGATTGAGAAATACGACAATGTTGTCGTTGACGACCTGCGTTTCCTAAACGAGAAACGTATGCTTGAGGACCACAACGCAAGACTGTTCTATGTGATGCGAATCGGATGGACTAACGTGTCTCAACACATTTCAGAGACAGATTTGAGATGGCAAGATTTTAGGGAACAACTGCTGACAGGCCCAGACAAGCAGTTTCAAGACGCCAAGGCATATATTGACCAGATATCACAGTCACGAAACGGTTTCTTTGAAAGTACAAAGTTCAAGAAATCTCTCAACCACGTCAAAGAGGTTGACGCTTCAGATAAGGACAAATGGGTTGTCAAGTACGACGATGATACAATAGAGACAGTCATCAACCCGTATATGATGGAGGATTTGAAGAGGTTTCTTTAACGACAGACAACATCTCAACACTACAAGCAATAGTCCACGATGCAAGAATGATAGCGTCGTGGATTTTGTTTTACAATGGACTATTTATTAGTAACTTAGATAACACCGAATGAGCAAAATTTCATATAATCTGTAATAACAATGAATCAGAGAGAACGCATTTTACTTGAGGAATATTTCACAAGGATGATTAGAAAAGAGGTATTGAGAGAGGACCACAATCAACTTGAGATACCTTTCTCGCATCCTAACGACAACGACATATACCGTCGCCCTAATTACAGGCATTTCCTTGACCACTGGAACAATATAGGTAAACCAGGGCAATTACCAAGTTTCGGTACTGAACGCTCAGCAAGACAATATATTGACAACGAGGTTCAAAATATACTCGATAAGGATATCGTCAACATTTACTCGTCTGACTACGAGATTGACCTTGACGCTGATAGAGTAACTAACTACATTGATATGATGGGTCCTGGCGTTCTTACACAAGACGCTATAGAGAAGGCAAATGAATACAACTCTATCCACGACTTTGTCGCAGACATACTTGACAACAACGAGCAGGATATCGAGAAGATATTTGAGGACCCTCACGCCTTTAAGATTGAAATGATGGACATCTGGGAATATGGATTCCCTGACGAGTTGATTGTCAACGACAGAGGACTCATCTACTGTGAAAGAGCATTGCAGATAAAGGACGCAACAGAGGAAAGTTCTGACCTGTACAACAAACTACAGCGTGATTACGCTTGGTTAGGTAACGCATGGTCTTGGAAAAAGGGCGGTGCTGAACCGTATTGTGGTCTCGGTGGACTGACTGTTATCCTAAAGGCATGGGCGTCACCACCTATTATCGACTGGGAAGAAACGGTGATACGAAACGCTTACTCATTGAAGGATGAGTGCGAAATCAATCCATGCGGTGATGTAGAGTTGTTTGAGGTATGCCTTGAGAACGGACATAAACTACAGTTCAAAGGTCCAAGGATAATTAAATGTTAAAATGAAATATATATGAAAATTACAGAATCACAATTAAATAGAATCGTTAAGACAACCATTAAGAGAGTTTTAAGAGAGGCATATGATTACGGAACACCTGATATTTCAACAGGTAAAAGTCTTGATGAACTCCTGGATGTCAACCCAATAGATTTATCAACTGAAGAACTTGAACGCATAAATGAATACTATGCTGCATATTCTGGATGCCTTAACCATAACGACAAAAGACATTGGCACGATGTTGTTACGGAGTTGAAAGATAGAAAATTTTAGGAAATTAATAACTATTTATTAAAGAATATCTACAATACAAATATGAGAAAGAATACAATACGACTCAATGAGTCTACGCTCCATAAGATTATCAAGGAATCCGTAAAGAGGGTGTTGATGGAAGGCGGAAATTTATTTTGGAGAGACGCAGACGGTGTTGCTCATACTAATTCCAAAACTTATTATCGTGGAGTGCCAGGTGCACTTTTTGTTTACTATGGTGAATGGGCAGACCCTGAAATATTGTACAAAGGGCATGAAATAAACTATTACGATATAGAGGACATACTTTGGGATTGGTATAACGAATTCATAAAATACGAAAGTAAATCAGTAAAAGAGAAATTCTCAAAAGACATGGGGGTTGACGCTATTCCTGACAATAACTATGTCTACGAAAAGTTCATAGAATGGTATGGTGGTGTTGATTTTGTACAAGGCGTACTCGATAATTTTGTTTGGGAAATGGATGATTGAAAATAACGATATAAATTGTTGATAGAATTCATATAAAAAATAAATAACCCCTCGCTCAATTTAAAAGAGTGAGGGGTTATTTATATATTGTTGTCTCTCGTATTACATTGCGTAGTAGTCAACTTCTGGGTTTACATATCCAGACTTCCTTCTTGCCAGCATAGTTGTTTTCCTGTCCTTGTTTGATGCTGCAAAAATATCTACAGGTTCACCAATTATGTTGCCTTTTCCGTCTTCAAATTCATTACCGTTTACTGTCACAATGATAACATCATCGTCGTCCGAATAATAATCAGCACATTTTTCTGCTGCCACAAATGCTTCGTCAGCACTGTAATATATTTGCCCACAGAAACGCATATCATCAATTGCTTCATCACGACTGATGTCAATCGCATCAAGAGTGAAGATTTCTTGCTTTTCGTTACTTTCCCTCAACACCCTCTTTACTGATTCCTTGATAATCCTCTTGAGCATAGACTCGTTAAGTCTAATTGTATTTCTTCTATTTCTCATATTCTTGTTTGAAAATTTGCTTATACTATAAATAGTTAAGAAAAAAAAAATGAATGATTAAAAAATCCACACAGATTATTAGTTGGTGTGAATCTTAAATTTTGTAAAATGTTAATATTAGGATTAAACCGCAGCAAAACGCGCACGAAAGCATCATAATTGACAGGATGTAGAAAATGATGTTGAATACATTCATCCTCCCGAACCTGTCGCTTATGTTGTCAAAAATATTCGCTAGTATGATAAACGCGAATGTCAATAGAATATAAGATAACATATATAAAATCCGTTAAATTGTTTACTATGCAAAGGTAAGAAAAAATTCATGAACAGCAAAATCTTTGGCAATGATATTGATTTAAACTTGTCGTATCTGTCTTATTCACCATTCTTTACTCCCTTTCAAGATATTAAATGAGAAAAGAAAACTACTCCAAATCGGAGTGGTTGCTAATATTATTCTATTTCTTAGTCATAGAGGTTTCCGTTAGTGTCTAATTTAAACTCTTTATTACTTAAAATTACTCTCGCGTAACCATCAATAAAACAATATACCCAATCATACCACGTATCACTAACACATTTACCGATAGTGTCAATGAAATTCCATTTACGGTTTAACTTGACCCTCGCGTAACCATTGCAAAAATAACCAATTTCGTCAAACCATGTATTACTAACACATTTACCATTCCTATCAATTAAATTAAGTTTATCGTCTAACTCGACCTTTGCGTAACCATTTAAAAAAACATATCCACCGTCATACCACGTATCACTAATGAACTCACCATAGGTGTCAATGAAATTAACTTTATCGCCTAACATTACACATGCACAACCATCGGAAAAAATGTTAACACCATCATACCACGTATCACTAAGCAGTTTGTTGTTTCTATTAATGAAATTCCATTTACCGTTTAAATTGACATTTGCGTAACCTTCGTAAAAATCACCAACAAGTTCAAATATGTCATTTGGCGACACACCCTTGTCCAGCATCTCTTGAACCTCGTCAAATAAAATAACACCTTTCGCGTGCAACTCCTCACGGGTGTACGGTTTAAAGACATTATAGAAATTAACGCCAAGCAAATCAGAAAGTTGCTCATCGTCCATTACGCTGTCACTACCTCCATTGTCGTGGTTCCAGCGACAGGTAATAGAGTTTGGTTCACCTTCCATAGTGACACTTACGGCAATCATTGACAATCCATACTCGTCTAATGGCGCATTAGGTCCTACTTTCTTTGGCACATTTTCAAACCCGTTACGCAGACAGAAATAGAACCTACCAGCACCGTTGCATGTCTTGTCGTCAAACATTTGTTCGCTATATGTTACACACCACTCATTATATTTCGCGTATTTGGTCGCCTCCTCGTAACTGTTGATTGGCACTATTGTGTATTCACGGTTCTGTTGATACTGTTTTACTCCCATTAACTCCTTGCGCTTTGACAGTTCACCAACTCGCACATCTTCGAACCTGTTAATCAGGTCATCAGCGGACATACCGTTAAGGTTGTTGTCGTACTCGTTTACGTGTGCGTCAGACGCTATGAGTTTAAGTGCCTGGTTGAAGTTCGTGCACTTGAAGACGTCGTTGACATCAAGTTCCCAATCAATGAACAGTCTCGCAACTCCAAGCAAGAATTTTTCCTGTTGCAGTCTAACGCTAGGTATCTTCACCTTCAGTTGCCCTATAAATTGCATTGCGTCAGATTCCGAGTACTCCAATTGCCGCATTATGTAGTTTTTTGCGGCATTACGGTTTTTAGACATTTTCCTCTCTTAATATTATTGTGTTAATAATTGTTTACTATGCAAAGGTAAGAAAAAATTCATGAACTGCAAAATATTTCAGAATGATAATGATTTGGAATGATGAATGAGTTTTATTCGCCCTTTCAATGTGTTGTTATTGAACCACTTAACTGTATAGACAAGCGTTTTCAAGGTGTTTATCCGCCCTTCTATACGACCTTTCCAAGCATTAATGGAGAAAAGAAAACCACTCCGTTTTGGAGTGGTTGGTTGTATTACTTTGGTCTTTCGGCGTATAGTTTACCGTTGGTGTATATTTTAAACCATTCGTCATCTATTTCAACCAGTGCGTAACCATGGTAAAAATCACCAGCATAATCATACAACATATTATTAATGTATTTACCATTCTGGTTAATGAAATTCCATTTACGGTTTAACTTGACCCTCGCGTAACCATTGTGAAAATAACCAACCTCATCAAACCACCTATCACTAACAAGTTTACCATTCTGGTTAATGAAATTGTATTTATCGTCTAAACTTACCTTTGCGTAACCATCGTCAAAATCGTCTACCAAATCAAACCATGTATCACTAATACATTTACCGTGAGTGTCAATGAAATTGTATTTATCGCCTAACCTTACCTTTGAATAACCGTTGCGAAAATCGTAAACTGTATCATACCATGTATCACTAACAAGTTTACCGTTCTTGTCAATGAAAGTAAATTTACCGTCTAACTGGACCACTGCGTAACCATCGGAAAAAGGAGAAGCATAATCATACCAGATATTATTTATGCGTTTACCGTTCTTGTCAATGAAATTAACTTTACCGCCTAACCTAATCGTTGCGTAACCATCGAAAAAATTGGAAACACCATCAAACCACGTATCACTAAGCAGTTTGTTGTTTCTATTAATGAAATTCCATTTATTGTTTAATGTGACCTTTGCATAACCCTCGTAAAAATATCCAAAAAATTCAAATATATCTGTTGGTGATACTCCATTATCCAACATTGGTTGTACCTCGTCAAACAAAATGAAACCTTTGGCGTGCAACTCCTCACGGGTGTAAGGTTTAAAAACATTATAGAAATTCACACCTAACAGTTCAGAAAGTTGCTCATCGTCCATCACGCTGTCACTTCCTCCATTGTCGTGGTTCCAACGACAGGTGATTGAGTTAGGTTCACCTTCAATCGTGATACTGACGGCAATCATTGACAATCCATACTCGTCTAATGGTGCATTAGACCCAACTTTCTTTGGCACATTTTCAAACCCGTTACGCAGACAGAAATAGAATCTACCAGCACCGTTGCATGTCTTGTCGTCAAACATATCTTCGCTATATGTCACACACCAGTCGTTATATTTCGCGTATTTGGTCGCCTCCTCGTAACTGTTGATTGGTACAATAGTGTATTCACGGTTCTGGTGATAGTGTTTTCCACCCATTAACTCCTTGCGTTTAGACAGTTCACCTACTCGCACCTCCGCGAACCTGTTAATTAACTCATCAGCGGACATACCGTTGAGGTTGTTGTCGTATTCGTTCACATGTGCATTAGACGCTATGAGTTTAAGTGTCTGGTTGAAGTTCGTGCACTTGAAATAGTCATTGACGCTAAGTTCCCCGTCAATGAACAGTCTCGCAACTCCAAGCAAGAACTTTTCCTGTTGCAGTCTAACGCTTGGTATCTTCACCTTCAATTGTCCTATAAATTTCATTGCGTCCGATTCCGAGTACACCAATTCCTGCATTATGTAGTTTTTTGCGGCATTACGGTTTTTAGTCTGTCTTCCTTCAGTTAATATCTGGTGCTTGCGAATCGCCTTGTGTATCTCCTCGCAGAGGTAGTTTATATCAATTATCATTACTAATTCTTTGTAAACTACAATAAATAGTTTGTTTGAAACAATAAAACATAAATCACATATATTTCAAGTAATTAATGCCTTGTTGTTAATAGTGTCTATCTCATCCGAACTTAATCTCGCACTTGTCATTTCCTGTCCTAATGTAGTATGTGTGTCCTGAGATAACGTCATCTCCCAGTAGGTCATAGTAATTGACATCTATCCAGTTGTCATCATCATTCCTCCGTCTCTTCACGATTGAGTACGGGTCATATATGTACTCCTTGATAACTGATTTCAGACACTCTTTCAGACTACCATTCGTTTTCATCTTCACTATTGATGTCCTTCCAGTTTCTGTCTCCAATACAGTCGTCGCAGTACGGGCAAATCCATCCAGTTGTGATTTTTGTTGCTTCTTTTCCACATGATATACAGGTATGGTATGACAAATCCTCGTATTTTGGTATGATTTGACTCAGTATCTCTGTAGTGCCGTTCTCGTCGTACCATCGGAGTCGCCCAAATTTCTCCTTTATCTGCATTATGCGGTACCCAAGAAGATGCTTAATTCCACCGTTCTTAAGTAGTGATTTCTTGACATCCTTGCATATGTCAATTCCGAACCGTTTTCTCCACCCTTTATCCATAGCGTCCAGTTCTGTGTAAGTAGGGATGCAGTGGAACAGTTGAACTGGGTATCTATGAATCCAGTTAAGTATCTTCGATAGGTATTTCAGATACTTGTTGACAGTGAATTCGCCCATTATGAAATGCTTCTTGATGTCGTATCCGTCTTCTACAACTACATATATGGCATTACAATCTGCCTTGTCTCTATCCACAAAAACAACCTTTTTCACTGGTGCGTCTGTATACACGCTGATGTCATACACCACTGGTTTCTCTCGCTTGTATGAGAGTTTGATGATATGGTCGTCAATCTTACGCCCTGTAATACCAACGCTGTTTATTAACTTTGTTTTCTCTCCCTTCAGTTGACTCTCGTTGACGATATTTAAGGTGTACAGTGTTCTTGAGTTGTTGTAGCATACCTGTGCCGCATCCTTCAATCCCCAGTCAGTATGGTGCAGGTCAGTGAATCTGTTCCTCGGATACAGGAACGGAAACCTTATGCACAACACAATGTTGTTCAAGTATTTGAGTAATGTTTTCATAAATTAATTTATTTTAATTTATTATGTTCTATTGAAGATACTCATTAACGAAGTTAACACATGACTCGTAGTAATGTCCAACAATGTCGTTCATTTCATATCCTCGTTTGACAAGTTCTTCTCCATTACAGTAAAAGTCTTCAGATTTCCACATATTGTTACTGCGCGTCCAAGTGAAATGCTTATTTGGGTCTAACCTATACTTGAAGACCTTATAATCCTGCTGACAGAGAATTTTTGCATCACCATAAATCATTGCATAACCACGAATGAAATCCGTACAGGAAACCGTAGCATCGCTGACGACAACATTGTCCAAAACATACGCGTCACTAATATGTGCATTACCTTGAACGCGGGCATTACCGTAAATGACGGCGTTACCGTTTATAACAGAGTTGTCTGTCACTACTGCTTTGTCGGTAACGAGACTATTGCCACATACACGGGAATCACCCCATATAGAGGCATCACCGTCAACACGGGCACCATCATAAACGCACGCATCGTCATATATCCAGCAGTTTCCTTTTTGAGATAGATTCTTCTCTGACTCAACGAATCCGCCCTTGTCTCCTTTCCATAAGTCAGAAAACTCGTCCAATGCCTCTATACGGTAAAGTGTCCTGCCACCAATGTTTATAGTTTCGTCAGTTAACTTGTATTTCTTTTCCGATTTCATTCTGTCAAGATTGTTTTAACGCATATATGCAGTTTTGATTAAACCACTAAAGCACTTGATGAAATCATTTGCCATTTCTTCTGTAGGAAACGTGAGTTTCTTCATAAACTTATTGTGCAAGGTCGTCACTCTTAGGTTGCCTTGGCAGGTTATGTAGATGACATATTCCTCTTCCGTTGTTTTGTATCCTTTTACCCAATAGTCACGGAGTTGCATTAATTTACCAATAGCAATGAATTGCTCTGCTCGTTCTTTGGTTGAGAACTCGTTGTATGCACCATTAAATCGGTCTTTGCATACCATAAGTGTGGTAGAATTAGCATAATTTGAAGTGTTTCCTTTTGTTAATTCACAATATTCTTCCCATGTTTTTGGCCTATTGTCAATTTTTTTAAAAACAATTTTTTCAAACGTGGATTTTTCCTTATCAATCTCGTAACCTTTAGGGATTTCTATTTTTAATTCTTTTTCCATTTCGTTTGATGTTTATTAAATAATAATACAAAGATAGTGAGAATCTTCTGAAAATATAAATTTAATCACCATCTGTAAATTCCTTCACCACCACCTCCAGTGGTTTATCGTCACATGTGACATTCGGAAAAAGATTTTCGTCTAGTGGCATACAATTCCCAAATGAATCCCAGTCGTCATTTTCGTCTTTCCATGGTTGGCAATCAAACAACCATAATTGACTACTTGGGTTTCTGGCAACATACATGTGCGGTTCGCAATCAGGATTATGAGTGTCACAATGGATGTCGAATTCAAACAAGTCATATGAAACCTTGTAGTTCTCATCCTTTAACGACACGTTGACGATGTTCGTGTTGTTGACCTTTTTAGATACGTGACTACCGCTATGCACATGACCGCTTAACGCCCATTTGATATCCCTTTTCATTATTGCATCTGCGAGTATATCAGAACCGAAATCGCTCAAATAGTTAAACGCGTCAGTTTGTTTGACAAGTCCACAGTCGTTCAATTTAGGCGGTTGATGTGTTAAAAGCACGTCGACCTTTTCTGGTATCATATTGAACTTCTGCTTTAACTCGACATCACTACGGTAAAATGCCCAGTTCTTCAATGAACTCACATATGGCGTACCATAAAATGTCACTCCCTTGTAGACACACAGTTCATCAACAAGATACACGATTTTCTCGTTACGGTCTCGCTTTGTGATATGATTGAGTGTCTTGACATCTAATATCCATCCGTACTCGTTTTCTGGATTGTCCTTGTCCGCTATGATTTTCTCTAACATCTCGAAGAAAAAGTCATGATTGCCAGGAGTCAATATCACTTTTTCACAATTGAGTTTATTCACCCAGTTGCGAAAATGGTTTGTATACCATAAAACAGATGCGTAGAAATTACGCTGAATACTCAATGGCATAATATCTCCGCATATGCATAAAACATCACATTTTCCAATATTTGATGGGTCAGGTAAATACCCATGATTGTCTGACATTGCTTTAATATTCATACTTAATAAAATTTTTGAAGTCTATCAGGGAATCGAACCCTGTTCTGCACTGTCAACATGCTATTCTTCCATTAAACTAATAGACTAACCACCTTACTTTAGATGTCTGGACCGTGTATAGCAACATATATTAAAATCAAGAGCAAGAACCACACTACTTAACAAAAACAAGAGCAATAACGAAATCAGTAAAAGAACTGATATATTTTCAAGTAGCGTGCAAATAAAACGTTGGCATCCTAAAAATGAATGGTCCAACGATACAATGATTAATAATATTTAGTAAAATACCATAACTGGTCCAGAACCATCTGTCTTTAGAAAACACTAAAGACAATGATGTCACCTGTTTCAGGACTTTGAAGATTCGTCACCCAACTTTGAAATACGCTCATACACGTCTTTCAAATTAGCGGGGATAACGATTTTCAAAGCGTTAATACGTTTTTTCTCGTTAATGATGTGCTCTGACAATTCAGCCATATAAGACTTTTCCTCACGGTAGTATTTGTCGCACTCATCTTCATACTCTTTAAGTTTTTTCTTGTATTCAAGATTTGCCTTAAGGTCATGTTCCTTAATCGCTTCCTCAATTTCAAAATTGTATGTGTTGAAACGCGCTTGTTTTTCTCTGTATTCCTTCTGGAGTGCAAAGAACGCATCATCTACCTCCTGGATTGAAACACTTGGTGTATAGTGCTTGACCACTGTTTCCCTTCCTTCACCAAACACCTTGTATGCTGCGTTTGCAATCTTGTTAAGGTTCTTTTTCGCCACATTGAATGAACCGTTAGGGTGTACGAACTTTCCGTAAGTGGATACATATGCCTCTAAAGACAGATATGACTGAACCTTGTTGATATCCCAGGTGTTAATTACATCATCCTTAGTCCATTCTTTAACATCTTCAGGGAAAGCAGGATGTTGATGCTTGATGCATTTATCTTTAAGGTACTGTTCGAGCGTAAGGTTTGTTGCCTTATCTGTCATTGCTGTCTTTTCCTTAATTGCCTCACGCAACCATGCGATAAGACTGTGGCATTGACTGATGATGTCAAGTTTCTCCTTGAAATTAAGGTCTGTCTGACCTACTGATGTCACTACTGTACGCTCACCTCCCAAGAGGGTTGTCTCCTCCGTGACGAAATTAAGCGACTCAATACTTTTGCTGATGGTATCGCAATATTCCTTTGCGATATTTGCAATATGGTTAGCACTTGTGGATGTCAATCCCTTGTCTCCGAAAAAAATCTCTCTCATAATGTTTTCTAATTTAACATTTAACTGCTACAAAGATAGCAAAAATAATTTATTTGACAAAAAAAACACTCAACCTTTTATCTTGACGATTGAGATAACCTTATTAAGGTCAATTTTACCGTGTTTGCTGATTTCATGAACAATGTTCAATAGTTCGCAGTTTTTGATTAGGTACTCTCTCGTTTCCGTGTCAGAAACCTCAACAGACACTTTCCAATCACTGTTAGTGTTCGGTTTAGCGATAAACGGTCGCTTAGGACCACTGATATTGTTGTTTTGCATAGGTCATTCCTTTAATTACGATGCAAAGGTATATAAAAAATTCGACATCCGCAATTTTTCGGATGCCGAATGTAAGTTATTCTGTTGACGAAAAAGTAAAATGATGTTAACCTACACGCTTGGTACTTGTATTGAATCGTTAGTGATTGAGAATCCTTTCTTGGCACCTACCTTAACAGTCTTTTCAGTTTCGTCCGCTGTAAAATTTACGGTTGTTTGGTTTTCTGTTATGTCAGCACCTGCTAAAGACGGTATAACGGTAACGTTATAAGTGACAGTGTTGACCGTAAATGTAAAACTACCAATGCTAACGCACTCAGTGAATGTTAAAGTGTAACTATAACGATTTGTTTGCCCTTTAGAGATGTTCGGAATAGTTCCTGATGCCTCGTCGCCACCTTCCGTTAGTTTTAAGTCGGACATGGTAGGCGCATCATCGCCTATTTCTGATAAGACATATGAAACTGTATCACCGTCATAATCCATGTCATTAGTTTCTATACTCAATGTTGAACTATTACTGTATCCTTTCAAGACAATCTTTTGACCAATTTCAACGATCAAATTGGTATCTCCACTTGCTGTCGTGGTAATAGGCGCACCTGCTTGAACAATCCTCATTACCTTGTGGTTCGCAACATTATTGCTCTCGAATGTGATTGTCCTTGTAGCGGTTCTCTGTTCGCGTCCAGTGTGCTTTCCTGTTAATGTTATATTAACGTCTGTTATGCCCGCTTCGCCAGTTGTTGGTACTATACTTTGAATGAAGTCTGCCATTGTTACTATTTATTCTTTTACATATAAATAGTCGCAACGGCAGTAAAAATCACTAAAAACCTATTGTCTTCTTATTGTTCTTGTCTGTGTAGTCGTTCTTGCTCATGTAATTGTAGATGTCGCATAACGGTAATGACTCCCCTTGTGGTATATCAACACCAATATCCTTTGCGAGTTTCTGTGTCTTCTCTGGAGACAGGTCATTAAACTCGTACATCACCTTCATTCTACCTTTCCTAAGAATCGCATCGTCAATAGTTGTCAATGGAGCATTGAATGTACAGATGAATTTCAGATTTAGTCCGTCTCCCAATAGTCCGTCAGACATATTCAATAACGAATTGATGAGTGTGTTCTTTCCATTCTCACGCTTCTCAAGCAATTCCTCGCAGTCCTCAAATATGATAACACTGTTTTTCTTTTCAATAAGATAATCAATAAACGAACCATCAGTGACATTGCTTAATTGATGATAGTCTATGTATATAAATTTCACACCTTTAATATCAGAGTATATCAGATGTCTAAAGTATGTTGTCTTCCCAGTTCCTGGTTTACCATGAAGAATGCACAGTCCAGATGAATCAGAGTTCAAGAAATCAACTATCTCCTTATGAGGAAGGTCGTCATTATAGTTTGTGACGATATCACTAGTAGGCGGTTTGATGTCAACATTTGTACCATAAAACACACACGCTTGAGATGAATATGTTAGATATTCAATCTGTTTATATTCAGTATTACGCTTTCCTTTCACAAAGTATTTTGACAACCAGTCAGGTATTTCCATTCCAGTGGTGAAGCACATGAGACATCTCGCATAATTGTCATTTCGTGCGGCCGTAAAAATCATCTTGTCAAAAACAAACAATAACATTGACATTGCATTTGAGACAACCACATAGCATTCTGGTAATTCGCTCATATGATTATAAATGTTATAAAGCGACTTACGATTCTCATACTTTAAGTAATCGACTGGAACTTCATTGTCGTCTATAGTTTCGTCTATACAAGACGCTGTTTCAATTGTTATTGCGTTAGGATACGTCTTGAACATTTTGTGGTACAGCAGACTAATGCTTAAATCACTATCGCTATCAAAGACAATGCCCTCATTCGCCATTTCTGATACAGCGTTCTCAAAACACTTTTTCAGACGGATTGAACCGTCCTCTTTATATTTAAATTCCTTTTCCATCATATTGTAAATATATATAAAAATTCGGGTACAGTCAATAAAGACCATACCCGAATAACCAGATGATTTACGAGACGGGGCACTGGAACCTCAACACTCATGAGGATAAGTGTAATATGCAGTTACAACTTTTTACCACTTGAGTTGCCCGTCAGCATACTGCCCATCACTGGATTGACTTGCATTAGGTCAACTGAACATAAACTGCTCAACAGAAACCTTTCGTCAGTCAGGCGGCAACCTCTGTCCCGACTACATACCGTAACGGAGTCTAGAACATTACGGTACTTACACTGATTCTACTTGGTTGTCTAATCTGGGGTAGCAAACCTCTCGTCACTCTACGGTGAACATTTTCACAGACTTACGCACCGTTCTGGCGGTGCTGACAGAGGTATACTGTGTTAACTCTTACTAAATATCTAATTTTCCGTTTTCAATTACTATAATGTTTGGATTTACCGTACAAATGCTATTGATTTTCTCTTTGACCTCATCAAGAGTCTCGCAAACAATCTCATGTATCGTTCCGTCACACATATTGATTTCAAGAGTAGGTTTCAAGTAAACTACAAGGTCATATAATTTACCGTCACTATCTCCGTAGATAATCAAAGACTCTTCAGGATATTCACGTGACGTGCTTTCCTTGGTTGATTTGATGATTTTTTCAATGAGGTTGAAATCTGCCTCAATATTTCTTTCACAACAAACCGTCTGTATCTTTTCAAGATTGTTATAGTCGTCATCCAAGATAATTGCGGTTGAAAAATGCCAATAAGCAAAAGATTCGTCTTTGTAATAGTATTTTCTGTAACCATCATCATCAATACACTGCTCTTTAACAATTCCTGACTTGGACCTTTGATATGTCACATCTCCTGTTGTATCAAACAATGCGGTTATTTCCTTCTTGTCATACCAGTTGAAATATTTGTTGTTGTTTCTGACTTTGATATTTCCGTGGAAAAATTTCCAATAAAACTTCGGACGCTTATCAAACGCAGTTAAGGTCGAAACTGCGTTTAAATTAATTGCTTTTAAGTTCATCGTTAACTATATTGTCTTTTAAATGTCCAACTGTGTTAAATCCTAAATCATTCAAGATTTGTTCAATTTCATCCACATTTTTCATAAATTTTTCTATAGAGATATTCTTTGCATAGTCCTTGAATACTTCTATAACTTCCTTATAATTGTTTTGTGGCATGATTTGTATGTTTTAAAACTTGTCCGATGAGCAGGACTTGAACCTGCAACCTTGAGTGTATAAGACTCCTGCGCTAACCAATTGCGCCATCATCGGTAATAGGCAGGACAACCTCTTAACCTGCCGTGGTACGATAAGTTTTTTGTTTAGTTGTAGGGCCGTACTTTCAACTTAAAACCCCCAAAAGGTAATTTTAATTTAGTCTTCCAGGCGAGACTCGAACTCACAACTTATTTCTTAGGAGGAAATCACTCTATTCCGTTGAGTTACTGGAAGATAAAAACAGGAATTAGAATTAAAAGAAAAACACTTAGTGCATTCTGCTATGCTATCCATTTTATTGGCACAGGAGTTTGTCACCTGTTCTCTAAGCGTTTTTTCATTCAAAATATCAATCATCATTGATTGCCTTCGAAGTGAAGAATTAGGCATTACCTACACACTGAGCGTCTTCCGTTTTACATAATCTTCATGAATTACAACCTTATTACTAAGGCGCGAAGTCTATACCATTCCTCTCAATCAACTCTGTCCAATATAAACAATTCTACATTCCTGTATATGTTTAGTACAATTTTTTAATAGGTTTTTTAAACCTACGCTCCAAATTTTCAAAATATTAATCCATTGTTGGACCAATATTTTGATATTGCTTGAGTTCTTCCCAATCTTTTTCTAATTGTTCTTTAGAAGTGCTATTAAGATAATCTTCTAATTTTTGAAGTATCGGATGTTTATCCATAATAAGTTTAATTAGTTTGATTTTTTTGGTACAGGAAGTGGGATTCGAACTAGTGCCCATCTGATTGCCCCATATAGCAGATTCGAACTGCTGTCTTTCCACGTTTCGTTACAAAGTTATCCTTCGATTATTAAATAATCCTACTATGCAGACCTCTAAACCACTGAGGTAATATGGGGATGTGATTTTTTTAAAGTTTACTCTGCTATAAAAGTTAGATGCTCTAACCCACACGTTCTAATGAATATCAGAACTTAAATCTGAGGTGTCTACCAATTTCACCATTCCTGCAACATTTAAAAATAATAATTTGAGCGAATGAACGGAATCGAACCGTCATCCTTAGATTGGAAGTCTAATGCACTAACCGTTGTGCTACATTCGCGTCGTTGTTTGACAATGCAAAGTTACAAAACATTTTTAAACCTTGCAAATAATAGTCTTCCCGCAGGGAATCGAACCCTGATTTAAGGTTTAGGAAACCTTCGTTCTATCCGTTGAACTACGGAAAGTTAAAAAGGACAAGACGGATTATCTCATGAACTTGTCCACTCTGTTAAAAAATCAAGTTGCTCGTGAATATCATTAACAACCTCGTTTAAGACGTTACTCGTTATCGATGAGTTACGAGTCTGTTTTCTCGTATATTCCGATTTCATTTGCCTACCTTTTTTTAAAAGATAGTCTTGAATTTGCTTCCACTGTTGAGAAACAATATCGCAATTAACGCTCTTGTTCATAAGCATTGTTTTTTAACATTTAGAGCCACTAGTCTGACTCGAACAGACGACCGCGATATTACAAGTATCGTGCTCTACCAACTGCGCTATAGTGGCGTTCTTGTGGCGAGAGGAGGATTCGAACCTCCGACCTTCAGGTTATGAGCCTGACGAGATACCACTTCTCCATCTCGCATTCTGTTTTATGCGCCTACGGAAGGATTTGAACCTGCGACTTCCTGATTAACAGTCAGGCGTTCTAACCAACTGAACTACATAGGCGTTCTCGTTAATAAATATTGTCAAAGACCTTTTTGTGGTTCGGGTCGGACTCAAACCGACAACTTGCAGATTAGAAGTCTGCTACTCTATTCACTTGAGTTACCGAACCATTAAGAAAACAAAAAACGGTCATAATGCCGTTCTTTGTTTGACAATGCAAAGGTACAAAATAGTTTTCAAAGTACCAAATGCGAGTGCTTATTTATGTTTTCCTCTTTCAATATCTCATGAATAGATAACAATCGACGGTTTCAATAAAACAAATGCTACCTCTCTATCTGGTGAAAGGTAGCAATTTCATAGTTAGTGCAGTGCATATCGGACTCGAACCGACGACCTCTTGCGTGACAGGCAAGCGTTCTAACCAACTGAACTAATGCACTATGGGTCATTCATAATAAATATACAATCATCATGAATTTTTTTACCTATTCCTTTTCTTCCTTATCAATGTCTTTAATTTCGTTAATAATTTCATCTGGCATCAGAGTATTACTGTCAAAGTCCTCTTCGCTGTAAAAATCCTCGTTAGAGTCTTTGATGATTTGCGAGAATGGTTTGCGAGTCATCTTACGTAACTGAGACTCTGTCAGTGGATATATGGTAGTTATATTTCTCATATGGAATGATATATCACTTGTCAATGTCTTTAATTTCCTTGATAACTTCATCTGGTATGAATACATTAGTTTTACCTTTCACGAAATCGTCAACTGGTTTCCAGACCTCATCCCATCCGAAATCCGCATCTCTGTAGTACCCAGGTTGTCCTTCGATTGGCACTGTCTTTCGCACAAATGTCTTGAATGCCTTTACTTCAGTTCCGTCTTTTGTCACAATAGTCTTGTACTTGTCAATATCCATTACGCTTGCCAGTGTCTCCCATGGGAGCAGGTCGTCGATGTCACTGTTTGACACGTAGTCAATATACTTTGTTGGTGAAACGAGTTTGCCTACTGCCTCGAACTTGTCTTTATGTGCATCGTATTCAATAGTGCTGTATGTGGCGAGTTCTCTTATGGACTTGACATTGTAAGCGTCAATGAATTTCATCAATACCTTGATTGGGTTAAACTCGTCATTGTTATCCCATCTTGAAATATGCATTGATATGTATCCGAATCTGATACGGTCCATTATCTCCTTCCTGATGTCTTGCGCCATATGTCTTTTCTGGTCATCACTCATCTTGTCGTAGAAATGTACAGGATACTCGCCTGCTAACCCTACGACGTATGAACGCCTACCGATGCAATATCGGTATGATGTCCACAATAACATTTCCTCAAATGAGGATAATCCTTTTTGCTGCTTGGTTGTTTTTGCCTTGCTCATGTTACTCAAAGTTGTCTATTGATGTATGTTGAAAAACTTGGAACTTTCGGTTTGTATTCCTCATCGTTAATCAACGATGATGTAAGCAACATATCTGCTGTTGTTCTGTTTGTGGCGAATGGTATGTTGTAAAGTGACGCAAGTCGTGACAATGCGGATACATCGTTCTGGTGCCCTTGTACAGCAAGGTTGTCACAAAAGAATATGAGCATATCAATATCCTGTTGAGCAATCATTGTGCCTATCTGCTGGTCTCCTCCAAGTGGTCCGCTAAGCATTGCTGTCACATCAAGATGGTCAACATCCTCTGTACTAATACCTTGTAGTAATCGTGCTGTTGTTCCTGTGGCGAATAGTTGATAGTTCGATAGTGTTGCGGCGTTGTATGTCGCCCACTCAATCATTTCCTGTTTTCTGCTATCGTGCGCTACTAACGCTATTTTCTTTAAATTCATAATTGGTTCAAATTTTTTGTTGATTACATTGAAAAATTGTCTTGCATAGATTTGCTATGCCTACAGAAACGCCGATAACAATTCCGATGCAAAACAATAGATATCTGAAAACTGGTCTCATTGATGAATGGATATTACAGTGTAACCTTCAACGGTTTTGAGTGATATGTCAACATTTCTGGTGTGATGCTCTGTGCTACTAAAGTGTCTGAAGCGTCTACTTTCTCATGTGATTCGTCATCCGTAGTGATGTCATAAACTGCACCATAGGCATTGTTCAACTCGCAGTCTGGAGTTTCGTAATAGTCCTTCCATTGTTCATCGTCTGGAATCACTACATCAATATTAAACGCGTCTTTCCAAGCGTTTACAACTGTTTCCCTGTCTGTTGTAGGCGTACTCAAGAACGCACCTGCAAACTGCATAGCGTCAGTACTGCCGAACTTGTATGTGCATTGATAGTCCTCAATAAGTTCTTTGACCTTCTCGCAAATGTCGTCAGTTACTTTTTTATTAATCTTTTCACCGACAAAGTCTTTTAACTTTTCTGAAATAACCTCTTTCAACATCTTTTGGTCAATACTATGTCTCATAGGTGTTTTAGAGAATTCGGTTGTACCATAGACCTCCTTTAATCCTGGTTTAATGAATAGGAAATCATTGAGCATACCGATATATTCATTCCACAGGTTTTCTGCCTGATATGCTGTTTTGTATGATTCCCAAATGGCCATCAACACATCTTTAGGAATGTAGAAGAAATCAATAGGCCATTGGTATTTTCCGTCGCAATATGTCTTACGCCAGTTACTGCCACCACCTTCTTTTTTCTTCTCGTCCGTCAATTGTTGACAGATTTCATTGAATGTTTCTGTATATTGAGGGAACGATACTTTGTATATCGCATTTAACGCGTCCTTATAACCATTGTAAAGGACGTTGTTTCGACTCTCATAATCGTAAATTATAATTCTATTTTCCATTGTTGGATTTGCTTTTGGTTAAACTATTGCAAAGATATGAACTTTTTTTAAAAAAACAAACTATTTATAAAGGAATTCCCTTTAATCATGAAAGATTTTCTCAACAAACATAAGATTGAAATCTTACTGTCTATCGCTTTACTTGTTTGCGGTGTTTTCCTTTACAGGTCATGTACGGAAACAAGGCAACTCAAGAAGCAACAGACAGCGAACATCATTGCACTCACTGACACTATCAAGGTCTATAAGGGTAAGCACGGTGAGGCGGTGTATGAGAAAAACATCCTTCAAGGAGACCTTAACACTCTTAAACTCGCTAACAAGGAACTTTACGACAAGGTAAAGTCCATGAAAGTCAAGAAAGTTACAGAGGTCGTTGAGGTGAAGAGCATTATTGAAAACGAGGTTCACGACACTTTGTGGAGAGTTCAGCGAGATACTGTCTATAACACTATCACAAAATATTTCGCTTTCAACAACAAATACAGGATTCTTGAGGGTAATGTCGCTGTGTCAGACACCACTATCGGAGTAGCAATCACATCAGATAAGGTGTATGTAGACTACACAATGGCAATATCACAAGGTAAGGTACACTTGACAAGTGACAACCCATATGTGAGATTTAACGAAATCAAGGGCATTTCTTTGCCTAAACCTAAAACTAAACGATGGGGTATCGGTCCTACAGTAGGTTATGGTTTCGATATAAGCAAGAAATCGTTCTCTCCTTTTATAGGAATATCGTTAAACTATTCAATTATCAATTGGTAAAAGTTAAAAATAACGCACATTTCATTCATTAAAATTCCAAAGTTCACTGGTGCGTGATGCATAAGTGAACTTTTTTTTGATGACTGGTTGTTATTCGTGCGAGTTCAATAAATGTACTATTTCATCACACTTGTCTTTAACGTACTGGTATTCACCAGAAATTGCCTTGATTGAAATCCATCCGTACCAAGCGTGGTAATAGATATTTGCCGTATATGCTCCTTCCTGGTCGTCTACCATTAACCACTTGAATGATTCTTTGCTTTTCATCGTGATAATGTCACTAAAATGTTACGCTTGATGTTAGACGGAATGTCTTTCTCGTGAGTAACGATATCATTAATCACGTAAAGTACATTCTCATAATCCTCTTTTGTTGGTTCGTCAATGATATCACCACAACGGTCGTTGCCACTAAAACGGTAAAACTTAAAACCGTTATCATTACCGACATCCAATTTGACAGAATAGTAGTTCCCAAATTCGATGCCTAAGTTTTTGTAGTAATTGTAAAATGACACGGCACGAAGATTTCTTGAGGTGAAGAAAGATAACAAACGTTGTTTTAACCAAGAAAGTTCTTCTTCCTTTTCTTGTTCTGCTTTCTCAATTTCTTTTTTGTATTTCCACATCTTGTATTCCCCGTAGCAGAAATATGAAAACGGAAGGATTACGAGAACTAATAAGAAAATCAATAAAAGTAATGTGTCCATAAAATTTAAATTTATTATTTAACTATCGTTGACAAATAGTATTCATATAACTCGTCCATACTCTTGTAGTATGCGTCTTCATTTGCGTAGAGGTAGTCATATACCTGCTCAACCACTTCCGTGCCTAATACCTCATCCAAAAGCAATGATGTTAGTTTTGTGGCAGTCTGCACAAACTCGGTATTATCAATCTTGATACCCATTTCCTCCAAGGTGGTCAATGATTGGTCGCACGCTTTTGAAAGGTTAATCATCTCAATAAATTTCTCTTTTGTCATCGTCTGATAAAATTTCTTGTTGTAATTATTCAGTGTAAAGGTACAAAGTTTATTTGAGAAATGCAAATTTTACATTGATATTCATGAGACAATCAGATGCGTTGAATTAGAATTCTTTCATAGACAATCTCGCGACGACCGTTTCTTATTAAAACGCCTTTTGCGTTAAGGTCCGTGTTTCCTTCTTTTCCGAATTTTTTAAAGTACGCATCTTGACATTCTTCCCTTGTGTACCATCTGGTCTTTAATCCGTACAAGTCCAAATTTTCAGGCATTCCTAAAATCTTGAACTGACTTGGACAATATCTGTGCATAAAGGAAATAGGGACACCCATAATACCGTTGTAGTCCTTTGGAATATTACATGTCTTTGACACCTCTATAGCGTCATAATTCTCGTACTTCGGATAGTCTTTTTGGTTATACGTCTTTACAAGTTCAATCGGTTTGTTTTCTTTACCGTTGTCTAAATTAGTGAACCAGCAAATGTTGCCGAACTTTTGCATGACAGTATCGTTCAAGATATACTGTGTGTTTGGTTTGGTAATCTCTGTTTCTGGTGTGATGAACTCTTTGACATTATGATTTCCTAACCAGATTTCATTGTTCATTATATGCACAAACACATTCTTGTAGGTTATAGCGTTCATATTCCCTATTATCAAGAATTTTTTACCCGATGACATAAGTTGATTCACATATTCACGAAACAGACTGAACGGTGGATTTGTTACGACAATATCTGCTGTCCGTAAAAGGTCAGTGCATTCACTTGAACGGAAATCTCCGTCTCCGTTTAATGGTTTTCTTCCGTTGTTCGGATTGTCTTCGCCGTAATATTCAAATAAAACGCCATATGAGATGCTATTATAGCACGAGCATATTAGTTTCTTTAAACCAAGTTTTTTAAAATTGTTTACGAAATATTTGCAGAAATTGCTACTGTTCGTGTTGTCGCAATTACAATAAACTACCTTGCCTTTAAAATGATGGGCGTAATCATTCAACTCGATTTCAATATCTTCTATCCTTGTGTAGAACTCGTCGTTCTTGTTCCTGAATGCCGAATGTAGATTCCTATTTCTTACTTCCATTGTTTATAGTTTTTTCTAAGTGCAAAAATACAACTTTTGAATGAATATCAAAGGCAATGATATAGAAGTTGGCACAAAAATAACCTCTTATACGTATAAAAAGACCCTATAACGTTAGACTATACTCACGAGGTAGTAAAACACGGTGAGGAACAGTACGCCAATGGTGATGTATTTACCAACTCCATTGAGGGTTTTTGGAGTCATTTCAGAAGGATGATTGTTGTCTGCTACCACGATGTGTCTGACGAGCATTTGCAGTCATATATTGACGAGGCTGTGTACCGTTGGAATACAAGAAAAATGAGCGAATCGGAGAGATTCGCCCATATGTTCGACAAGTCTATGGGACTCGTTTGTAAGTTGTCTGAGATTAGAGTCGGATTGATATCTGCTTAATCAAGGCAGTAGTTATCATAGATTTTTGCAAGGGAGTCATACAAATTACTAAATTCTTCTTCTCCTAAAAGAAAATCACGAAGTGCTGTAGAATTAGCATTCATATAAGTTACAAGGTTAGCCACTTGCCTTTTGAAACCTTCTGTCGTTTTCTCTATGAATTCATCACTTAGGTTTGCCCCAAGTGAATCATATGCTTCATCTATGCGTTTCCAATGTTTTGGTTTTCTTCCACCTTTGGTAATATATTCCATATTATCACGGTGTTTCTGAATATCATTCATATCTTTAAACCATTGCTGCATAGGGTCTTTCTTGGTTTTATTTAGTATTTTGTTTACGGACTCTTTCACAATCTTGTGAAGGTCATTTTCTGTTAATCTTATAGGTTTCTTATTCATACAGTTGTATATTTTCAAATAAATATCTACATTTGCAAAAAAAATGATAGAATATGAGAATAAAATGAGCAAATTTTAGGTTTAATCGATTAGTAAACGTAGATGACATAATTGGTCATTCCAATCTTCTTTTAATGGAACAAGAAGACATAAATGTTGATAATAATGTTCACGACTGCATTTTAAGAATTATTTGTGCCAACTTCTATGTCATTGCCATATCAAAAATAAAGGAGAAAACCGTTAATGTTCCCTCCTCATTCGTGGTTAACTGTTTTCTTCATTCTCATCTATCTTCTTTTTTCCCTTGTTCACCTTCTCTATTGTCGTCAACAGGGATTGTGCTCCAGCGAGTGCACCGAAAACATAGATGAACTCTGTTTGTGTGTTATATCCGAACGCTGACAGCATTCCGAGCGCCGATAGCATAATGAACGCTAGAAACGCTATGACTCTCTTGTTTGATATGTTGTCGTTGTTACCACTGGCGAACAATTTACTGAAAAAACCTTTCTTTCCTGTTTTCAT
>OLYY01000221.1_pt1 | contig 29485 bp, 17 predicted proteins | sample 1673561 | NCBI WGS metagenome assembly OLYY01 (sample SAMEA103958115, study PRJEB25191) | human gut metagenome | biome: human-associated habitat [ENVO:00009003]; feature: intestine environment [ENVO:2100002]; material: feces | place: Germany | collected 2013/2015
GAGCAGAAGCCATATCATTATGAAAAATGTCGGGGCGACAGGATTCGAACCTGCGACCACCTGGTCCCAAACCAGGCGCGCTACCGGACTGCGCTACACCCCGTAAGTTGCAAGGTTTCCGATTTTGCGAGTGCAAAGGTACTCATAAAATCTGAACCTTGCAAATTTTTCTATAATTATCTTTTTAAAAAACAGATAATATCTCAAACTTTGTTGCGCGAAACGTTGTGGTTAAGCAAACGCCCATTTAACAAGCAGCTCTTCAAGCCATGACTCATCAACAAACAGCTCTTTAAGCCATGACTTTAAGCCAAGCCTCGATAACAAGCCTTTAAACCAAGCCTCAATAACAGGCCTTTAAGCCAAGCCTCGATAACAAGCCTTTAAGCCAAGCCTCGATAACAGACATTTAAACCGCGCTTCATCAACAAGCAGCTCTGCTTAAGCCAAACATTATTCTTTTATAATGTCGAGCTCCACAAACACCTTCTTCAAGATGTTCACGGCACGCTCCACCTCGTCCTTGGTGTGTGTTGCCATAAGTGCGAAGCGCACGAGCGTGTCTTGAGGAGCACAAGCAGGCGGAATTACGGGGTTTATGAACACGCCATACTCGAAAGCCTTAGCCACAGCCACGAATGTCTTCTCCACATCGTGGATATAAAGCGGAATGATGGGGCTCTCTGTCTCGCCGATCTCGAAGCCCTCCTCGCGGAAACGCTTGAGAGCATATCTTGTTACGTCCCACAGCTTCTCTATGCGTTCTGGCTCCTGCTGCAAGATGTGCAGAGCCTCAAGGGCAGCAGCTGTTGCAGCGGGTGTGTTAGATGCGCTGAAGATGTAGGTGCGGCAGGTGTGACGCAGATAGTTGATGGTGTCGGCATCGGCAGCGATGAAGCCGCCGATAGAAGCCATCGACTTTGAGAAGGTGCCCATGATCAGGTCCACCTCGTCGGTCAGTCCGAAATGGTCGCACACGCCACGGCCATGGTCGCCAAAGACGCCAATGCCATGAGCCTCGTCAACCATGATCGAGCAGTTATACTTGTGCTTGAGCTCAACAATCTTAGGCAGATTGGCGAGGTCGCCCTCCATAGAGAACACGCCGTCGACAACGATGAGCTTCACAGCCTCCTGTGGCAGACCCTTGAGCAGGTTCTCAAGGTCTTCCATGTCGTTGTGCTTATAGTGGAGCTGACGGGCGAACGACAGGCGTCGGCCGTCAACGATGCTGGCATGGTCGCGGTCGTCGCAGATGATATAGTCGCCACGGCCCACCACCACGGCAAGCACACCAGCGTTTACAGAGAATCCAGTAGAGAAGCAGAGGGTGTCGTCTTTGTGCACAAACTCGGCAAGCTCTTTCTCCAGCTGCACATGCAGGTCTAGCGTTCCGTTGAGGAAGCGGCTTCCTGCGCAACCAGAACCATATTTGTCAAGCGCAGCCTTTGCTGCGTCTATCACGCGCTGGTCTCCTGTGAGTCCAGTGTAAGCGTTTGAGCCGAACATGAGAACTTCATGTCCGCCCATTTCCACTTCCGTGCCTTGCTTACTTGTTATCTCACGGAAATAAGGATACACACCGGCCTCCATATATTTTTGAGGCAGACGGTAGCTCTTGTATCTTTCTTGTAATTGTCCCATTATATAATTAAAATAGGTGTATAAAACCTTTGTTGTAGTTTCAATTAATTTCAATGTGCAAAGTTACAAAAAAGATAGAAGAATTTGTCATTTTTACTAAAGAAATGTCTTGTTTATACATTTTTATAGATAAAACAGCCACTATTTAAAAGGATTTTCGTAATTTTGTCACAATAGAAGAGTTGGGTTTCCAAGGTGTCCCATCATTTTCCAATTGTCAAAGAGGGCGCTTTCAGCAACCTCCTTTCAAGAAACGATAACAACAAACATTATAGGCGACAACAATAAAAGACAGATGAAAAAGAAAGCAATTTTCGTAATGAACCTCATATCAGGCACATCAAGCAAGGCCGGGGTGCCAGACCTTATTGAGAACAATCTCGACAAGGAGAAGTTTGACTATGAGATTGTCGTCACCGAATATGCCGGACACGCCTCCGAGATTGCGTCACGCGCCAAGGACAACGGCGTGGACCTTGTTGTGGCCGTGGGTGGCGACGGCACCGTAAACGAGGTGGCCCGCGCCATTGTACACTCCGACACCGCCCTGGGCATCATGCCTTGCGGATCGGGCAACGGGCTGGCTCGTCACCTGCTGCTGCCCATGAATCTGCGCAAATCGCTCGACATCATCAACGCATTCGATGTGCGCGACCTCGACTATGGCATCATCAACGGCCACCCGTTCTTCTGCACCTGCGGCATGGGCTTCGATGCCTTTGTAAGCCAGAAGTTTGCGGAAGCAGGAAAGCGCGGCCCTATAACTTATGCTGAGAACATACTGCGCGAGGGTCTTAAATACAAGCCCGAGACTTATGTGCTTGAAGACGAGAACGGCACGAACCAATATAAGGCGTTCCTTATCTCGTGCGCCAACGCCTCACAGTATGGCAACAACGCCTACATCGCCCCTCAAGCCTCGATGAGCGACGGACTGATTGACGTGATCATCATGGAGCCGTTTGACGTGTTTGAGGCCCCGCAGATAAGCATCGACATGTTTAACAAGACGCTCGACAAGAACTCGAAGATAAAGACGTTCCGCTGCAAGAAGCTTCACATCCACCGCAGCAAGCCAGGCGTCATTCATTATGACGGCGACCCTGTAATGACGGGCGAAGACATTGACGTGGAGCTTCAGGAGAAGGGCATAAAGATTGTCACGAACCCTTTTGCCGACCGTAGCGTCCGCAAGCCCAACGCCTTGCAGAACGCTGCTGCCGAACTGTTTAACCAGCTTAACGTCATGCGTGAGGACATCACGAACCAAGGACGCCACATCCAGGCCATAAGCAAGGTCATTCAGAAGAAGCTCAACCTTTAACAAAAGGAGAGAAGCATTAAATTTTTATCGAATATAAAAGTCATGGGTCAGCGCATCGTACCATTCGGAGCGCTGACCATTTGTTTCTTGTAGCACCACCTCCGTGCGCTCCATCTCTCCCCCGGCCCTGCGCGAGAAGGCAAGCAAGCTGCGGCGCGGCGCCTTGCGTGGCGTTGTGCGCACATCGCAACGGCGAACGACAGAAAGGCCATGCAGGCTGCCTTCGGCAATGAACGCCGACACACACTCGGTGGGAATGACTGCGCTGAACACGCCGTCGGAGGTGAGCAACGCAGCCACCTTTTCAAACAGCACGCTGAAGGGCAACGAGTCGGAATGGCGTGCGGCGGCACGGCGCGTGTCGGGGTTCTTCAAGCTGTTTTGAAAGAACGGCGGATTGGACACTATGCTGTCGAAGCCCGCAGCATCGTGAAACTGCTGTATTGCCGTTTCAAAGACCTCCACCCTACCTGCGAACCTGCTGCTTGCCACGTTTTCCCTTGCCTGACAGCAGGCATCGCGGTCAAGATCCACAGCCTTTATTTCGGCATCGTCAAAACGTTGCGCCATCATCAAGGCTATCAGTCCTGTGCCTGTGCCAATGTCAAGAATCCGTTTCCCCCCATTGGCCCACGCACCTATCAACACGCCGTCGGTTCCAACCTTCATGGCGCATAGTTCTTGCTCTATGTGAAATTGTTTAAATGTAAAGCCCAAAATGTTATGTTTTTTATAGAACTTTCGCAAGCGAAAGAAATTATTGGAAGTTATTGGAATATAAAATCATCCTTGAAGAACGCATGTTTGCGTTCAGCATATTCGATGAGCCGTCTGAACGTTGTGTCGCGACGCAGCAAGGCAGCATAGCCCACCAGGACAAGGCGCTTGCGTGCCCTCGTCATGGCCACATTGAGCTTGCGGTCGATGATGGCGTTGTCGGTCTCGTCAAAATATTCGGTGTCGGTAAGGAAGCTCAACTGATAAGGCCGTTTTGCCGTGAAGCCATAGACTATGACGTCGCGCTGACTGCCCTGATAACGCTCCACAGTGTCGATGGCGATGTCGTGCAGGTCGTCGAACCCCGCCGAAGCGGCAACGGCATCGATGGCCATGCGCACGGTAGAGATCTGGTTACGGTAAGGCACGATGACACCTATCGACGACGCCACATCATAAGCCTCTCCAAGCATCTTTCGGGCTGTCACCACCACGTCGGCGATGACGCTTGCCTCAACCGAGTTGACCTTATCTGCCTCCCCCGCCTTCAGACAAGGTTCACAGTCGATAAACGCCAAGCGACGGGTGAGAAGCAGGTCTTCCAGCTTGTCGGCACCCGTTCCCTCGTCTGCCGTCGGTTCCTTCTGATGAGGCAACGGCACGGGTTGTAGCATGTTGTTATAGAAAGCCACGTTGGGGAAGTCGGCAATGTCGGGGTGCATGCGTCCCTGTCGGTTCAGCAAGAAGCTGTATGCAGGGTTGTCCTTGCCCAAAAGGCGCAACATGCGTTCGAAGAACGACAAGCGGCAGTCGGTCAGCCCGATGGCGTTAAGCTCTGCCTCCTCCACCTTCGACACCTCCTGCTCCTGTTGCACCACGGCAGGAAGTTGCTTCTCATCGCCGATGAGCACAAACTTGTCGACGGCAGGCACCCCGTCGTGACAGGCTGCGAGGAGTGGCATGATGTGAGGTTCAAGAATCTGCGAAGCCTCATCCACGATGGCGAGGTCAAAATGTTTTATGGAGAACAGTTCAGCATGTGACCCAAAGGCCGTAAGGGTGCCGCAGACCACACGGGAACGTTCCAACATGTCGCGCACGCTGTCCACACGCGGCGCATCCATGGCCGCCACGCGGTTGGAGAGCAGATGGTCGCGGTAAGGGGGAGCACAACTGAAGTCGCTTCCAAGCCTAACGAAATCGATGTCGCTCTCCACCAGTTTGCTGCAAATCTCGTCGACAGCCCTGTTGGTATAAGCCGTGAGCAGAACTGTTGTCGTGGGATGCAACAGATGCTCCTTCAGCACGTTGAGCATGCCATAAGAGGTCTTGCCCGTGCCGGGAGGCCCTATAACGAGATAGAGGTCTTGAGCTTGAAGAGCATGCAGAACGAGGTCGTTAAACGCCGACGATGCAGAGCCTTGACTATAGTTGCCCATAAGCTGCAACGACGTGTCCACGACGGGTTTGCGCTGTCCGAGCACCATCTGCCGACGCTCCTTGGGAGCGCTGAGAAAAGCATGCAGGGCGCGATAGAGGGCCGAGTAGGACGACTCCATGAAATCGTGCTCCACAGCCCACCACACGCCCTCGTCGTTATAGCGTTCAAACACTTTGGTATTCTGAGGGTTACGAAGGCGCAAGAAGAGCTTGTCAGCCCTTATGTCGGTGACCGTGCAGCGGAAGACGAGCGTGGCGGTGGCATCGGGTTCATCTCCATGCCTGTAAGGATAAAACATCACGATGTCGCCCACACGAAAGTTGGACATGTCGGCATCGTGGCCGCCGTCGAACCTGAACACAATGTCTTCTTGTTCGTCGCACGGCTCCATGTGCTCCATCACGAGCCGTTCATAGATGTTGCCCGCCAGACGCTTGTCAGCCACCGACGAGTTCCAGACCGTGGCAAAACCCGAATCTTCCTTCGTCCGGCTACCCACCTTCGAGAGCATGTGCTCGGCAGCCACGAAGCGCATGAAGCGCAGATAGTAAGCACGTTCCACGGCGTCTGCCTCCCGAACGGGTGCAAGCAGCGCCTCGATGGCAGGCTTGTTGTAACGCTCCCACAGCGGGGCGTGACAGGCAGGGAAAATGCTGTCGGCGGTGAGCGTGGCGAGCACATCCATGCCGTGCTGCGCATACCACCGTTCGCTCCACGCTATCTGGTTGCGCATGCGCACAGCCTCAAACAGCAGTTGGGGAGCGGAGCCAAGCTCCACCAACCCCGACGCATATTTGGAATAGAGCAGATACGACGCCATGGCGCTATATTCAGTCTCGCCATAAGCATAATGGAGCATGGCGCGGTAGAGCAGCAGCTGCACATAGTGTTTCTGCTGCTGTCTCACATAGGTGTCGGTCGACCCGTAAGCCGCCTTGCCGCCCTTCTGCTCCACCACCGTGTCGAGCGCCACATGAATGAGGTCCATACGTCCTTGAAGGCCAAGCGTCTCACAGAAGAACGAGGGTTCAAGAATCAGTTCGCCCGACTGCACAGGTCGTTGTTCCTTCTTGTGCTTCAGCGTGTTGGCCATGATGTTGCGAATGTTGGCGCGTTGGCGTTGCGCCTCACGGTGGAAGTCGGCATCAAGCTCATCAGGACAACAGGCAAAGGCCAGGGCGTGTCGGCTGAAAAAATGTTTCAGGCTGTCAGCATATCCGGTGTCAGCATCATAGACCGCCTCGTCGAGCAGCTGACCGGCATAGTTGCCGAGCAAGATGGCCTTACTTGCAGGAGCGGGCTTGAGCTTGTTCACCAGGCTCAGACGTGCCGAGCAGCCATACTCCTCAAAACAGGCCGCCACAGCCGTTACGTTTATCAGGTTGTCGGGGTCGAGCACAAACAGCTCGCCATACAAACGTCCCTTTTCCTCGCGCGGCTTCACGATGTTGAGCTGCGCCCCCTCATAAAGAAGAGCAGAGAGGTAACCCCAGTTGCCCATGCTGTATTTGTTCTCCTCCACATAGACCACCTCCACATCCTCGCCCGTGTCGCTTCGCGAGGCAAAGACGGTGGTGTCGTTCCACCGTTCAACGGTGCAACGCAACACGGCAAGCGCCTCGCCCTCAGCATCTTTCAAGCGGCGGCGCCAGGTGCGGAACGTCTCGCGCTCATAATGGCGTTCCAGCTCCTTAGGCACGGTGGCGCCGCCATAGACCACGCTCACAAACTTGCACACCGCCTTCAGGTCGCCCGCAAAGGCGGCTTCGAGCTCAGCGTCGCTGGTAGTCTCAATGTGCCGCAAGCGGTTGCGCGTGTCGTTGATGGCCTGCACAAGGGTGCGGTCCTTAGAGTTTTCGCGTATGCGGCACTCGCGAACGAGATATTGTATTTTCGGATACAACCCCGCAAAGCACACCTTCACGCCCTCAAGCCTCTGGTCCACAGCCAGGCGCAGCACGCGCCCGAGCACAGCATAGCGTTCGCGCACCTTCATGCCTCCGTTGGCAGCTGCTGACAGGTCGCTGAAGAAATCGTCCACACAGGCTCTTGCTCCCACCTTGGGGCCTGGTGTTGCGGGATTTGGTCTTGTTGTTGTTGTCATCTTTGTTTGCGGTAAATATGCGGTCAAATGAACAATTAATATTCGATAAACATGATAATCATGAAAACAAGTTTCAAAATTACGGTTTTTCATCGAGACTGCAAAACATAATGCCACATTTCGTTCTTTTTCACATCCCCGCCTGCCCAATGGTTTCAAGCGACACGCAAAGCATTCAAAAATTATGTGAAAACACATAATATAATAGAGTTTTATTCGGTCAACTGAAAAAAAAACACTAATTTTGCAAGTCAATTGCATTAAATCAAACACAATTGCTTAATATAACGACAGATGAATCGCAGAACAAATACTTCAATACAGATGATTGCCGACTTTGACGGCGACATCTCCACCATCTTCAACAAGCACACAGACGACGAGCTGCCCATGCTCATAACACGCAACCTTGTGGTGTTTCCCGGCGTGCTGACCCCAATAATCATCGGACGCAAGCAGAGCCTTGAGCTCATCAACGCCATAAAGGGCAACGAAGAGAAGCTGTTTGCCGTGTTTGCACAAAGAGATGCGTCTATAGAGATGCCCGGAGAGCAAGACATCTTTGAGCAGGGCGTGTTTGCACGTCTGGTGAGGCTAATCGACATGCCCGGACCCGGCGAAAACATAACAGCCATTGATGCACCCGCAAGGACATCACCAAGACCCGCCCCTACCACATGGGCCATGCCGTGTTGTCGCCCGAAGAACTTCCAGCGAAGGGAGACAAGGAGTTTAAGACGGCTCACGAGGACCTGCTCATAAACGTGAAGAACTTTGTCAACATGAACGAGGACATTCCCGACGAAATGCTCTTCGCGTTAAAGAACATACACAACGAGGTCCTTTCAGTCAACTATATCTGCATGACCCTGACCTTCAGCATAGAAGACAAGGAGTCGTTGCTCAACACAAGCTCCGTTAAAGACCGCGTCATGCTCGCCCTCAAGCTGCTCTATCGCGAAGAGCAGCTGCAACGCATAAAGCAGGACATCCGCATGAAGACACGCGAAGACCTGGACGAGCAGCAACGCGAATATTTCCTTCAGCAGCAGATCAAGAACATCAAGGAGGAGCTGGGCAACGGCGAAGGCTCACCCGAGCGCAAGGAGCTGCTGGAGCAGGGCATGATGAAGAAGTGGAACAAGGCGACGCTCAAATATTTCATGAAGGAGCTCGACAAGCTCGACACGCTCAACCCGCAAAGCCCCGACTACAGCCAGCAGCTCAACTATCTGCGCACGCTGGTGAACCTGCCGTGGAACGAATATACCACCGACAACCTCGACCTGAAACGCGCACAGCGCATCCTCGACCACGACCATTACGGCATGGAGAAGGTGAAGGAGCGCATTCTCGAATATATGGCCGTGCTGAAGCTGCGCGGCGACCTCAAGTCGCCCATCATCTGCCTCTACGGCCCTCCGGGAGTGGGCAAGACCTCGCTGGGCAAGAGCATCGCCTCAGCCATGAAGCGCAAGTATGTGCGCATGTCGCTGGGCGGTCTGCACGACGAGAGCGAGATTCGCGGACACCGCCGCACCTACATAGGAGCCATGCCCGGACGCATCATCAAGAACATACAGAAGGCGGGCTCGTCAAACCCCGTGTTCATTCTTGACGAGATCGACAAGGTAACGCAGAACACCATCAACGGCGACCCCTCATCGGCGCTGCTTGAGGTTCTTGACCCTGAACAGAACAACGCGTTCCATGACAACTATCTCGATGTCGACTATGACCTCTCGAAAGTGCTCTTCATTGCTACCGCCAACGACCTCAACACCATTCCGCGTCCTCTGCTCGACCGCATGGAGATCATTGAGGTGAGCGGCTACATCACGGAAGAGAAGATCGAGATTGCAAAACGCCACCTCATACCGCGCGAGCTCGAGAACACGGGTCTCGACAACCTTCAGAAAGATGCTCCCGAGGCGGAGGTAGAGACAGAGACGATGGACATGTTCGGAACGCCTGTGACGGTGGAGAAGCCCAAGAAGAAAAAGGCCAAGACAGAGAAGCTACAGTTTAACAAGGCTGCCATAGAGAAGATCATAGAGCATTATACCCGTGAGAGCGGCGTGCGCCAGCTGGAGAAGCAGATAAACAAGGCGCTTCGCAAGATGGCGCTCAAGAAAGCCATCAACGGCGAGCTGCCCTACGAAAAGATCACGCCCACGCAGCTTGAAGACCTCCTTGGCAAACCGCCGTTCAACCGCGACATCTACCAGGGCAACGATTATGCCGGTGTGGTGACAGGCTTGGCGTGGACAAGCGTGGGCGGCGAAATCCTGTTCATCGAGACCTCGCTGAGCAAAGGCAAGGCAGGTAAACTCACGCTCACGGGCAACCTGGGCGACGTGATGAAAGAGTCGGCCGTCATTGCTCTCGAATATGTGAAAGCCCACATCGAGACGTTAGGTGTCGACTACCGCATCTTCGACCATTGGAACATCCACATCCATGTGCCCGAGGGAGCCACACCCAAGGACGGCCCGTCGGCAGGCATAACTATCGCCACATCCATCGCCTCGGCGCTCACACAGCGCAAGGTGCGCAAGAACACAGCCATGACAGGCGAGATAACGCTCCGTGGCAAGGTGCTACCCGTGGGTGGCATAAAGGAGAAGATCCTTGCAGCCAAGCGTGCCGGCATTACCGACATCGTGATGTGCCAGGACAACAAGAAAGACATTGACGAGATTCCCGAAATCTACCTCAAGGGCGTCACCTTCCATTATGTGGAGAACGTGCAGGACGTATGGCAGTTTGCACTCACCGACGAGAAGGTGAAGGACCCCATAAAGTTTGACATCGAGGAAGAAGAGAAGAAGGAGGAACAGAAATAATGGCATTGACATTTCAACTTCAACATACCGACCCCAACAGCGACGCACGAACGGGTCTCATAACCACCGCACACGGACAGATAAAGACACCTATCTTTATGCCCGTGGGCACATGTGGCTCCGTGAAGGGCGTTCATTTTAGCGAGCTGCGCGAGCAGGTGAAAGCCCAGATTATCCTTGGCAACACCTACCACCTATACCTCCGCCCGGGCCTTGACACGCTGCGCAAGGCTGGCGGACTGCACAAGTTCAACACCTGGGACCGCCCCATCCTTACCGACTCGGGCGGCTTTCAGGTGTTCTCCCTCACGGGCATCCGTAAGCTCCGTGAGGAGGGTTGCGAGTTTCGTTCACACATTGACGGCTCGAAACATTTCTTCACACCCGAGAACGTCATGGACACAGAGCGCATCATCGGTGCCGACATCATGATGGCGTTCGACGAGTGTCCTCCCGGACAGAGCGACTACCAATATGCCAAGAAGAGCCTCGCCATGACGCAACGCTGGCTCGACCGCTGCATAAAGCGCTTCAACGAGACGGAACCGCTCTACGGCTACGACCAGACGCTCTTCCCCATCGTGCAGGGATGCACGTTCAAGGACCTGCGACGCGACGCCGCCAAGTATGTGGCCGACAAGGGAGCAGCCGGCAACGCCATCGGCGGACTGGCCGTGGGCGAGCCTACAGAGGTGATGTATGAGATGATTGAGGTGGTGAACGAGATCCTGCCCAAGGACAAGCCGCGCTACCTCATGGGCGTGGGCACACCGCAAAACATTCTTGAGGCGATAGAACGCGGTGTCGACATGTTCGACTGTGTCATGCCCACACGCAACGGGCGCAACGCCATGCTCTTCACCTACAACGGCACGATGAACATGCGCAACAAGAAGTGGGAGCAAGACTTCTCGCCCATCGACCCCGACGGCTGCGACATCGACCGCATCCACTCGAAGGCGTACCTGCACCATCTCTTCAAATCGCAGGAGCTGCTGGCCATGCAGATAGCGAGCATACACAACCTCGCTTTCTACCTCCGTCTTGTCACCGACGCACGCCAGCACATCGAGGCAGGCGACTTCGTGGCATGGAAGGCAAGCATCATCGACCAGCTGGGCAGAAGAATGTAATGTTTAAAAGGTAATTATGAAATTTGCGACAACAAGACGATTGCACAAGCCGCTAAAGGCTGCAAGGAAAACGGGACAGGCGCTCAACAGGGTGGCGCGCCTGTTACGACGGGTCACGCCGCTCTTGGCGTGGCTCGGACACAAGCTGTCCTTCCTCGGGTTCCTGGACCCGCGCCGCTACATCAAACGTCTCGACCGGTACATCATAAAGAAGTTTATCGGCACCTATTTCTATGCCATAGCGCTCATCATCTCCGTGTCCATCGTGTTTGACGTGAACGAGAATCTGGCGAAGTTTTCAGAGTATCACGCGCCGCTAAAGGCCATCGTGTTCGACTATTACCTGAACTTCATACCCTATTTCGCCAACCTCTTCAGCCCGCTCTTCGTGTTCATTGCCGTCATCTTCTTCACCTCAAAGCTGGCGGGCAACTCAGAGATTATAGCCATGTTGGCATCGGGCGTGTCGTTCAAGCGCCTCATGCGACCCTACATGTTCTCATGTGTGCTCATCTCGGTCCTGTCGTTCTACCTCGCCGCCTTCGTCATTCCACACGGCACGGTGGTGAAGCAAAACTTTGAGAGCATGTACAAGAACAAGAAGCGCACAACGGCCGCCGACAACGTCATGCTGCAAGTGGGCAAAGGCGTCATTGCCTACATTCAACACTACGACAACCAGATGAAAAAAGGCTACGGCTTCTCGCTCGACCGCTTTGAAAACAAGAAGCTCGTGAGCCACATGACAGCAACGGAGGTGCAATATGACACCATCTCCGACTCAAAATATCATTGGACGGCGACCAACTGGAAGATCCGCGAGCTTCGAGGCATGCGTGAGCACATAACCAGCGGCATGAAGAAAGACACGCTCATACAGATGGAGCCTACCGACCTTGTCTACTCAAAGGGTCAGCAAGAAACGTTCACCAGTCCGGAACTGAAGGCTTACATCTCTAAACAGGTAGACCGCGGAAGCAGCAACGTGGTGCAATATCAGGTCGAATACCACAAACGCATAGCCTCATCGTTTGCGTCGTTCATCCTGACCATCATCGGTCTGTCGCTCTCCTCGCGCAAGCGAAAGGGAGGCATGGGCATGTACCTCGGCATAGGTCTGGCCCTCAGCTTCGGTTACATTCTGCTACAGACCGTGTCGGCAACGTTCGCCATACAGGCCGACACGCCGCCCGTTCTCGCAGCATGGATACCAAACATCATCTTTGCCGTGGTAGCTTATTTCTGCTACCGTAAGGCACCAAACTGATTTTAGCAAAAGGACAACTATTGTCTATCGTCACTTTTAAAAAAGGACAACTATGTATTTCGACGAATTAGATTTAAACGACAACGTTCTCGACGCTCTCTACGACATGCGCTTCGAGACCTGCACGCCCGTTCAGGAGCAGTGCATACCAGAGATATTGAAAGGCAACGACCTCCTGGGCGTGGCACAGACAGGAACAGGCAAAACGGCTGCTTACCTGCTGCCCATACTGAGCAAGCTCGACGACGGCGGCTACCCCAAAGACGCCATCAACTGCGTCATCATGAGCCCCACACGCGAGCTGGCACAACAGATAGACCAGGCCATGCAGGGCTTCGGCTATTATCTTAACGACGTGAGCAGCGTGGCCATCTATGGCGGCAACGACGGCAACCGCTACGACCAGGAGCTCAAGAGCCTTAGCTTGGGTGCCGACGTGGTCATAGCCACACCGGGCCGACTGATCAGCCACATAAGTATGGGCAACGCCGACTTTAGCCGTGTGTCGTTCTTCGTGCTCGACGAGGCTGACCGCATGCTCGACATGGGCTTCTCTGAAGACATAAAGAAAATCGCACAGCTGCTGCCGCCAACCTGCCAAACCATCATGTTCTCGGCCACCATGCCCGACAAGATTGAAGAGCTGGCAAAGACGCTGCTCAAGAACCCCGTGGTGGTGAAGCTCGCCGTGAGCAAGCCGGCAGAGAAAATCAAGCAGACAGCCTATGTGTGCTACGAGACACAGAAGCTCGGCATCATTCAGGACATCTTCAAGCAGGGCGACCTCAAGCGCGTCATCATCTTCTCTGGCAAGAAGCAGAAGGTGAAGGCCATAAACCGCGCACTCATGCGCATGCACGTCAACAGCGGCGAGATGCACTCGGACCTCAACCAGGCCGAGCGCGACCAGATGCTCTACAAGTTTAAGAGCGGACAGATCGACGTGCTTGTGGCTACCGACATCCTCGCACGAGGAATCGATATCGACGACATTGCCATGGTCATCAACTTTGACGTGCCTCACGATGCTGAAGACTATGTTCACCGCATAGGCCGTACAGCCCGTGCCGACCGCGACGGTGTGGCCATAACCTTCATCAACGAGGAAGATGTCCATTTCTTCAAACAGATAGAGAAGCTCCTTGAGAAGGAGGTCGAGAAGCTGCCTCTGCCCGAGGAGCTGGGCGAAGGTCCCGAGTATAAGGAAGGCCGCGCACAGCGCACATCGGCAAAGAGCCGCCGTCGCAAAGACCGCGACGCCACCTCGCACAAGCGCAAGCCGCGCCGCACAGAAAACGAGCGCAAGGAGAAGCAGCCTAAGGACAAGCAGCACCAAGACAAGCAGAATGCGGAGAAGCAGACAGCTGAAGCAGCAGAAGGTTCAAACACCAAGACCGCTCCCGTGACAGCAGAGGACCACCCGACCGACAACGCTCAGCAGCAGGAGCAGCGCAAGCCGCGCCGCCGCCGTGGCAACAACAAGCCCCGGCAAAGCGAAGCCAACCGTCAGGACCAGCCTACAGGCGACGCTGACAACGCTTCAAACAATGCTTCCGTCAACGCCGACAACGCTTCTGAAAGCTCAGACAACGCTTCCGAAAACCGTTCAAGAAGAAACGGCAACAAGGCAAGACAAGGCAAAGGAAAGCAGAACAACGTTAAGGAAGGCGACAAGCAGGAGAGCAACGCTCAGCAGGGAAAGGCTCAGCAGGGCAACAAGACCGGAAAGGGCAACGACAAGCAGCAAGACAAGCAGCCTGCAAAGCAAGGCAAGCAAGCCAACGGCCAGCAAGCGAAGCAGGGTGACAAGCAGCCTTCAAAGAAGCGTTCACGCAAGCCGCGTCAGCAGCGCAGCGAGCAAGAATCGCAGCCCGTATCGACCAAGTATGCAAAGTCCGCCGGCATGTCGCCCGTTGTCAACCCATCGCAAGACAGCGTCTTAAAATCGTTGCTTAAAAAGCCCCTCAAGTGGCTCAAGAAGCTGGGAAAATAAAAGCTTGGTAACAAACCTTGGCAAGCAAAGCAAGCGATAAAGCAAACACAAACTCGTTCTAAACATTATAGCGCTCCGTAGGTATCCAGACGCTTTGCGGAGTTATTTCCATTAATTGAGCATTGATTAACCGTCAATTTTTTTCGCGCGAAGCGCGTATTAACGACAATTAATGTTCAATTAATGGAAATTAATGTTTATAAAAACAACGAGCGCAAAGCGCGACGTAAAAGAAGCTTATATATAAAGACCTTAACGATGAAAGATTTCGCAGCAATAGATTTTGAAACAGCCAACAACGAGCGCTCATCAGTTTGCTCCGTAGGCATCGTCATTGTGCGTAACGGCGAGATCGTAGACAAGTTCTACTCGCTCATAAAGCCCGAACCCGAATATTACACCTACTGGTGCAGCCGTGTGCACGGCCTAAGCGCCGCCGACACGCAAGACGCTCCCGTCTTCCCCGAGGTATGGAAGCAGATAGAGCCAAAGATAGCAGGTCTCCCCCTCGTAGCCCACAACAAGGCGTTCGATGAGAGCTGCCTCAAAGCCGTCTTCCGCGTTTACCAGATGACCTGGCCCTCCTACCCTTTCTTCTGAACCTGCGTAGCCTCACGCCGAGTATGGCCCCAAGGTCAGCACACCCTCGACGTCATCGCCGCCCGCTGCGGCTACGATTTAACGCGCCACCACCACGCCCTGGCCGACGCCGAAGCCTGTGCCGCCATTGCGCTGAAGATATTGTAACGTGTTACAGCCCTCTCTCTGCACCCCGTCATTAGAAAACGAAAATGACACATTTTGACCTTGACACATTTTGACACCCCTCGCATCAAAATAACGAATGAACGAGTTTTTAAGAAAAGTGTTCATTGAGAATGAACGATTTCAAGAAAAGTGTTCATTGAGAATGAACGATTTCAAAAAAAGTATTCATTGAGAATGAACGATTTTTGCATAAAAACTTGTTGATTGTCATTTTTATATTTATCTTTCCTCTATAAAACAAAAATGAATATCTCCGCAAAAGGTAACTAAACATCAGTATAATTAAAATGAGGCGCACAAATTCCTTGACCCAAGCGCAAACAAGGGTCTACTCATATAGTTATACTTTCCTCTTCGAGTTTGTACTCAAACTGGCTTCCATAGCCGTCCGTCAGTATGGTTAATTTGTAAACGAGGTATTACCATCACAAAGATAATAGCCTGCTGACGGGCGGTATATCGTGTTCATCCCTTTGTTCGGGATGTTTTACGATCGGTTGTGAAGTCAATGTAATTTGTGTTGTCATGCAACACATGCCAAACGGCGATGAGCATCTTTCTTGCCACAGCCACCAGGACCTTCATCTTGTTCTTTTTCCTCACCTGCGTCTGATGGTACGAGAACCGGCTGAAGAAGCAGTCCTTCGTCCTGCTGGCTGCCCATGCACACTCTATGATTGTCTTGCGGAGATATACATTTCCATGAGTGATGCTCCTCGACTTGATTTTCTTGTTGGATTCGTCGTTTCTCGGTTTTAGACCGCTCCATGAAGCGAGGTGGTTGGCTGTTTCGAACTTGTTCATGTCCGTTCCGATTTCAGCGATCAATGATGTGGCCGCACGTTCCTTTATGCCGGGTATGGTCTGTAACCGTTTCAACTCTTCGGGGAATTCCCTTTCACAAATCTCAAGCATTCTGGCTTGGCATTTCTCCTTGTGTGCCTCCGCCATGTCGAGTTCATCACGCAGTTGTGATATCATGTCAATCTCCGCAAGGCTTACCACGCCTTTTAGCGATGCTGTAATGACATCCATGCCGTGGTGTTTGATGATACGCCCATGTATCAGCTTCACCAACTCTTCGGGGTCGGTAATCCCTTGTGAGATTGCTCTCACCACGGCTTTATAGCTTTTGCTGTCAACATTGGAAACGTAGTTGCTCAGACGTATGTTGCAGCGTTGCAGCACGGCATCAAGTTTGGACAGCTTTCTTACTATCTCCTCGTTGAGGTCGAATATACGACGGTCGTACTGACGCAGCTGTTGGATTGTCTCAGGAGGTACGAAGCTGCCGCGTATGAGCTCCTTCATTGTACACTCGGCAATCCACTGTGCATCCTTCACGTCACTCTTGCGACCAGGGAGCTGCTTGATGAAATACGGATTGGCAAGATTCAGTTTGAAGTGTGGAGACAGCACACGCCATATTGGAATCCAGTAGACGCTCGTGCTCTCCATTGACACCTCAACAACATGGTGATGAAGCATCAAATCACGCATTTCTTCCAACTCATAAGTTAAAACTCCGAAAACTTTTTCAATAAGTTCTCCAAACTCACTCAAAATACAAAGATAAACGCTATCTTTGTGCACGTCAAGACCACATACTGATTTCATAGGCTTGCATATTTGGGGTTAAAATTCTTCCCAAAGATAAATATAATTTGTGACTTAGAGCACGTTGATGCAAGATTTTAAGTATGTCGGTCTTGACATTTTAACTCAAGCAGCGAGCACTCGGAGATATTCATTTCTGTTTTTTATCCCAACTGGCTTTTAATTCGGAAATTTTATCTAAATTTGCATCATAGTCAAACTAAATACTAAAAACATGAAAAGGAAAATCGTATCAATTATGCTGATGCTTGCTGCCACATTCGCAGCATCCGCACAACAGCGTGCCGACCAACAGCAACTCACCGACCCACGCTCGTTCTCAATGATTCTCATGGGCGACCCCCAGGGCTACACCAAGTATGCCTGCAACCAGCCGCTCTACGAACTCTGTACCGCATGGTGCGCCGACAACATAAGGCAGCTCAACATCCGTGCCGTGCTCCTTACGGGCGACCTTGTGGAGCAGAACGACAACCTCGTACCCAACCGTGCCATGACCGACCAGACTAGTCGGCAGATGTGGCAGTGGGCGTCGCACTGCATGGAACGCCTCGACAACCGCGTGCCTTACATCATTGCCACCGGCAACCATGAGTACGGCTATGTGCGTGGCGACGAGCCTTTCACGCATTTCCCCGAATATTTCCCCATAGAGCGCAACAGCAAATGGGACGGATGTGTCGTAGCCACATTCCCCAACCGCGAGGGAAAGAACTCGCTGGAGAATGCCGCATACGAATTCAACGAACCCACCTGGGGCAAAATCCTCGTCATTGCCGCCGAATGGGCACCGCGCACCGAGGTGTTGGAATGGGCTAAAAAGCTCTGCACAAGCGAGAAGTACGCTGCCGACCGTGTCATCTTCATCACTCATTCGTTCCTGCAGGAGCGCACGGCAAAGCGCACTGCCAACGAGCCCTACGCCATACAGCCCGCCAACTACGGGCAGGACATCTGGGACAAACTCGTCAATGACACGCCCAACATACGCCTTGTGCTCTGCGGACACACCGGCGATGTGGGCGAATTCGACGATGCCGTGGCATACCGCTGCGACCGTAACGCCGCCGGCAAGAACGTTCACCAGATGATGTTCAACGTGCAGACGCTCGGAGGTGGCTGGGAAGGCAACGGAGGCGACGGTTGGCTGCGCATCCTTGAGTTCATGCCCGACGGCAAGACCATCAAGGTACGCACCTATTCGCCCCTCTTCGGCATCTCCGCCACAACCAAGCAGTTCGCCCACCGCACCGGCAAAATCGACCAGTTCGACATTGTTGTGGAATGAAAATAGAAATTTGGATTTAGGAATTACGAGTTAGGAATTAGAAATTACGAATTAGGAATTAGGAGGTCGAGCGTCCCCGCTCGACAACACCACCAAACGAATTAGGACTTAGGAGTTACGAATTAGGATTTAGGAGGTCGAGCGTCCCGCTCGACAACACCATCCAGACAATTCATAATTCATAATTAAGAATTCATAATTGGCAGACTTGCGCAGTGTTGTCGAGTGGGACGCTCGACCTCCTAAATCCTAATTCGTAATTCGTAACTCCAAATTCCTAATTCCTAACTCGTACCTCCTAACTCATTCCGGCGAAGCCTGACTTCCGATAACTTCTGTTTTGACACTCCCGTTCTGCCAACTCCGACAGCCATGCGGCAGTGCTACTTCCTCTTTATCTCATATCCTATTTTCCTGAAAGCGGTGACAAAGTCGTCATAGTCGGCTTTCTTTGAGTCATAGACTATGGTGACCTTCTGCTCGTCCACCGATGTGTCGATTTTCTTTCCTCTATAAAACAAAAATGAATATCTCCGCAAAAGGTAACTAAACATTGGTATAATTAAAATGAGGCGCACAAATTCCTTGACCCAAGCGCAAACAAGGGTCTACTCATATAGTTATACTTTCCTCTTCGAGTTTGTACTCAAACTGGCTTCCATAGCCGTCCGTCAGTATGGTTAATTTGTAAACGAGGTATTACCATCACAAAGATAATAGCCTGCTGACGGGCGGTATATCGTGTTCATCCCTTTGTTCGGGATGTTTTACGATCGGTTGTGAAGTCAATGTAATTTGTGTTGTCATGCAACACATGCCAAACGGCGATGAGCATCTTTCTTGCCACAGCCACCAGGACCTTCATCTTGTTCTTTTTCCTCACCTGCGTCTGATGGTACGAGAACCGGCTGAAGAAGCAGTCCTTCGTCCTGCTGGCTGCCCATGCACACTCTATGATTGTCTTGCGGAGATATACATTTCCATGAGTGATGCTCCTCGACTTGATTTTCTTGTTGGATTCGTCGTTTCTCGGTTTTAGACCGCTCCATGAAGCGAGGTGGTTGGCTGTTTCGAACTTGTTCATGTCCGTTCCGATTTCAGCGATCAATGATGTGGCCGCACGTTCCTTTATGCCGGGTATGGTCTGTAACCGTTTCAACTCTTCGGGGAATTCCCTTTCACAAATCTCAAGCATTCTGGCTTGGCATTTCTCCTTGTGTGCCTCCGCCATGTCGAGTTCATCACGCAGTTGTGATATCATGTCAATCTCCGCAAGGCTTACCACGCCTTTTAGCGATGCTGTAATGACATCCATGCCGTGGTGTTTGATGATACGCCCATGTATCAGCTTCACCAACTCTTCGGGGTCGGTAATCCCTTGTGAGATTGCTCTCACCACGGCTTTATAGCTTTTGCTGTCAACATTGGAAACGTAGTTGCTCAGACGTATGTTGCAGCGTTGCAGCACGGCATCAAGTTTGGACAGCTTTCTTACTATCTCCTCGTTGAGGTCGAATATACGACGGTCGTACTGACGCAGCTGTTGGATTGTCTCAGGAGGTACGAAGCTGCCGCGTATGAGCTCCTTCATTGTACACTCGGCAATCCACTGTGCATCCTTCACGTCACTCTTGCGACCAGGGAGCTGCTTGATGAAATACGGATTGGCAAGATTCAGTTTGAAGTGTGGAGACAGCACACGCCATATTGGAATCCAGTAGACGCTCGTGCTCTCCATTGACACCTCAACAACATGGTGATGAAGCATCAAATCACGCATTTCTTCCAACTCATAAGTTAAAACTCCGAAAACTTTTTCAATAAGTTCTCCAAACTCACTCAAAATACAAAGATAAACGCTATCTTTGTGCACGTCAAGACCACATACTGATTTCATAGGCTTGCATATTTGGGGTTAAAATTCTTCCCAAAGATAAATATAATTTGTGACTTAGAGCACGTTGATGCAAGATTTTAAGTATGTCGGTCTTGACATTTTAACTCAAGCAGCGAGCACTCGGAGATATTCATTTCTGTTTTTTATCCCAACTGGCTTATAATTCGGAAATTTTATCTAAATTTGTACTCGAGACAAACAGGTTAGGCAATGGGTAAAAGGTGGCGATAGCTACGTAATGGGAGGCCTCTACCTGCTGTTGGCGCTTAGGTATGAGCGTGGAAACTGACTTACTTATACAGGGAAGAACCGTACTATTACGACAAACTTACACATTAAACAAAGAGAAAATGGCCAAAACAAAATTCGTCATAGTGGGAGGCGTCGCCGGAGGAGCTACCGCGGCAGCCCGAATGAGGAGGCTCTCCGAAGAAGCAGAGATTGTCCTTTTTGAGAAAGGGGAATACATATCGTATGCCAACTGCGGCCTACCCTATTACATAGGCGGCGTGATAGAAGAGCGCGACAAGCTCTTCGTCCAGACACCCGAGGCATTCGGCAAACGCTTCAACATCAATGTCCGCACCAACAGCGAGGTCACAGCCATCGATACAGAGCAGCGACAGGTGACGGTCAAGACCATCGACGGAAAGACCTATACAGAACGCTACGACAAGCTCCTGCTCTCACCCGGAGCCTCACCGGTCGTGCCCCCACTCCCCGGCATACAGGGCGAAGGCATCTTTACGCTGAGAAACGTGAACGACACCGACCGTATCAAGTCATACCTGAGTTGCCACAAAGTACGCCGCGCAGTCATCGTGGGTGGAGGCTTCATCGGTCTTGAGATGGCCGAAAACCTCAGACACGCAGGCGCGGAAGTCGCCGTCGTCGAGATGGCCCCACAGGTGATGGGTCCCATAGACTACTCCATGGCAGCCCTCGTACACGAGCATCTGCAGGAGCAGGGAGTCAGGCTATACCTCGAACAAGCCGTAGAGAGCTTTTCGCGTCAAGGCGAAGCACTCTCCGTACACTTCAAGTCAGGCATAAAGCTTGACGCCGATATGGTCCTGCTGAGCATCGGAGTGAGAGCCGAGACACGCCTTGCCCAAGACGCACATTTGAAGTTGGGCGAGATGCGTGGCATTTGGGTAAACGAATATCTGCAGACATCAGACGAAAACATTTATGCCGTAGGTGATGCCATCGAATTCCCACACCCCATCACAGGCAAACCGTGGCTCAACTTCCTCGCAGGTCCAGCCAATCGTCAGGCACGCATCGTGGCAGACAATATGGTGCTGGGCAACAGCGTCAGATACGAAGGCTCGATAGGCACAGCCATAGCAAAAGTTTTCGACATCACGGTAGCCTCCACAGGTCTGCCAGCCAAGCGGCTCAAGCAGATGAACATACCATACCTCTCAGCCACCATACACAACGGCTCCCATGCAGGCTACTATCCCGGCAGCACCCAGATGGCTATCAAGATAACCTTCTCCCCCACAGACGGACGCCTCTACGGAGCGCAGATTGTAGGCTGCGACGGAGTGGACACACGCATCGACCAGTACGCACTCGCCATCAAGCAGGGAGCTACTGCAGAGCAACTCACCCGACTCGAACACGCCTATGCACCCCCGTTTTCGTCAGCCAAAGACCCCGTTGCCATTTCGGGCTACGTCGCCTGCAATATACTCAGCGGAAAGATGCAGCCTCTGTACTGGCGTGAGATGCGCGACGCCGACACGTCCGCAGTCACCCTCGTCGATGTGCGTACCCCCGACGAATACGCATTGGGCAGCATACCCGGTGCGATCAACATTCCTCTGGACGACATGAGGCAACGCCTTGGCGAGATACCCACAACACGCCCCGTATGGCTCTTCTGCGGAGTAGGCCTGCGCGGCTACCTCGCCTCCAACATACTCAAGGCAAACGGATATAGCCAAGTGAGCAACCTCATCGGAGGACTGCGCACATACAAGGCCGCCACCGCAAGCATAGAGACCCCCCAAGGCTTTGACGACAAAAACGAGACGCACGTCGCAAGCGAATGCCGCCCCAGCCCACAAGGCAAGGTGACAATCACGGTCGACGCCTGCGGCATACAATGCCCAGGACCCATTCTCAAGATGAAACAGGCCATGGACAGACTTAGTGCAGGTCAGACTCTGGTGGTAAAGGCCACAGACGCAGGCTTCCCACGCGATGCTGAGGCATGGTGCCGCACCACAGGCAACAAGTTCGTCAGCAGACACTCAGAGGGCGGCATACACACTGTAGAAATAGAAAAGGCGACACCATGCCCCGTAGGGCCCCCACTCCCCACGACGAATGCCCAAGGCAAGACCTTTATCCTCTTCAGCGACGACCTCGACAAAGCCCTCGCCACCTTCGTCCTCGCCAACGGAGCGGCCGCCACGGGCAAGAAAGTCAGCATCTTCTTTACATTCTGGGGGCTTAACGCCATCAAGAAGACCCACAAGCCACACGTCGCCAAAGACCTCTGGGGGCGAATGTTCTCATGGATGCTCCCCTCAGACTCTACCAGCCTCTCACTCTCCAAGATGAACATGATGGGCATAGGCTCCAAGATGATGCGTTTCCTCATGGCCAAGAAAGGAGTCGACTCGCTCGAATCCCTGCGTCAGCAAGCCATCGACAACGGCGTGGAATTCATAGCCTGCCAGATGTCTATGGACGTGATGGGGATAAGCCGCGACGAACTCCTCGACAACGTCAACGTAGGCGGCGTAGCAAGCTATATGGAACGAGCCGAAAACTCAAACGTCAATCTGTTCATATAAGCCACTGAGGCGAGCGCAAGATCGCTCGCCTCAGCTGCGATTAGGTCCCTATCCGAGTTCAAATCCTATGATGAAAGTTGTGTGATAACCTGCATCAGCCTTTTCAGCAAGATCAAGAGAACCACCTTGCATAATCATGATGTAGTACCCTAAAAAAGTTGAATGGATTTTAACTTAAACCCTGTTAAGTGTTGAATAATTTCTATTAACCCTAATCATGGTTGAATCTATTCTCTTAAACCCTATAAAAGATTGAATATTGCCTTATGGTGCAGACTCAATCATTGACCATGTTGGGATATGTGGGCAGTCCTTGTGCAGATAATAGGCTTGCCAGCTCTTTTACTGTTTGGCACCAGATTTTTTTTCATTCAATGTTTTTCAGGGTAATACAGATTTTAAGTATGTCGGTCTTGACATTTTAACTCAAGCTGCGAGCACTCGGAGATATTCATTTCTGTTTTTTTATCTCAACTGGCTTATAATTCGGAAATTTTATCTAAATTTGTAGACGATAAGCCGCGCAGCGTGGCACGATGACGCACCGCGCGGCAGCAGAAAGACATAAATCCTTTCACCAAACCAACATTACAGATCACATCACGATGAAACAACTCATTCTTTCGGCGGCCCTCATAGCCGCCTCGCTTGCCACGGCAGGAGCACAGACAGCCAAGACAAGCGGCAACCCCGTGTTCAAGGGATGGTACGCCGACCCCGAGGGAGCAGTCCTCGACGGGCAGTACTGGATATTCCCCACCTACTCTGCTCCATACGATGAGCAGACGTTCATGGACGCGTTCTCCTCACCAGACCTCGTGACATGGACCAAGCATCCGCACGTCATAGACAAGAAAGACGTGTCGTGGGCCAAGCGTGCAATGTGGGCCCCGGCCATCATACACGCCAACAAGAAGTACTACCTCTTCTTCGGTGCCAACGACGTACATCAGGGCGAGGTGGGAGGCATAGGCGTAGCCACCGCCGACCGCCCCGAGGGCCCGTACAAGGACGCGCTGGGCAAGCCGCTCATCAACGACATCGTGAACGGGGCACAGCCCATAGACCAGTTCGTGTTCCGCGACGACGACGGCAAGTACTACATGTACTACGGCGGATGGGGACACTGCAACATGGTGCGTCTCAGCGACGACCTGCTGAGCATCGTGCCCTTCGACGACGGCACCACATACCGCGAGGTGACGCCCAAGAACTACGTGGAGGGCCCGTTCATGCTCAAGCGCAAGGGCAAGTACTACTTCATGTGGTCGGAAGGCGGCTGGGGCGGCCCCGACTACTGCGTGGCCTACGCCATAGCCGACTCGCCTTTCGGCCCGTTTGAGCGCGTGGGCAAGATTCTTCAGCAGGACCCTGCCATAGCCACCGGTGCCGGACACCACTCCGTGATACAGGTACCCGGCAAGGATGAGTACTATATAGTATATCACCGCCGCCCGCTCACTGAGACTGCCGCCAACAGCCGCGAGACCTGTATAGACCGCCTCTACTTCGACAAGGACGGACACATCGTGCCCGTGAAGATGACCAACGAGGGCGTGAAGGCCGTGAAGAAGCCCAAGAGGAAATAATGCACTTACGCCGCCCTGCGGCTACATACCAACGCATTCGTCCCCGTGGCGTGCCTGCATATACGGAGCAGTCTTGCTCCACGCATGCAGACACGCCACGGGGACGATGCTTTTCGTGCAGTGCCAGTACCGCACAGTCTCACAAGTGGGCCCCGCGCCATGCCCCATGCGGAGCGCGTGGCGGGCTGACCACTATAAAAGCAAAAACGCCGCTACTCTCAACGAGCTGTGACGTAAAGCCTATGTTTAACTAAAAATCCTTTTTCGAAACAAATGAAAAGCTCACGCTCTCCATCGTCACCTGTTAAACAATCGTTTCAATTTACCTTAAACCTAATAACTAAAAACCTAAATCTATTACTACTAACCTAAACAATCTATTAACCTTTTGACGATGCAAAGGTATAAACTTTCCGCTGTTTGCGCAAACAATTATCAAACAAATTTCACACCTTCTTCATTATTTTGACATACATCAAGACATCAACACATTAAGAGCCAGCGTTTAATGATAAGCAGGTGTTCAAAATTAATCGCATATATTAATCTTATAAAAAGGTTATAAACGTGCAAGACCCAAACAGGCCGTCCCATCCTAAAAGGATGAAGCGGTCTGTTTTTATTGTTTATTTTTTCTTGTTCCTTGCTTCTTGTTCCTTGCTTCTTGTTTTTGTCTTTTGCTTTCGTATCGTTACAAGTTGAAGGAATTAACATGCTGAAGCTCGGTTTTGCCTGTTATGCCCGGCTGGTTATCGTCGAGAGAGAGGTCAATCTTTTTCTATCAGCACCGTTGCATAGGCAGATATGCCTTCTTCGCGACCTGTGAAGCCAAGCTTCTCGGTGGTTGTGGCTTTTATAGAGATGTTTTCCTCATCCGTGTCCATAACCTTAGCCAGACAGGCCTTCATAGCCTCAACATGCGGATTGATCTTTGGGCGTTCAGCGCAGATCGTTGCGTCGATGTTGCCAAGGCGGTAGCCCTTTGTGGCTATAAGACCAATGGTTTTCTTCAGCAGAATCTTACTGTCTATGTTGAGCGTGTCTGCCGACGTATCGGGGAAGTGATAGCCTATGTCGCGCATGTTTGCAGCCCCTAACAAGGCGTCGCAGATAGCATGAATGAGCACATCGGCATCGCTATGTCCAAGCAATCCGAGCGAATGGTCTATCTTTATGCCGCCGAGCCACAGCTCGCGGTCTGGGACAAGACGATGAACGTCGAATCCAAATCCTACGCGTATTTTCATTTATCTTTTTTCTGCTTAAAAAATCTTCACCTTAAACAAACATTGAAAATTGAATAATTAACATTGAATATTGAATATTCAAAATTGAAAATCGAATAATTCAAAAATTGAAAACGAATAATTCAAAATTTGAAAACGAATAATTCAAAATTGAAAAAATCAAAATCGGCGCAGCCGACAATTCAAAAATCAAAACTCAAAATTCAAAATTCAATTAACGTCGCTTGAAGAGATCCTTCAATCCGTCCATGTCGAAGCTAAGCGAGAAGCGCAGCGTCTGGTCGAGCGGGTTGCTCTTCGCTGTAGCGATGACGTAGCCGGCATCGAGCGAGAACACGCTCATCTTAAAACCGGCACCCACGGTGAAATATTTGCGGTTACCCTTGTTTGCCGACTCATGATGGTAGCCAGCGCGTAGAGCAAACTTGTCGTGGTACACATACTCGCCACCCACGCTCCATTGAACCTCTTGCAGCTCCTCCTTTAATCCGCCAGGCGCATCGCCGAAGCTCTTGAAGATGCCGCTTATCGACGACACGTCATAATAGTTTTTCTGCACGCGCTCCTGATAGTCTTCTGTGCTCTCGCCATCCTCCTGTTTGGGATATGTAGGTACGAGCAGCTTGTTGGCATCGGCAGCAATGGTGAAGCGGTTATACTCGTCGATAGGGATCATGAGCGATGCTCCGAGACGCATGTTTGTCGGTATAAACTCAGAGTTGTTGTCGCCACCGAACGAGATCTTGCTACCGATGTTTGAGATGTTAAGACCCAGACCGAGCTGACACTCGCGCTGTCCAAGATTTATGTAGTTCTGATAATAACATGCCAGGTCGGCAGCAAACGCCGAGCCAGGTGCCGTGTCAGAGGTGTAGTCGTAAGTCAGGTCCGAGTAGATCCATCTCACGGCAGCGCCTATAGAGAACGTCTCGCTGAGCATGAGCGAGTAAGCCACGTCAAGCGACATCTCATAAGGGTTTATGGTCATGGCATCGTCGCTGGTTCCAAGGAACACCTCGCCGAGCGAGAAATAGCGCAACGACGCCGACACAGCCGAATAGTCGCCCATGCGATAATAACCTGCCAGATAAGCCAGGTCCATGTCGTTGACCAGCTCTCGGAGCCACGGTGTGTAGTTGAGCGCCACACCGGCCCTCGATATGGTGAACGGATATTTTGCCGGGTTCCAATATTGCGACACCACGTCAGGATCCGTCGCCACACCCACATCGCCCATACCTGCCGAGCGGGCGTCAGGCGCAATGGTCTGCGATGTGACCGATGTGTTCACCGGGTTGAAGAAATCTTCCTTCTGCGCCGCCGCGGGCAGTGCCAGCAGTGTGAGAAGGGCAAGGATATATAATCTCATTCTTTTACAATTTGCCATCATTCGTTTTCGTTACTCATTATTTTTCACAATCATCCTTCAACCCAAAACGGTCATTAGGCCGTTTTATGTCGTTTTTTATAACTGCTTGCAGTCTTTTGTTTTTTATAAGGTGTCTTTTGCTCGTTTTTAATTCGCAATAGCTCGCTATTGCTCATTAAAAGCCAAACAAAATCCACTCTTCTAAAAATCCAAAATCCAAGCAAGCCCTAACGACCGATTTGGGTTTAGTGACAACTAAATAACGCTTTGCGCCCCACTTTATTGCCTGTCGACGATTATAAGTTTTTTCGCCTTCGATGCCATTCCGCTGCCATCGCTTCCCAACCGGGCGCGGTAGAGGTAGACGCCCGTCTGCAATCGGCGTCCGCCATCGACCGTCAGGTCCCAGTCTACGGTATAGGCGCTGTCGGTGCTCACGCCGCTCTCCTCGTGTTGCCAGAGCTTGCGTCCGCTCATGTCGAACAGCTCGATGACCACATCCACGTTGCTTCCCATGCGGTCATGACTGATGATGAACGTTGTCTTTGCCGAAGCCGGGTTTTCCGTCACGCTCACGTTAAACACGTTTGGCTGCAAGCCCTTGACCACGGTAAAGTCGAGCTGCACCGTCGACGAGTTGTTAAGCACGTCCCATGCCCTGAACTGCAACCTGTGCTTGCCCGGTGTCAGTTCGGGCAACGAATAGCAGGTAGAGCCTGAGGTGTAAGAGCCGAAGTCGAACGTGAAATAGTCGTTCAGATTGTATGTCTTGTTCATGTCGCCGTCTATCGTGAGCTGCATGTCGTGTCCTATGCCGCTCCCCGATGCGTTCAGTCCGTCCTGATCCTTTATGTTAGCCACAAAATAGGGCGTGGTGTTCACCTTGCCGCCGTTCACGAACGACGGCGAGTTGAGATAACAGAAGATAGAGGGTCCTATCGAGTCGTTGTCAGCCACGTCTGATCCGTTGGCCACAAACTTGTCGCACCATCCGTTTGCTATCTCCGTACGCTCCGTGTTCACGGCATATAGGTTGACGAGAGCCGACGCGTCAGAATAATGCAGGTCCTTGGGCACGGCAAAGGAGAAGGTAAATTTTCCCGCCCTTATGCTGTCGTTGCCCTGGAACAGGGTTGCTGTGCGGTCATCGAACGTGAGCGCGTATTGCGCACCGTCTTTATCGCTTCGGTCGTTCATGCGGCAGGTGATGGTCTGCTCGGCATCGCGCACCGTTGCCGACACCACACCCGTGAACGTGTCGTCGCCCTCCACATGTCCGCTCATCGTGGCTATGGATCCCGCCTTCAGGTGCACGGGGTTGCCGGCATCCACCTTCTGTCCGTTGATCTCGTCAATGCTCACCGTGAGCGACGGCAGGTTCAGGCGCATGGCAGGGTCGCCGAGCAGCGCATATTGCAGCTTGTTCTCCGTGCGGTCACTGCCCAGCTCAATAAGCTCGTTCTTTGCTCTGCGCTGCGCCTCGCCTATGGTCAGCGCCTTGCCGTCGGTGTCTTTGTTCAGCACATGACGCAGGTAAGCCTGATTTATGACCTTATTATAGTTTGTGTAGACCGTTCGCGTCGTTCCGAAGAACGCCACAGCTCCGCCCTTGCTGTTCAGGACAGCGTTCTCGCCAATGGTCTCTGTTGTGCCATCATAGGGCATGATGTCACACGAGGCTGTGATCCACAGCGGCAGGTTGGCGTTTGTAAACTGCAAGAAGTCGGTGGCGTTGATAACCTTCTCATGCGAGATCTGGCGTTCAGAGCCGTGTCCGGCATAATCCATGATGAGAGCTCCCTGTTGCTGTTGCTGCTTTATCAGTCGCGTCACCTCAGGATAAGAGTTGCCCGTGGCTGTGCTCACACGCTCATAGGCATCCCACATTATCTTCTTTATAGCGAAGCCGGGATGCCTCTCAGCCACCATCTCAGCCGTTTCGTCCTGGTCTTTCATGTGGAGGTTGTTGTTGCCGTCGTCGCCCATGAACACCAGTGTGTTTTGCCATGAGCCCGCGTTCTTGTTCTCCACATAGCCCATAACCTTGTCCACCATGGTCTTGGCATCGGCCTCGGTGGTCACGGGGAACCGTCCCACCGCCACGTCGAGCTTGTCTTTGGTCAGGGGGTTCTCTCCCTCGCCGTCGTCGAGGAGGCAGAAGAAGCCGTCGTCGACATAACATTTTGTCAGACTGTATGAGTCTTCGCTCTCATGACACAGCAGGAGATCGTCTGCCGACAGAGCCTTACATGCAGATGTGAGCAGACGGTTGTCCCACACGCAGTCGCCGAAGAGCAGGAGGTAGCGCGGCATGTCGGCCTCTGTTGTGGCGCGGTCGTAGAGCATCTTCAGGTAACGGCGGTAGGCGTTGGCATCGGGTGTGCCGCTTCCAAACTCGTTGTACAGCTCATCGGCGGGCACGATGTTC
>OLYY01000223.1_pt1 | contig 29278 bp, 21 predicted proteins | sample 1673561 | NCBI WGS metagenome assembly OLYY01 (sample SAMEA103958115, study PRJEB25191) | human gut metagenome | biome: human-associated habitat [ENVO:00009003]; feature: intestine environment [ENVO:2100002]; material: feces | place: Germany | collected 2013/2015
CTGATAATGAATGCCTTGGCAACAGCTTTAGTATGGGGACGATTTATTGGCATACCTTCAGAGGAATGTGCATCGATTTTGGTAAAAGACACTCAATACTTATCAGGGTTTACAGGCATAGGGTATTGTGCAACGAACTTCATCGTCTATTGTGCGCCTATCTTGACCAGCGCGTTTTTCAGTTGGATATTATTCGCAATAACAAAGAGACAAATTAAATTGAAGGATGACATTTCATAAACCAAACATACAAGAGAACGATGAAAAGGATATATATCATATTGCTGGTTGTCATATCGCTGCTGATTGTTAGCATCCCTTTTGTGCCTCCCATTTATAACAGGTACACTAAGCCATTGTATAAGAATTACGTCGATGTCAAGGAATGGTATGGCAATGTGGATTGCGAGAATCTCTCGCAAGTACGAGACTATTGCGAGCGACGAGGGTATAGTACAGATTATTATATCCTGGTGGATTTCTCCATTCCCTCGGGCAAGAAGCGGTTCTTCATCTACGACCTGCAGCATGGAAAGCGTGTGTTGAGCAGCTATTGTATGCACGGCAGTGGCAAGGGGAACACGGATGCCACTCCGAAGTTCAGCAATGAGGTCGGCAGCGGATGCTCCAGCCTTGGACGGTATGTGATGGTAGGAAAGGGTAGTAAATTTAAGAAGAGCATCCGTCTTCGTGGTCTTGACAAGACCAATTATCTTGCTGAGACTCGTGGTATCTTGATTCATTCAGCAAGAAAAGTCACAAGATTCTCTGGCGATATGGAGTATATCCCGATAGGCTCCGAGAGCCGTGGCTGCTTCACGGTATCGAGAGATTGTGTGACGAAAGTGATGGAGATATATCGTGGAGCTTCTAAGCATAGGCCTGTGATGCTTTATGCTAAATATAAATGACAAGTAGACAATATATTTCAATGCCTATAAAAGTTATGTAACATCTTGAAATTCAATATTGCTACATGAAGATACAACTTTCAGAGTCATATTTGACTTATAGGTATTTGAATAATAATGGTAAGATAGTGGTCATGGTGTAGTATTATCCCCCTTTCATAAGGGCAATTCATAAACATAATACAAAGGCAATGAGATGATAAACAGAAAACAATGGCAACCGACTTGTTTGAAAGTAAGAAGCGAGTGTCGTAATGCCATAATCTCCTCAAAGATTTGAGGGGTGGAGTAGAAAATAGAGTCAATAGATTTCTTAAAATAGTTAAATTGTGTAACAAAGGTCATTCATACACAGTGTTTTAAGACGTTTTGTCTTGCGCCATTTCTGCGCCATTTTTCATGCAAAATAAGCGAAAATGCCTAAAGAGGGCACTTGAATATCAACGAGTTACAGAAGATGGTAGAGTGGTATAAAATCCCTCTCTCTCCGCAACAGAGTCCTGTAAATCGCAAGATTTACAGGACTTTTTCTTTTTTTTGTTTTTAAGTAGTCCCCCCAGCCCGTCCGAGAATGGTTGTTTGGGGTGTATCATAGAGGGCAGAACGGCTTACCCGATAAACATTGTGGAATATTGATTACACCCAGTTAGGGAAGCCTTTACCTTTATCTTTTATTATGTTGTACACGGATAGCACACACGAATTTTTGAGCCATAAACGAACGTTGTGGGACAAATCCGATTGGGAGAAAACTTGTGATGATGGAGGAAAGTTCTTTGGTTGATAATTATGCATCAAAATATACTTTTGGTTTATTTCAAGGCGATTTTTCTAGCTCATTTCTTGCAAGGAAGGATAAAAACATCTATCTTTGCAGTTAGATATTTAGCCTTGCAATAAACTATGGATATATTATACGGAACAAAAATAAACCAATTGCTTGCCAATACCGCACCGACAGGACTGTTGTTTGCTGACTGGCTAAAGAAGAAAGGATATTCTGTCCAACTGCAAAAGAAATACAGAGACTCTGGATGGCTGACAGCTATATGCAAAGGTGTGATGTGTCGCACTGGTGCCCGTTTGAATGCTTATGATGCTATAGCGTCATATAACAAACAGATGGGTGGCACCCTCAGAGTGGCTGCAATGTCTGCCTTGGAATATACGGGGTTCAACCATTATGTACTAATGGGAAAGCCTGTTCTGATGGTGGCAGCACCAACGTTCAAGACACCATTATGGATGCAAAGTGATGTCTATGACGCTACCTTCCGGGTGTTTCACACAAATGCCTTCTCGTATACAGAGACAATAGAAAGAGTTACGGACAGTGGCACGTTATATGTTTCTTCTCCAGAACAAGCGTTCTTGGAGTGTCTAATCTTGGCTCCAAAGTCATACAGCTACATGGATCTGTACTATGTTATGGAGCAACTGACCACCCTACGTTCTGATGTTGTACAGCACTTGTTGGAAACTTTGGACAACAACAGAGTAAAGAGGATGTTTCTGTATATGGCTGAAAAGGCAGGTCATTTTTGGTTCGAAGAACTGCATCCCGAAAAGATAGATGTCGGGACTGGGAAAATCCAAGCTGCTACCAATGGTACATTTAATCGTAAATATAACATGACTATTCCAAAAGATTTAGAAGAATATGAGGGATAAGTACAAGAAGCAGGTCGCATTATTGATAAGAATTATGCCGTCTGTATATCGTATCAAGGAATTTGCCGTGCATGGTGGAACAGCTATAAATCTGTTCCATAAGAATTTGCCACGGTATTCAGTGGATACAGACCTTACCTATATTCCCATTCAAGATAGGACTACAAGTTTATGTACTATCAATGAAAGACTGCTTGAAGTCAAGAGAAACGTGGAAAGAACAATACCAGGCATTGTGGTCGTTCCCAAACCGAATGTATGGAAACTCCTATGCACATTAGGAGATGCAACCGTCAAGATAGAAGTGAATGGTACGAAACGAGGCATCATTGGTGATACAGTGGATATGTCATTGTGTGCCAAAGCCAAGGATGAGTTCAATATGGGCTGTAAGGCTCGAACAGTCTCTTTCACCCAATTATATGGCGGAAAAATCACTGCAGCTTTGAGTAGACAGCATCCTCGTGACCTGTTTGACTGTAAGTATATGGACATTAGCTCTTTTGAGGAAGGCTGCCCTGATTGGAGTCTGTGTAGTGCCGGTGATTTGTCCAAATATCCTTCTGTCCATTGAAAATTGCTCAATATCAGAAATCTGAAGGAGCATAACATTCAAAAACATGAGCAGGGAATTAAAAAGTTGAAAGACTTCTTATTTTCCAAATAGATAGAGTCATCCCCAAGGAAGCCTTGTAGCTTACTTGCAAAGTTAGTGTTAAACACGAGGAATTTATCTTTATTCTAATTGTTTTATACTAAATTTGTACAAATAATAGGATATAACGCTACATCGTGCTACAAGACACTACAAGTAGGCTACATCTTTCAATGCCAATAAAAGTTATGTAACATCTTGAAAATCAATGATGCTACATAAAGATACAACTTTCAGAGTCATATTTGACTTATAGGCATTTGAATAATAACGGTAAGATAGTGGTCATGATGTAGAATTATCCCCCTTTCATAAGGGCAATTCATAAACATAATACAAAGGCAATGATGACAATTCATCCATTACATATTATCCCATCCCTGCTTATGGTTTTATCATCTTTAAGTGCTCACGCAATATACCCCGACTCTCTTAACCAGAGAATGATGCAGGAAGAGGAACAAGCGTTTCTTGAAAACATGAAACCGGGATTGCAGCACACACAGATGTTGGCTGTGCGTAAAGCCATGCAAGGCGACGACTCTGACCTGCAACAGATAAGGGAAAGCAGAAATCAAATTCCTTCACTACCCGAAGAGGTGTCCACATCTTATCCCGCACCCACCATCTGCCTGTTCTCTCCAAAGAAGGCAACAAACCGCAAACGACCAATCCTCCTTTACCTTCATGGTGGCGGATGGTGCTTTGGCAGCATAAACAGTTGTGCAAGATTCTGCGCCGCTGTGGCGCTGGAAGCCGACTGCATCGTTGCGGCATTAAACTATCGTCTCTCCCCTGCACATCCCTTCCCCGCTCCTCTTGAAGATTGTCAGAAAGCGGTTGCCTATCTAAAGGAACATGCCTTCAAATGGGGCGGCGACAGCACACATGTATCTGTTGGAGGCGATAGTGCCGGTGGAAACCTCGCATTGGCAACAGCCTTGTCTGTTCCTGGCATTTCCAAGGTCATACCTATTTATCCTGTCACAAAACTCTTCACCGAACAAACACCGTCATGGATAAAATATGCCAAGGGTTATGGCAACGATGCCAAACTGCTTGAGGCCTTCAACGAAGCCTACGCCAACAATCAGGAATGTAACCCTCTGGCATCTGTCGGTTTATGCAGCGACGAAGCACTAAAAGCATTGCCACCGGCATTGTTCATTTCTGCCGGACATGACATCTTGCTTGACCAGACCGCTGCTCTCGTCAAGCGCATGCGACATCTTGACATGCCTGCAAGCTATCGCATCTATCCCACCGCTACGCACCTGTTCATAACCGTACCTGGACAGCCAACAGCTTTCAAGGAAGCGGTGAAAGACGTCAGCCTGTTCATAAACGGTGCTCACTAAAGAATTATCTCAAACAGTCATAACAATCAAGAAACAACATCACACAATGGCATTATCCAACATAGAGAAGCATTATAACAAACACCCTGAAGACCTGCGCCTTCTGCGCAGACACGGCATCGTAGAGTTTGAAACGACCATGCACCACCTGCACCGTTTCCTTAAGCCCGGCATGCATCTGCTCGACATCGGCGCAGGCACAGGCCGCTACAGCTCAGCCCTAATGGCCGAAGGCTACGACGTGAAAGCGGTTGAACTGGTGAAGCGCAACATCAACGTCTTCCTCGAACGCGAGCCAACTGCCAACGTGGTGCAAGGCGACGCAAGAGACATGCCGTTCATCCCTGCCGCATCGGCAGACATAACGCTCTTGCTGGGACCTCTCTACCACCTCATTGGCGACGAAGAGAAGCTGAAAGCTCTAAACGAAGCCAAACGTGTCACGAAACCTGGCGGACTGATCTTTGTGGCTTACCTCATGAACGAATATAGCATCCTGTCTTATTGCTTCGATGAAGACAGAATGGGCGACCTGCTAAAGAAAGGTGTGGTAGACCGCAATTTCCACATCCAGGCACAGACAGACGAGCTTTACGACTATGTGCGCATCGACGACATCAACCGTCTGGACACAGCTGCCGGCCTGGATCGTGTCACCATATTCTCACCCGACGGGGCTTCCGACTACATGCGCACACGCCTAAACCACATGAGTGACGAGACGTTTGCTCTGTTCATCGAATACCAAAAGACCATATCTGAACGTGCCGACCTCATTGGCGCGGGAAGCCATGTGGTTGACGTGGTGCGGGTGAAATGAAAAAGCCGACAACAACGACAACAACCCGACAACAACAAAACCTGACCTTACCAAGAGAAAACAACAGCTGACGCGACAAAAGGAAAATGTGAACAGTTTGTGATATTTTATGAATATGCCTACACGATAATAAATCAGTAACTTTGCAACCGAATTATTACTTAAGATATGAAAAAATTATTGTTCACATTTTCCTTGACTCTTCTCTCAAGCCTGTCCATGGCCCAAGAGACATTGTCATTGGGCCAATGCCTACAGATGGGCATTGAGCGAAATCTTAATTTGAAAACCTATGAGGGCAATGTTCTCAAAGGCAAGCACAACATCAGCGAGAACCGTGCCCGACTGCTGCCACAGATAAACATAGGTGCTGCTTTCAACGACAATTTCACGCCGCCCGTGTCTGTGACCGATGGCACCGCCTACGGCAAACCGTACAACGTCACAAAGACGCTGCAATATAACTCATCGGCAAGCATCCAGCTACAGATGCCCCTCTACAGTCAGACAGCACTCACAGCGCTCAACATCTCCAAAACTCTCGACCAGCTAAACTCCTTGTCTTACAACAAAGCCAAGGAAGACCTCATCGTGCAGATCAGCAAGATGTATTATCTCGCACAAAACACCGAGGAACAGATCGGCATAATAAAAGACAACATCAAACGTCTGGAAGAACTGCGCGACATCACACAGGCCTTCCATGACAACGACATGGCCCTCAGCGTCGACGTGAAACGTGTAAACGTGAACCTGGAGAATCTCAGCGTGCAATATGACAACGCAAAGGCAATGCTCACACAGCAGTATAACATGCTCAAATATGTCATCGACTATCCTGCCGACAAAACCATTGCGGTAGAGAAAGCAAACATCGAACAGACAGACATGGCAGCGCTGACAGGACTGAACGAGAACCTGTCTGAACTGCAACTGCTCCGCAAACAGCAGACACTCGCCGAACAGCAGAAGAAGCTGGCGAAAGACGGATACCTGCCAACGCTTGCTCTCACAGGCAACTGGACTTACGCCGCCTTCACCGACAAGTTCAGCAACTGGTTCCATTCTGGCGAATCGAACCATTGGTACAAGTCAAACGGCATCGGTCTGACGCTGCGCATCCCCGTGTTCGACGGTTTCGAGAAGCGCTCCAAGATAAGAAAAGCACAAGTAGACATCGACAATGCCAAGCTGTCTTACGAGAACGCCATGAAGGGCATGCATACACAATATGCCAACGCCGTGAACGACCTCGCCAACAACCAGCGCAACTTCAGCAAACAGCGCGACAACTATCTCCTGGCCGAGGATGTGTATAAGGTGACAAGCGACAGATACCGCGAGGGCATAGCCTCAATGACGGAGGTGCTGCAAGACGAGATGAGCATGAGCGACGCTCAGAACAACTATCTCACGGCCCATTTCAACTATCAGGTGTCGAACCTGACGCTACTGAAGCTCACGGGACAACTTGAGAAGCTATTGAAATGAATGTGGAAAGTGGAAGGTTGAATGATTGCGGCTTTGCCGCAATGTAGTATTTTCCGATGTTGACTTTTTCTTTTATTCGGCATTTATTCATTCTGCTTTTATTTTTTAAGGTAACATATAACAAGACAAAAAATGGAGACAAACAACAATAACGCAAGCAACAATAACGCAAGCAACAACAACGCAAGCAATAACAACTCAAGCAATAACAACGCAAGCAATAACAACGCAAGCAACAACAACGCAAACAGCGAGAACAACGCCCAGTCTAATCACGAGCTTACAGCCAAACAGCTGAAGCGCCAACGCATACGCCAGATTGTGGTAAGCCTCATCGGCGTGGCTATCCTTGTATGGGGAATCGTCAAGATTGGCTGCATGTTCATGGACTATAAAAGCAACGAGAAGAGCGACGATGCTCAGATAGAGCAATATATCTCACCCGTCAACATGCGTGCATCAGGATACATCAAGAAAATCTGTTTCAAGGAACACCAGGACGTGAAGAAGGGCGACACGCTGCTCGTTCTCGACGACCGCGAGTATCGCATACGCGTCATGGAGGCTGAAGCAGCTCTCAAGGACGCCATGGCTGGAGCCAACGTGGTGGACGCATCGCTGCAGACCACGCAGACCTCTGCAACAGTATACGAGGCATCAATAGCCGAGATAGAGATACGCCTCTCTAAGCTGGAGAAAGACCGCCAGCGCTACCAGAACCTTGTGGCCCGCAACGCTGCCACACCCATACAGCTCGAACAAATCGAGACCGAATATAACGCCACGAAGAAGAAGCTCGATGCTGTGCGCCGCCAACAGAAAGCTGCCTACTCGGGCGTGAACGAGGTGCAGACGCGCAAGAAGAACACAGCGGCTGCCATCGAACGTGCACAGGCTGCTCTGGAGATGGCAAAGCTCAACCTCTCCTATTGTGTCGTAACGGCTCCCTGCGACGGCAAGCTCGGCCGCCGCGCTCTCGAAGAGGGACAGCTGGTGAACGCAGGACAGACCATCACCTACATCATGCCCGACACGCAGAAATGGGTCATCGCCAACTATAAGGAGACACAGGTGGAGAACCTCCATGTAGGCCAGAAGGTCATCATGACCGTCGATGCCTTCGAAGGCAAAGAGTTTGAAGGCAAAATTACGGCCATTTCTGGTGCCACAGGCTCCAAATACTCTCTCGTGCCTACTGACAACTCGGCTGGCAACTTCGTGAAGATTCAGCAGCGTGTGCCTGTGCGCATAGAGTTTGAAGGAATATCCAAGGAAGACAACGACAAGTTGGCTGCCGGAATGATGGTTGTTGTAAAGGCTCAACTTAAGTAAATGACACAAGCAGAGATATATACGGCGGTGCCGGACCACCTGCCGAAGAATTTTCCGTTCTACAACTGGGTGCCAAAGCCCCTGGGCATCGCCTTCCTCGTCATCCTTTTCATACCTATCATGACGGTGAGCGGTGCCTACACCGTCAACAGTAGCGAGATGGTGGGCGGGCTTGGCATCCAATCGGAACATATCGCGTTCCTGAGCTTCGTAACGTCCATAGGCATGGCGGCGTTCTCGCCGTTCTTCTATTCCCTGGTCAGCGTGCGCCGCCAGAAGATGATGAGCCTCGTAGGCTTCTCCTTGCTGGCTGTGCAGAGCTACATCTGTGCCAACACCGATAGCCTGTTCATCCTCGCTCTCAACAGCCTGATCATGGGCTTCGTCCGGCAGACCTTGCTCATGTGCAACCTCTTCACGCTCATCAAGTATGGCTTCGGCATAGAGGCCACACGCAACGTCACGCCCGGCAACGAGCCTGTTGACGAGGCAGGATGGGACGCTCTCGACACGGAGAAGAAGGCGAGCCAACCGATCATCTATTTCTTCTTCATGCTCCTCGGACAGATAGGCACATGGATAACGGCATGGTTCGCTTACAACTACCACTGGCAGATGGTCTATTATGCCATGCTCGGCGCCATACTCGTGGCCCTGCTCATCACCCTTCTGTGCATGCCTTACAACCCCTACCCCACAAAGCACAGTCCGCTGTCGTTCTCCAAGTTCGGCAACGTGGTGGTGTTCTGCCTCATGTGCTGCTCGTTCGTCTATGTCACGGTCTACGGCAAGGTTTACGATTGGTACGACAGTCCAAGAATCTGCTGGGCAACAGCTGTCTGTGTGCTCTCCGCCCTTCTGTTCTTCTACCTTGAGAAGACGCGCCGCTCGCCTTACTTCATGCTCAAGGCGTTCAAGTCGCGTAGCATACAGGGCGGCATACTGCTCTTCATCGGACTGATGATCTGCAACTCCAGCTCCATGCTCGTCAACATCTTCGTGGGCGTGGGCATGAAGACAGACCAGATACAGGTGGCAGCCCTCGGCAACTGGGTCTTGCTGGGCTATTTCATAGGCCTGGTGACCATCCTTATTCTCAACAACAAGGGTGTCCATTTCAAATGGTTCTTCGCCCTGGGCTTCATCCTCATTGCCGCCGCCTCACTGTTCATGTATTTTGAGGTACAGACAGCCGGAATGTTGGAGCGCATGAAGTGGCCTGTCATCATACGCGCCACGGGCATGATGCTCCTCTACTCGCTCATCGCCGTCTACGCCAACCAGCGCATGCCTTACAAGCTGCTCTCCACATGGGTGTGCATAATGCTCACCGTGCGCATGGTCATAGCTCCCGGCATCGGATCGGCTCTCTATCAGGTGGTGTTCCAGTATCGCCAGCAATATTATGTCACGCGTTACGCCCACGACTATGACCGCACGAACGCGGAGACAGCCATAACCTACGACATGACAGCCCGTGGCATGCAGTATCAGGGCAAGAGCGAGACAGAAGCACAGCACATGGCTGCCATGTCGGCAAAGGGCAAGGTGCAGGTGCAGGCCACGCTGTCAGCCATCAAGGAGATGTCGGGATGGACCATCTATGCCTGCATAATACTTGCCGGTCTCATGCTCGTCGTTCCGTGGCCCAAGAGAGACATATCGAAGGACACGAAAGAGTGGTATGTAAACTATTAAGCCCAAAACGGTCATTAGACCGTTTGGGGTTAAAATAACGTTAAATGGCCATTAGCGTCCCGTTAAAAGCCGGGACCCTAATGGCCAATTAACCTAACAAACTTAAAAGTTAGACAAGTTCCAAAACATAAACACCGCGGGCCGGAATTTGAACCGCCGTGTCTATCGCAACGGTCGTATCTGTTATAACATCTTTGCCAGCCTTATGGTCTTTTACAACTTCATTGAAACGATTCATATCCAATGTCTGGTTCTGATCTGTTCCATTCATTAAAACAAGAACCGTCTTGTTGTCCTTGACCCTTGCATAGACATAACAGCCCGATCTGTCAGGAGTGTAATGAATCAGCTTTCCTTCTTTTACAGCATCACACCGCTGTCTCCAGTTCAACAATTTCCTCATATAATTCCAAGCTTCATTCTGCAGATCCGTACGTCCCTCAGGTGTGAAAGCATCTTTCGGGTCTCCAACCCAACCTCCGGGAAAATCAGAGCGTATGACACCGTCGCCTTCGGCTTTTGTTCCAGACATCAGAATCTCTGTTCCATAATAGATCTGAGGAATGCCTCGGGTTGTCAACAAGAAAGCTATGGCCTGTTTGTATCTTCTTAAATCAGACTCTCCCTTTTGCATAAAGCGCCCTAAATCATGATTATCCAAAAAGATCAGCACGTTGTTGGGATCGGGGAACATGAAATCTTGTGCGATAACTTCATAAATCTTAAACAGCCCTGCTTCAGATCCTTCATTGCTGGAACATACATCTCCAAACGCCTTTTGGCAAGTAAAGGTCAGGTCAAAATCCATCACGGTCTTTAAGTTGCTGTTCGATCCGTTCATTTTAGAATCTTTTTGCCACCATGCCGAAGCAGATCCTCTCGGATACCAGGCTTCTCCCACAATGTTGAAATCGGGATATTCTTTTTCCACCTCCTTGCACCAAGTAGACATAAAATCATAATCGGCATAGGGATGTGTGTCTTGACGGATTCCGTCAATGCGTGCATATTCAATCCACCAGATGCTGTTTTGAATCAGATAGCGGGCCAGATGCCTGTTTTTCTGATTAAGATCGGGCATGCCTCTTCCAAACCAACCATTTACCAAGGTCTCTCTCTCCGACTTAGGTGCGTGAACATCCATAAGAGTCCATTTGAAATGATTTGTTTGAACAAAGTTGTCTTGATGATTCAGCCAATCAGAGGTAGGAAAATCTTTTAACCACCAATGGGAGCTACCACAATGGTTGAAAATCATGTCCATCACCACCTTCATTCCTTTCTTGTGGGCCTTATCGATCAACTCGCAATATTCTTCATTCGTTCCGAAACGAGGATCTACCCGATAAAAATCGGTAATGGCGTATCCGTGATATGAACCTCCGGGCATCCTGTTCTCCAACACTGGATTTAACCAGATTGTCGTGAAGCCTAAATCACGGATATAATCCAGTTTATTAATAATACCGCGCAAATCACCTCCGTGGCGAGCCCAGTCGCCCGAACGGTCTGTCTTGACATCATCGAGATTGTCATTAGACGGGTCCGCATTTGCAAAACGGTCAGGAGTGATCAAATACATCACGTCAGCAGATGAAAATCCGGCAGCTCCAGGCTTTTTACTTCTTTCCTTTAACTCGAAGACTCTTATTTCTTTCTTTTTGCCTTTTTGAAACACCAAATTCATGGTACCTGGAGAGGCTTCTTTGGAGATGTCCAGATAAATGAACAGGTAATTAGGGTTCTCCACTCCTACAACCTCCTTCACTCTTACCCCCGGATAGTCGATATGAACTTGAGAGCTTGCGATGTTCTTGCCATAAACCATAATCTGCAATTCAGGATTCTTCATCCCTACCCACCAGCAAGCAGGCTCCAACCGCGATATATCAGTGGCATATACAGCACTGATACACAACAGGCAAACGATAAACAACAATGATCTTTTCATGATTTTTTGATTACTTTAGTTTCCCATTAAAAATGGAACGGTTAGAAAATTAATTAATAGATGACCATTTTGGTCGAACATATTTCGCCTACAAAAATACATTATTTTTTTTTGCACAAACGTTTGCACTGTTTATAAATTACAGTTTTTTAACCGTAAAGGTTGTAAAAACATTGCTGCTTACGCTCCGTAAGAGGCGTGGTTAAGCTCCTTAAGGGACGTGTTTACACCCCGCAAAAGAGGGGTTTCAGAAATGCGTTGTAAAGGATGGGAAAGGTTAGAAAAGGGGCGTTTTTATCACGGTTTTGCATAAATATACAGAATGACAGAAAGATAGCGAATAAAGGCTTATCTTTGCAGGATGCGCAAAATTATAGTTAAATTTCGCGCACGAATTGTTAACAGATTTAAAATACACCCTTACTTTGTCATTAAGCCTCTTTGAGGTCGTCAAAGAGCCTCTTTGGGGCTGTCAAATGGGCTTAATGAGGACGTCATTAAGGCACTTTCATTTTGTCATTTGGGCTTAATGAGAAAATGAATAAATATACGGCTTAAAGCGCATATTTATGCATTGGCAAAACGTTCATATAAAAGCTATCGTTCGCCCTCTTCGAGGACGTTTTTATTATCTTGCTGTGAAACCGCAGGTTTCGTTCGCTACGCTCTCTTCACCAGCGGTTACGGATATTCGCCGCCTTCGGCGACGCTTGCTTGAGATAAATGACCATAACATACAAGCGAAAGTTCAACAAAATATAGCATCAGCAAATAGAAGAATGATTTGCTGCTTTGATTTATTTTTGCTAATTTTGTCGCAAACAAAACGGTGTAGAGAATGAAGAACGGCAATAATGATATCAGCTCACTTGAGGAGCAGATGGCAAACAATGATGACATCTGCTGCTCTTGCGGCATTGTAACGGCTTTTCCAAAAGCGTTTTTCGACAACTACCGCGTGGCGGGGGTGGGCATAATGGTCTGCACATCAGGGTCGTTCACGCTTCGTTGTGAAGGGGTCGAATATGCTGTAACGCAGGGTGAGACGGTGTTTCTTGCACGCGACGTCTATTTCTCCGTATCCGACCATAGCGCCGACTGTGGCGTGGTAATAATTCTTTACCGCGTCGACTCCATTCGCGATTTCCTCGGCACCACCATCGTGGGAATGAAATTTGTGGAGATGCTGAACCCACGCAACTGCTGGGTCATGCACACCCAGCACGAGAGCGAGTTTGAGAAATATGCCCAACTGCTGGCTGCCAAAAGGAACGAGGGCAACGTCTTTGCCATGAACGAACACAAGCTCCTGCTCCTGGCGCTCACCTACAGGGTGTGCAGCATCTTTAGCGCATTGGCCAAAGACGGCGACCACCTGTCAAACCGCAAGCTGGAAACCTACATGCGCCTCATGCAACTCATTGACCAACATTATGTTAAAGAGAGGGGCGTGCGGTTCTATGCCGACAAGCTGTGTCTCTCACCCAAATATCTCACGTCTATCGTGAAATCGGTTTCAGGCAGCAGCGTGCAGCAACTGGTGTTCAAAGCCATAACGAAAAAGGCAATCTTTCTTGTCAACAACACGGACAAGAGCATTAAAGAGATATCCGACTATCTAAACTTCCCTAACGCCTCTGCCTTCGGCACATTCTTCAAAAAACAAGTGGGAATGTCGCCGGTAAACTATAGACAAGAGAATCTTAGGTCATGAGATTTGAAAAGCGCAACGATAATTTCGCGCTTCGCGCATTGTTTAAACATTAATTTCCATTAATTGAACATTAATTGAACGTCAATAATTCCGCGCGAAGCGCGTATTAATGATAATTAATGGACCATTAATGGAAATTAATGTTTTAAAAAAGAACGAGCGCAAAGCGCGATGTAACTTTTAGTTCTTACGAAAAACTAATCAGAAAACAATTTTGGCAGTCTTATTGCCTGCCTTCACCATGTACACACCGCGTGCTACGTTAGCAAGCGACAGCTTAGTGGTGTTCTTGGCAGCAAGCACGAGCGTGCCATTGGCGCTGAAAAGCTCCACATCGGCAGCCTTGGCAAGGGTAACGGTGTTGCCGTCCCAGCCGATGGTGTTGTCATCAGCCAGCACGCTGCTCACACCCGTCTCGCCGTTGTCATCGTCGTCATAGAACTTGTAGGTGTAAACACCCTCTGTCGCGTTCTCCTCTGCCTTGTTGTCGCTCTGTGCAATGGTGTAGTTGCCGTTGTTGGCTACAGAGGTGGCGAAGAGAGCTTTGGTACCTTCCACAAGGCGCATCGATGAAGGCACGACGTCGTTGTCGGCAAAGAAGTTGAGAGGAGTCTCCACCACATGACCGCTTGTTGCCTCTGCCCAACCTGCGAGCTGCACTTCGTCATCAAAGACAGCCATGCCTGTCACAACCTCAGCCTTCTTCGTGACATCGCCCTCGTTATAGCCGCTTGTCAACGCCCAGTTCTTTGACAGGTCGCTTGCCTTCAGACATGCAATGTAGGTGTCGCAACCGCCTTCGTATGCCTTGCTGTTGTCAAACGGGAAGGTCTCGTTAAACGTTCCTGCGAGGTAGAGATTGCCATTTTTGAATGCCATCTCGTCGACGGTGTTAAACTTTGCTATGCGTATGTTCTCATCAATCTTAGAGTGATAGGTCTGCATTGCTGCGATGTCGCCGTTCTCTATTGCCGCAACAATAAAAGCATGCTCATATTTTGTGTCACCGTCAATCACACCATTCAGCAAGTCGGTGATCTGCTTTGATCCGTTAGCCGACTTCAAAGTAAGGTCGTCACCATAAGCCACGAAAGCAACATACACCTTTGAGCCATCGGTTGTGAAGTTTACATCCTCGGCACCATAGCCCAGCTCTGTCTCATTGTCTGTAGCAGCCATCTGTGCCACAAGCTCAGCCTGCGCAAAGTCGGCAGACAACGACACGACAGCGAGTGTGGGCACATCCAATGTATAAATGCCGGGCATGCTTCCATACTGACCAACCAGCGTGAGGTCGTTGATCTTGCTGTTACCCTGAAATGAAGCGGCAAGATATACCTTTCCGTTCGAAGCTATAAGCTTATAGGGAATGAATTCGGGATCGGGGGCGTCATAGCCTTCGTCATTACGGACCTGCTCAGGTATGATAACCTTCGAAGCCACATAATCGCCGTCTTTGCTATACTTCACAATGAAGGCAGAAACCTGACTGGTCACGTCCTCCTTGCCGTTGATCGTAGCCTTCTGCTCGCCTGTGCCGTCAAGAATCTGAACAATGTCGGCAAAGTTGCCAGCAACATAGATGTTTCCCTCAGCATCGTTGGCCACGGCCTTGATGGTGGCAGCACCCTTCAGTTCTGCCGCCCATTTCTCGACACCAGCCTTGTCATACTTTGCGACAAATGCACTTGTTGCGATGGGTTCCAGATAGCTTGAAGCAAACTCCACTTCCTTGGTGTAGGTACCTGTAACGATGGCGTTACCCTCGTTGTCTATGGTCATGGGAGCACCACGCTGCAAGTCGGAAACCTTCTCTGTGGTGTTAAGGGTTGCAGTCCATGTTGCTAGAGTCTCCTGCGCATTGGCCACCATCGAAGCCAATGCCATCATAACAGAAAATGTTATTCTTTTCATTATCGTCAATTTTTTATCGTGATATAAATTATAATTTCTTGATTGGGATATCTTGATCAGAACCTCTTGATCAGAAAATCTTGATTAAATCTTCTTATCAGAACCTCTTAGTTTCCCCACTTCTCGATGTTCGGGTTAGCCTCCACCGCCTCTATCGGGAAGCGCATGGTGTAACGCGAATCGTTCTCGCTCAGGGTATAGGTCTTGTCGTCGTAAGTCTTTGTCAGCTCAGGCCGTGAGGTGCGGCGCAGGTCGAACCAACGGTGTCCCTCAAAGGCAAGCTCATAAGCACGCTCGTTAAAGATGGCCTTGAGCAGATCGGCCTTCTGCATGTCGTCAAGCTGAGCGGCATACTGGTTATACTTGGCTGATGCATATCGCTTCGCCATGAGTTTCTTAAGATAGGTGCGTGCCTCGTTAAGCTTACTGTCATCTGCCGCAGCGTTGTCGGCGGCAAGCTCTGCTGCTGCTTCGGCGGCTATGAGGTAGGCCTCGCCTGAACGGAAGGTGCAACGATAGCCGTCGTTGCCCTTGTCGCCATATTTCTGCAAGCTGTAGGCACTTGCCGTGATGGCCTTGTAGAACAGCGACTTGCGCTTGTCGCCTGTGCGATACTGGTCTATCAGGGCCTTGTTGGGAGCACCGATCCTCACATAGCTTGAGGTCATGACCTGCTCCAGAGCCACGATGCTCTCTACCGACTTGTAATAGTTGGGCATGACCTTCGAGACGGTGAGGTCTTCGAGCTCTCCATGCTTCTCTATGACAGCCTGTGCAGCAGCCAGCGCGTTCTGCCAGTCGCCCTTATATAGACACACCCTCGCCATCAGCGCATCGGCAGAAACCGTGTTGAAGCCCTCCTCCCACTGCTCCACCGTGAGGTGTTTCTTGGCTTTGGCCACATCGTCAACAACCTGCTGATAGACCTGCTCCACGCTGCTGCAACTGAGCACCGCGTTGACATCGGCCTTCAACGACAATGGCACACCGCGGGTGGTGGCGGCATTGCAATGGGTGTAAGGCTCAGCAAAGAGGTTAACAAGGAGGAAATGGCAGTAGGCACGCATCATGTAAGCCTCGCCCACGAGCTGGTTTATCTCGTCTGCTGTGGCATCTGTGATCTTGTCTTTGTTCTCGATGATGTAGTTGGCGATATAGATGGCGTGGTAGTAGCGACGCCAGCCAAACGACACCGTTGTGCTCTGCTGGCTGAGGTCGTTCCATGCCCAGATATCGAAATAAGAGTCATAGTCCTCGGCCTTCGTCGTGGTCTTGTCCAGCGTTATCTCGTCGCCGCGAAGCGTAGCCAGACCGCGGTCCTCAGGGAAGTTCTTATATTCGTATGTGAGCAGCGCCCTATATTCCTTGCCCGTCTTGGCAATGACCTTGCCCGTGGGTGTGATGTCAAGGAAGCTGTCGCAGCCTGTCATCACCATCGCTGCCAGCAGCATGATGATGCCCTTAAATATTGTTTTGTTCATTGTCTTCATTCTGTTCTGAAAAATTTCGTTTTCTCTGTTCTGAGAGGTTTCGTTTTCTTTGTTCTGTGCGGTTTCTCTCCCAGCACTATTTAGAAGTTTACATTAACACCAAAGATGAAACTCTTCGGAATGGGCTGCGCATAGGGGTTACCCATGGTCTCGGGGTCGAGATAGTTGTTGTAGTTGCTGGCAAGAACAAAGAGGTTGCGGGCCTCAAACGAGAGCGATGCGCTCTTCAAGCCGACATGTCCAAGCCACTGCGACGGCAACTTATATCCCAGACGCACACTCTGCAGACGCACATAGTTGCAGTCCTTAACCCATGTGTCGAGCATGCTGTAGAGGTTATACTCGTTATACTGCACATACTCGCGCGGACGCTCCGTGCTGACCATGAGCTTGGTGAACGCCCCGTTGGTGTTGTCGGCCGTCCAGCGGTCCAGGATGTCACGGTTCACGTTCAGACCGCGGTCGTAGCTTGCGGGCGAATAGCTTGGCTGCACACGCACCTTCATGCCGAAGTTGAAGATGAAATTGAGGCCGAGCTGCCAGTTCTTATAGTCGAAGGTGTTGATGAAACCACCTGTCCACTTAGGGTCGGTGCTGCCCATATAAGTGTAAAGGCCGCGCTGCTCCTCGGCTGTGAGCGTACTGGCCCCGTGGGCGTTGAGCTTCAGAAACTCGGTTGCCGACACCTTCTCGCCGTCCTTGGTCACAAACAGCGGGTAGCCGTCGGCATCAAGACCGGCTGTCTTGTAAGCGAAGAGCGCTCCCACAGGATAACCCTCGCGTCCGGGATAGGTCGCGTTTTGTGCCACGGTCTCACGCACCACGGTGTTCTCGTTGTAACCGACGTTGAGGTTGGTGGTCCAGTTGAAGTCCTTGGTGTGTATGTTTCGTGTGCCAAGGGCAATCTCCACACCCTTGTTGTTCATGCTTGCCCAGTTGATGGTGGTCGATGCGAATCCGCTCTCAAGGGGCAACATCTTATAACCGATGAGATCCGTACTATGACGGTAGTAATAGTCTACCGACAGGGTCACGGCGTTACGGAACAGCGCGATGTCGAGACCGGCGTTCACGTTCTCTGTCTTCTCCCATTTGAGGTTGGGGTTAGGTGCGGTCTCGCTGTTTATGATGTCTTCGCTCACACCTGGCAAGATGGAACCCTTCTTCATGATGCCTATAAGATAAGGTGAGGTGTTCTTGTCGATGTTTCCCTGAAGACCGTAAGAGGCGCGGAGGCAGAGGTTGTCTAACCACTCTATGTCCTTAAGCCATTTCTCCTCCTTGGCCCGCCACAGTCCACTGACCGAGTAGAGCGGGAGGTAACGATATTTCTTTGCCACACCAAACACGTCGGAGCCGTCGAAACGAACACTGCCGCCAAAGGTGTAGCGGTTGTGCAGCGAGTAGGAGCCTGTGGCATACCATGACACATAAGCGTTCTCTGTCTCGCTCTCCTGGTGCAACGGGTAGGCATCGGCCCATGTCTGGCTGGGGAAGATCACGGGCTGTGTGGTCAGCGTGCGCGAGTCGTAGCCGTAGGCCACGCTGTAGATTGAGTTCGACTTGGCATGGCGCACCTCGGTACCCAGCATCAGGTTCACGTCATGCACACGGTTAAACTTCTTCACAAACTCGGCCATGGCCTTCCATGTCCACTGGCGGTTATGATACTCGCTGGTCTTGTGCATGCCACCGTCGGGCAAGAAGCTCTTCTTCACGCCGTCAGCACCGACATATTCGGTGAACAGCTTTTCCTTACGCATGGCGTAGGTGTTCTCGTTGGCATACTTGCTCAGCGAGTAAGAGTCTTCCTGCAAACCAAACTGTGACGTGATCTTAAGATAGTCGGTGAGACGGAGCTCGGCGTTCAGGATGGCCATCATCGAACGGTCACGGCGCTTGGTGTTAGAGTTGGCACGCTCCTCAAAGATGTTGAAGTTGAGCGACGAGTCTTCCTTGCCCTGAACGTTGGTGTCGTAGTTATAGTTGCCGTTCTCGTCGTAGGGTGTGAAATAGGGGTTCGCCAGACGCGAGTAGTAGACGGGGTTGGTAAAGCCGTTGCTATCGGTGAGATATGTGGTCTGCTTGCGCTCGTTGGCATAGACCGACGCACCGACCTTCAGCAGCTTGTTCACCTGATAGTTGGTCTTCAACGTTATGTTGTAGCGTGTGTTGCCCACACCCTTCACGTTGCCCTGCTCGTCGTTGTAGCCCACCGAGGTGTAATAGTCGCTCTTGTCGCCACCGCCTGCTATGCTCATGTTATACTCTTGTGTCAGGGCGTTGCGGAACAAGATGTCGTTCCAGTCGGTGTTTGTAGCACGCAACTGGTTGATCTTGCTCTTCGCAGCATCGCTCAGCGCGTCCCATCCGCCTGTCTTGTAGGCGTTGGTCTCGCCCAGGGTCTTGAGAATGTTGGCCACCCCACCCTTGTTCTGGCGGTAGGTATAGTCGGAAGCGAGCAGCCCAAGCTCCAGATCCACCTTCTCGTTGCTGTTCAGCAGGTTAAGGCGGTCAATGTCGGTCTTGGGCATAAATGTCAGCTTGCCCGAGAAGTTGATGACGGGCTTGCCTGCACGTCCTTTCTTCGTGGTGATCACGATCACACCGTTGGCTGCTCTCGCACCGTAGATGGCGGTAGCGGCAGCATCCTTGAGCACGGTAATGTTGTCGATGTCTGATGGATTAAGGCCTGCAATGGAGGTCTGGTAGATGTTGTCGATGTCTTTAAGATCCTCCATGCTCGGTATGTCGGTGCCGTCCATAGGAATGCCGTCGAGCACCCACAGCGGCTCCTGTGTGCCACTGATGGAGGCGGTACCGCGAATGCGGATTTTGACGGGCGCACCGGGAGCACCTGTCGACGTGATTGACGAGAGGCCGGCAATCTGTCCTGCCAGTGCCTGGTCAATGTTGTTGACGGCACCTATCTTCTCGTCGCTGATCTTAAGGGTGGTCACAGCCGAGGTCAACTTTCTTCGGTCAAGCTCCTGATAACCTGTAACAACGACCTCGTTGAGCTGGTTGTCATCGGTCTGAAGCACCACTCTGTAGTCGCTCTTTCCTGCAACAATCTTCACTTCCTGCGTTGCAAAACCCAGGAAGCGCACAGAGAACGTCTTGTCCTGGGCGTCCACCTTCAGGGTGAAACGGCCGTCATAGTCGGTCACTGTTCCATGGGTCACTTTCTTGCCTTGTCCTCTCATGATAGAGACAGTGGCACCTGGCAGGGGGTCATCGCCCATGCTGCCGTCAACGACAACGCCGGTGATGGTGCGCTCCTGTGCTGAGAGGATGTTCATGGCGAACACCATGAGCAAAAGTAGGAATGTTCTCAATTTCATATTCTTTCTTTAGTTTTCTCGTCCAATCTGTTGTATCTTTATTTTATTTCCTGTCCCAACGCGGTCTGAATTCGCATGATCACATCCTCATAGTGAAACTGTGTGGCTGTGTCGCCCGAGCGGCGCTTGCCCTTGAGCAGACTGAGAATCCGCAACAGCTCACCACGCTTCACGCTGATGGCATCGCTCACACGGGCGGTCTGGGTGCCGCCCATGTCGATTGAGCGCGAAGCCGAACTGAGGCTCACACACTGCCAGTTGTGGTCGGGCGAGTCGATAATGGCGGGCGTGTCACAGATCTTCTTGTTTATCTTCACACCCTCCTGCTGGGCTGCAGCTGTGATCAGGGCGTCAACGAAGTTTTTCTGCAGCTGGCGCTCGTCAATGGTCAACTGTCGTCCTGCGATGGTCTTGCCAAAGAAGTGCTTGTGCAGCATGTCCATCATCTCGACAGCGGTGAACGCCTCCTTGCCGTTGGCCTGCTCGTTGGCAAACATACGCATTATGCGGTTGTTGTCGAGCATGTCCCACAACATGTAGCTCTGCTGGTTCTGCAACGCATAGTCGGGCGACTGCTCCTGCACACCCAGCGGCGTGTTCTTATTAATAAAGGTGTATTTGTTGAGCTCGCTTCTGAACAACCACTTCGGACAGGTGAACACCTCGTCAATCAAGAACTGCACGGCTCTCTTCTGCTTGTCCTTCTCCACAAAGGTGAAGGTCTGCTTGCCGTCGTCGATGGTGGTGTTGTCGATATACATGCCTCCCACGTTGGCAAGCACATGATAGAGATAGAGGCTCCACTGGAAGATCACACCCTGATACAGCTTCGATGCCTCGTCGTAGGTCTGGCCGGGCTCTCCCGTGCGGGTCCACTCCACAATGTTGGGCATCACACGCTTGAGGTTCTCTATGCCGTAGCCGGCCGACTTCATGGCGTCGTCGCCCAAATCCTCGCTCAAGGCTCTGGGGTCCATGGCTGTGCGCTGGCTCTGTGCCTCGCTGTAACGGTATTCCTTGCCGCTGTGCTTTTTCAGGAACGCCTGCTGCTTCTCTGCTGCACCCTTCTCGTCGGGGAACCAACGGTAGCCCCACTCTATGGCCATCATGTCATAAGGGCCGATCTGGGGAGAGATCTGCTTTATGCCGTCGCCAGGCTGAGCCACATAGTTGAAGCGGGCATAGTCCATGATCGACGCTGCCGTGCCCTTGACCTTGTCTGTGAAAGCCTTCGAACGGAGCGAGTCGGTGACATAGGCGTTGCTGGCAATCATGTTGTGACGCAGACCCAACGAGTGGCCCACCTCGTGGCAGGCAACAAAGCGTGCAGCATCGCCGATCATGTCCTCAGGCAACTCATACTGTCGCGCCGCCTTGTTATATGCTCCTGTCTGCACCATGATCCACTCGCGCAACAACGACTTCACATTGTGCCACCAGATGATGTCGGCCTCCAGAATTTCACCCGTGCGCGGGTCAATCACCGACGGACCCATGGCGTTGGCCTTCTCTGAGGCATCATAGGTGAGAACAGAATATTTCATGTCGTCGCCCTCGGCAGCAATGCTGTCGGTGAGGTCAAACACCTGAACGGCGTTCTTGAAACCGGCCTTCTCAAAAGCCACGTTCCAGTCGGTCATGCCGCGCTTGATGTAAGGACGCAAGAAGGCAGGCACAGCCTGGTCAATGTAGAACACGATGGGCTTCTTGGGCTCCACAAGCTCGCCGCGCAGATATGCCTCCTCGTCTGTAGGCTCCAGGCGCCAGCGGGTGATGTAGTTGTTGCGTGTCACCTCCTGCTGACGGTCGCCATATTGCAGCCGGCTGGTCGTGAAATAGCCCACACGCTGGTTCTCCTTACGCGCCACCATGGGCTGCTCGGGCAGAAGCACAAGCGAACAGCTCACCTCAACGGTGACGTTGGTCTTGCTCTTGCCTTCATGCACAACAGTGGTGAGCTCCGATGTGGCTGTCACATTGTTGCTGAACGCTTTGATATCGATGATATGTGAGAGGTCCGAGTCGGCAGAGGTGCCGAGGTTTATAAGGTTGAAGACATCGTTAAAGTAGGTCTTCTTGCCGTTGAACAGGTCGTTAACCTTGAAGATGACGGTCGACGAGTCGTTGGCCACAGCCTCCACCTTCAGACTGGCTATGAGCGGGTCAATGTAATTGTTCTCCACCGATGCCGCCATGGCGTCTTTCTGGTCAACCTCTGGCGTAACGCGCTGCTGGCGCACAAAGACGGTCTTCTTCTTTTTGTCCCATTCAAAACGGACACACTGGTTCTCGTAGTTGATGCCACGGTTCACGCCTGCCTCGTTCAGCTCGTTGGGCACACGTTGCAGCTTGTTGGAAACGAGGAACACCCTGCCCATCAACTTGACAGGCATCTCAAGATAAAAATCTTGGTCCTTCTTCACAACGTTCATCACGCCTTTCACGTTGACAGAGTCGCTGCCAACCAGTTTCTTGTAGTCTGAAACAGGCTGCTCCACCGTTTTCTTTTTCTTCTTAAAAAGCCCCATGTCGGGTGCCGATTTCATAGTGAGAGCAAAGCATGAGCTACAGACCATTGAGACCGCTACAGCCCCAATCATTATTTGCAGTTTATGCATGGTTTTAAACATCTAAAATATCCGAATATTTATTGTTCCTTTATTCAAAATTGCCGATCTTCTTTCCAAAATTACAAAATTAATATAAAAAAACCACACAGCCAACATTTTTTATGTTTTTTCGTTAGTTATACATCTTTTTAAATGGTTTTAAGAAACTTTTCTTTGTAATTTGATTTGTAATTTCTACATTTGCAGTTCCGATTTTTCCACATATTTTTGAGCAAGAACAGAGAACAAGTTGAACAAGAACAGAGAACAAGCCATGTCTGAAAACAAGATAATAATAGCCTGCGACTCCTTCAAAGGCTGCATGACGAGCAGCGAGGTCAACGCAACGGTGGCTGAAGCCGTGCGACAATGGCACCCGTCAGATGCTCTCACCACAGACGCCACCAGCGGCACCACCGCATCGCCCGAGGTCATAACCCTTGAGATGAGCGACGGAGGGGAAGGCATGCTCAGCGCCTTCGCCAACGCCCTCGGTGCCGACATGGTCAACATGACAGCCCACGATGCCCTCATGCGCCCCATACGCTGTTCCTACGCTATGACTGCCGACACAGCCATCATAGAGGTGGCTCAGACCGTCGGACTGCATCTCATTGAGCCAGAGCAGCGCAACCCCATGCGCACCACCTCGTGGGGCGTAGGCGAACAGGTGCTCCATGCCTACCGCCACGGTGCCCGCCGTTTCATCATAGGTCTCGGCGGCAGCGCCACCTCCGACAGCGGCACAGGCATGCTCCGCGCCCTCGACAACAAGTGGCGCGACATAGCCGCCCATTGTCAGTTCACCCTCGCCTCAGACGTCACCAACCCCCTCTGTGGCCCCAACGGAGCCGCCCATGTGTTCGCACCCCAGAAGGGCGCCACCCCCGCCATGGTTCAGCAGCTCGACGACCGCGCCCGCCGCTTCGCCGAGGCAAGCAACAGAGCCCTCCACCGCGACTATAGCAACACCCCGGGAGCAGGAGCGGCTGGAGGCTTAGGCTACGCCTTCATGCAGTATCTTGGCGCCACCGTCAAGTCGGGTGCCGACCTTCTCCTCACCCTCACCCGTTTCGACGACCTCCTCCCCGACACCCTTCTCATCATCACCGGCGAGGGCCACAGCGACCGTCAGACCCTCATGGGCAAGCTCCCCAGCCGCATCCTCGCCCACGCCCTTCCCCACAACATCCCCGTGTGGCTCCTCTCAGGTGCCATCACCGACGCCCCCTCTCTTCTCGCCGCCGGCTTCTCCCGTCTCCTCCCCATCACCCCTCCCTCCATGCCCTTAGAGGAAGCCCTCAAAAAAGAGACCGCCCGATCAAACATCCTCAGGCAATTACAGTGAGTGAAATCTGTGTACATTAAATCCTAAAGCAATGCTGATATCACACGATTCCCAACGTCTTTAGGGCACACAGATATCAACGTCTTTAGGGCACACAGATATCAACGTCTTTAGGGCACACAGATATCACGGATACACCAATGTTTCACATGTCTCACAAATGTCATTTTTTGTGCCTCATTAGAAATCCAAGAATCATAATCAAGAACTGCCGTAGGCAGAAAATCCGTGAGATCCGTGAGATCCGTGTGCGTATAAATAGAAGAAATCCGTGAGCGTATAAAAAAAGAGCTCCGTGAGCAAAATAAAATATTCGTTTAATTCATGTTATTACTTCCATTCGGTCAGTGGGCCTACGGCGAATCGAATGAGGTAAATGTGGCTATTTACCTCCTTCTTTTGTTTCAACAGGTTTGTTTATTCCATTTTCAACCCTTCGAGCACCTCTTCTTTGAAATAGCTTATCCATGCCTCATACACGTCTTGGGCCGACTGCATGGTGCCGATCAAAAAGCTATAGACATCAAAAAAAATTTGCGACAAAAAGCCGTAATACAGAAAAAAGCAGTAACTTTGCCATCTTTAAGAAGGCATTAAAAATTAATTTATATGTAAGCGTTTATGCTTGAGCATGTTAAGCGCAACAGCTTTTCGCTGATCGATATATTTTTAGTCAATTACATTTTAACTCAAATCGGTCGTTAAGGCTTGCTGCATCATGATTGCATTCGCCATTACAGGAAACAGAAATAAAAAAATATGAAAAGAAATGAAGTTTGCTACATCGTCATCGTAGCACTAATTGGTGTGTCTCTGGTTTTTGGATTTGTAGAAGAAGTGTTTACCCTTGACCTTGGTCCGTTTTCTTGGGTAGCCCATTGGGTGTCGTCGCCAGTAGCATTGGCTTTAGGGTTTGCCTTCGCCCTGCTGTTAGGCAAAGCATTTCCGACGTTCAACAAGACCATGTCGAAAAAGCTGCTACAATATTCTGTCATCGGACTCGGATTTGGCATGAATGTCGACAAGGCGTTGGCATCGGGCAGCCAGGGAATGCTCTTCACCATAGCGAGCGTTTTCGGAACATTGGCCCTGGGTTGGTTCTTTGGAAGAAAGCTCCTGAAAGTAGACTCTCAGACAAGCTATCTGCTAAGTTCGGGAACAGCCATCTGTGGCGGCTCGGCGATAGCAGCCATTGGACCGGTGATCAAAGCCAAGCCAGAGAGCATGTCGGTGGCATTGGGCGTGGTGTTTGTGCTCAACGGCATCGCCCTGTTTCTGTTTCCGACCATTGGCGATGCCTTGGGCATGTCGATGAAGCAGTTTGGCATGTGGGCAGCCATAGCCATACACGACACCTCATCCGTTGTTGGAGCAGGAGCGGCATACGACCAGATGCATCCAGAGCTCGTGGTCGCTCAGGGCGTGAGTGCCCTTGAGGTTGCCACCACCATCAAGCTTACCCGCGCCTTGTGGATAGTGGTCTTGGCGTTGGTCACCCCTTTCTTCTTCCGCACCACCCTCGCCCGACAGGGCGGAGAGACAAAGGCATGGTACAGCACCATTCCGCTGTTCATCATCTGGTTCATCGTAGCCATAATCTTCAACACCTACATCTTGAGCAACGCCTCGCTCTTTGGAGACAGTGCAGCGGCCATGGGCAGTCAGTTTAGTGGTGCCGTCAACAAGCTCGCCAAGCATCTCATCACGCTCTCCCTCTTCTTCATAGGCGCCTCGCTAACCAGAGACACGTTGCGCAGCGTAGGCCTCCGTCCCCTCGTTCTGGGCGTTCTCCTTTGGGTTAGCATCAGCTGCATCAGCCTCGCCTATATCTTCTGGGTGGGATAAAAAACCAACAAAGCCTGTCGCGGTGAGAAAGCGCTCACCACGACAGGCTTTGTTGGTTTTTTATCTTGAAAGATGTTTATCTAACAACCATCTTACGCACCTTTGTGCCACTCTTCACAACGACGATATTGCCCGACGGGCTCTTGGTCTCTACGCCGTTAAGCATGAAGAAACGGCGAGAGGCAGAGGGGTCGGAAAGGACGAAAGAGAGGCCCGTGGCAACCGAGATCATCCGACCGCAATAAGCGGTATCACGCATCCGCTCCGCGCGGTACCATCCGAACGCTACAACGGTACCATTGGGGCGATATTTCTGTTTTCATATTGGTGAATGGTTTGCAAACTCTACACTTGAAACAATCAGAAAGAATCTATGTACTACAACTGGTAGGCATAAGATTGAAATTAACGAGAAGATTGTTTCTGATAAGTGCGGTCTGTTATAATAATTTAAATATTTCACAAATCCGGCTATTTACCATGTAAAATCATTATCTTTGTATAGAGGTACATTCCCAAAAGAACGACATAAATGCATGGCTATATATTCCAGGGATGAAGCGTGTGACTGGCTTAGGGATATGTGCCTTAAAATTAAAATGATTGTCAATATGTTTAGCAAGAAGGTATGAGTAAGTTCAACAGACGGATGAATAATTATAGGTCTACGCTAAAAGCGCAGTTTGAGGAGAGCCACCGCCTCGAAGAAGATATATTGAAACAATTGGACAGCATAGGTTTCAATGTTAATGTAGGAAAGGACAACAGTAATGAGTAACGAGATACAGTTTCTTCTTTACAATATGCCTGATGCCGACGGCAAGGTGCAAGTAGTCATACTGGGTGAAACACTTTGGTGTACCCAAAAGGCTATGGCGCAACTCTTTGGAGTTGGTGTTCCTGCTATCAGTAAGCATCTAAAGAACATCTTTGATGAGGGGGAATTAGACAAGAAAGTGGTTGTTTCCAAAATGGAAATAACCACTCAGCACGGCGCAATAGAGGAAAAGACGCAAACCCATAACGTAGATTTCTTCTCTCTTGATGCAATTATTGCCGTTGGCTACCGTGTGTCTTCTCTGAAAGCCACTCGTTTCCGTCAGTGGGCAACAAAGATTCTCAATGAGTATATCAAGAAAGGCTTCGCTATGGACGATGAACGGTTGAAGCAAGGAACGGCAGTGTTCGGCAAGGACTACTTCCGCGAATTGCTTGAGCGTGTGCGTTCTATCCGTGCAAGTGAGCGTCGCATTTGGCAACAGATTACGGACATCTATGCAGAGTGTAGCACCGACTATGACAAGAACTCTCCGACAACAAAAGATTTCTATGCGATGATACAAAATCGCTTTCACTATGCCATTACAGGACAAACCGCTGCGGAGATTATCTATTCCAAGGCTGACCACACGAAAGACCACATGGGATTGACCACTTGGAAAAATGCTCCTGACGGACGTGTCTTAAAATCTGACGTAAGCATAGCGAAGAACTACCTGCAAGAAAAGGAAATCCGACAGTTAGAACGCGCTGTTACTGGTTTCTTCGACTATATCGAAGACCTCATTGAGCGTGAAAATACGTTCAACATGGCGCAGTTCTCCGCAAGCGTCAATGAGTTTCTTACTTTCCGACGCTATCAGATATTGCCAGACAAAGGCAAGATCTCGGCAGCTCAAGCCAAGAAGAAAGCGGAAGAAGAATATGACATATTCAATAAGACGCAACGTATTGACTCTGACTTCGATAAAGAAGTAAGGGGATTGCTGGGTAAGGAATGACTTGTAATCACATCCTTGTGGCAACACCAGCCAATTGTTATAAGGGTGTCGTTTCAACCGTATCCCTTGTAAGAAGTCCATTACTCTTTGGAGATGGGTTCGGTTGAAACGACCCCATAAAACGACCCCATAAAACAAGAAAGCCACCCACAACAATGCATGTGGATGGCTATATATAATAAGTTGAAAATAGTTTTACAGGTTTTTTCCGTGACATTTCTTATATTTCAAACCGCTGCCACAGGGACATGGATCATTGCGTCCAATTTTTTGACCTGCCCATGGATTATCATCCATTGACGGTTTCGTTTGATCGGACAGATATGGCTTTTCGTTAAGGACACCTCTAAACAGGCTGGCTTCACGCTTTACTTTTCTCAGCATAGAACCCAACGGCTCCTTAGTCGATGTCTTTGAGACAAAGGCTTCAGAGGGATAATCTGCTGCCGTGAAGCCTCGCAGATGCCATAGAGGAAGGTTGTCGACAAAGTCAGCAAGTCTCTGTATCCCTTCTTCTGCCTGTCTGTCTGTCAGATCTTGATCTATTTCTGCCAATACACGGCTTAAGAAATAAACTTCCATCGGCATGTCGTCAAGAGAAGACTCACCATAGTGTATCTTGTAATACCACAGATTGAAGCAAACGATATATGCGTTGAGTTCATCAAACCCTATCTGATCAGTGAGGTAGTGCATAAATTCGTCCTTCTTCAGATTGGGAATGAATGGAAACAGGACTCCTGACGATTTCGCCAATTCTTCAAGCGAGAACACTGGTACAGAATCTATATTCTTGGAATGTTGGGCAATAAAATGTGCCATCTTTCGCTTATCTTCCCATCCGTATCTGGATACGAAACGGATATCTTCTTCTTTCGCATTTTCAAGGTCTTCAGCATACTCCATGCTGTCAAGCAGTAACGAATAATGGCGTACTATCTGAAACACCTTCATTGCATCTTCGTCATTATCGTTCTGCATAACCTGTTTCAGATATTTTCTAATTTCCTCTTGCGTTACGATGCCAAAAATGTTAGCCAATCCCTCGGTAATGATTTCCACGCTCATGCGATGTTGATTTTGCTCCGATTCTAAAGCCCAATCAATGTGCTGTATCAGAAGCGGCTGTAAATCTTCAGCAATGGTGACAACGATATAATCTTCCTGGGGCGTATCGATATCTGCTAACCCATACATCACCATAATGGGTATCAGGTGATCATCCACTCTTTTCACGCCCTTTCCTGCTTTTATATTTTTTGCCTTTCTGATGATATCAAGGTCAGACTTTGGCAGCATCATAAGCAGATTCTTCGGGTGGGACAACACGAACTCCGTATATGCTT
>OLYY01000228.1_pt1 | contig 28724 bp, 20 predicted proteins | sample 1673561 | NCBI WGS metagenome assembly OLYY01 (sample SAMEA103958115, study PRJEB25191) | human gut metagenome | biome: human-associated habitat [ENVO:00009003]; feature: intestine environment [ENVO:2100002]; material: feces | place: Germany | collected 2013/2015
GGCTACGGCAAGGCAGATTCGGCTCTGGTCTACGAGCTTTATTCCAGACTTACTCCGGAAGATCTGAAGACAAGGCAGGGAGAGGTGATCTCCGCGACCTTGAGTCCGAGGAAGGTTGTCGGGGTAGGTGACGATCTCGTGGACGGCGACCTTTATGACACGGACGGTAATGTGCATCATCTGTCTGAGTTCTCCGGCAAGTACATCCTTCTGGATTTCTGGAGTGTGGGCTGCGGGCCGTGTATGGAATCCATTCCGGAGGGCAATGAGCTTGCAAGGGAGTTCGCTGACAGGCTGGCGTTTGTCCGACTGAGTGTGGACGGTGAGGAAACCTGGAAAAAAGTCTTGAAAAAAGTCTTGAAGGAGGAAAAGTCAGATTGTGTCGAGTGGAATGAATTCAAGCCTATGGGCGCGGGACTTTCCGCCTCCTATCAGGTAAACGGCATCCCGCATTTCGTTCTGATCTCCCCGGAAGCCAAGGTCATCGACATCTGGACCGGCTACGGCAAAGGCTCCCTCCGCTCCAGGCTCCTCCGCCATCTCGGCTCAGAATAACACCGGCGACAGTTTTAGGCGTTATTGTTCCCCAAGGGTGCCGATGTGCACTCTGTGGCGACAGTTTTGGGCATTATTGTTCCCGGAGGTGACGGGGCTATAAATGCTGTAAATTGAACAGGCTCAGTGACCAGAGGGATTCCGGTCGCTGAGCCTGTCGAGGTGGTTGGGTGACGGGCCTAGTCGTTGTTCATCTGCGTGATGTCCGGCTTCCAGCGCTCGGAGTCGCCGATCAGCCACTCGGCGTAGTAGTCGGCCATGCGCCAGAAGAAATATTCATTCATGTCGCCGAAGCCGTGGCGCTGGCCTGGGAGGATGAGCATGTCGAAACGCTTGTTGGCGCGGATCAGGGCGTTGACCACACGGATGGTGTTGGCCGGGTGGACGTTGTTGTCGATGTCGCCGTGCACCAGCATCAGATGGCCTTTCAGGTTGGAGGCAATCTCCGGATTGGTCTGGATGCTGTAGACGAAGGTCGTGTCGCCCTTGTCGATCTTCTCCAGGACACCGTGATGCTGCTCGCTCCACCAGCGGTTGTAGATGCTGTTGTCGTGGTTGCCGGCGCAGGAGACAGCCGCCTTGAAGAAATCAGGATATTTCAGAATGGCCGCCGTGCTCATGAATCCGCCGCCCGAATGGCCGTGGATGCCTACCCTGTCAAGATCGATGAACGGATGTCTCGCACCGAGCTGCTGGATGGCATATTTCTGATCCTCAAGACCATAGTCGCGCAGGTTGCCGTAGCCGTAGTTGTGGTACCACTTCGAGCGGTTCGGGTGTCCGCCGCGGTTGCCGACCGTGATCACGATCATTCCGATCTGGGCGAGCCTGTCGGTGCGGGTGAAGCCCCTGCTCCAGGAGATGTTGTTCGCCTCCACCTGAGGGCCCGGATAAACATAGTCGCAGATCGGATAGACCTTCGTGGAGTCGAAGTCGTAAGGCTTGTACATCGCTCCGTAGAGGTCGGTGACGCCGTCGGCGGCCTTCACCTTGAATCTTTCCGGGAACTTGTAGCCGGCCTCGAACAGCAGGCTGAGGTCGGCGGTCTCCAGATCGGCGATCCGCTTGCCCGTCGCCGAGAACAGGGCCACGGCAGGTGTCCAGTCCACTCTCGAATAGTTGGCCACAAAGAACTTGGCGTCGTCGCTCGCCGTCGAGAGAACGTCCATGTCGTTCATGTCCAGCTGCTGGAGAGCGCCGCCCGTGAGCGGAACCCTGAACGTATGCATCTGGTAAGGATTCTCGTCCTTGTTGACTCCGCATGCGCTCAGCAGGATGTAGCCCTCCTTCTCGTTCACCCCGAGGATGTCCTCTACGTGGAACGCCCCTTCGGTCAGATTCCTGACCAGCGTGCCGTCGCTGTTGTAGAGGTAGATGTTCGCCCATCCGTTGCGCTCGGACCAGTGGAGGATCTGCTTTCCGCCACCGATCAGGAACGGAGCGCGGTACTCCACGTAGGTCCTTTCCCTTTCGGAGATGATGGTCTTGGTGGAGTCGGAGTCAACGTCCACCCGGCAGAGATCAAGCCTCTTGAGGTCACGGCTCTGGCGCACCATGTAGTCGCCAAGCCACTCGTTCTTCCAGTAGTCCAGGTAGTTGTCCTTGGCCGTTCTCCTCGCGCCTTGCAGTGACACCTCCTGATCCTTGAACGCCTGGCTCTTTATCTCCTTGAAGGAGGCTCCATCGCGCGAGCCGTTCATCGTGAACAGGTAAAGGTAGCCCTTCGGTCCCGGCTCCCCTGGCATCTGGTACTTGTAGGTCTCTAGTTCCGGACGTTTGCCGCTGACGGAATTGATCACCCAAAGGTCGTCCAGTTTCCTCACGTCCCACTTCATCGTGGCGAAACGTTTCGAATCCGGAGACCAGACAAGATCGCCCGGATAGTGCCTCTTGGTGGAGTCGGCCTCGGTGTCGCCGGAGTAGTTGCCGTAGCCGTAGCCGAACTGGCGGATGCCGTCAGTGGTCAGACGATGCTCCACGATGGTGCTGTCCTTCTCGTCCTTGGCCGCCTTGCGAAGGCTTGTGGAGTCCATCACCCAAAGGTTGGAACCCTTGGCGAAGACTCCGAACTCACCGTTAGGGGCGACGGAGGCCCAGCGAGGGTACTTGTCCTTCTCCTTGGCCACGGTGTCAAGCCTGGCGGTGGCGATCTCGTAGCGGAAACAGGTCGTGTCCCTGTCGTTCTTGAGGCCGGAGATGATGCTGAAAGTGAACTCTTTGTCATCCTTCAACCTCAAATCCCTGATAGGAAGATGCTTGGCCTCGAACGGGTAGCGGACGAACTCGGTCACCTGCATCGCGAGCCTGTCCATGTCGAACACCTCGGTCCTGGTGCCCTTGGCCGGATCCACAATGTAGTAGCGGGTTCCCTGCGGAGTCCTCCAACTGTACCAGAATTTGTCGCTGTCCCTGAACCAGTTAGGGGTGATCTGCGTGGAGAACACCATCTGATTTACCCTCTTGGCCGAGAATCTCTCGGCGAGGGCGTAGTTGGCTTTCTGCGTCTGCGCGAAACCCGGCGCGCAAAGGAGCAGCGCCGCGCAGGCAAGTACGAAATTTTTCCTCATAAATATTAATGAATATGTTTGTTCAGTCACAATTCTGTCTCTCCCGCCTCAAGTCCCTCGCTCTCGGCTCTCAGGATGACGGTTCCGGTGCCCGTGCGTCTTACGATGACGCTTGCCAGGCCGCCGAAAGCCTTGATCTCATCGGAGCGGAACGGCGTGTGGCAGGTCGCGTCGCCGGCGTCCACGGCCACGATCTCACCCGGGCCGGAGACGCTGAACCTCAGCCTGTCGGACGCTGTCGGTACCATATTCCCGTCCCTGTCCGCGACCTTTACGTCCACGAAGACAATGTCTTCCGATGAATATGTCCGTGAATGTGCCGGAGCGCAGTCGCCGCCGAACTCCGTTGAAGGTCCGCTGCCATATTCACGAGCCATCAGGATCTTCGCCGGGCTTCCGCTTGTGGCGACGGCGCTCTCGATGGTCTTCCCGTCCTCGGTCCTGCCGACAACCCTCACGGTGCCAGGCTCATAGACCACGTTGTCCCAAAGGAAGCGATACTCGTTGGCTCCCTTGGCCTTTCTGCCGTAGGACTTCCCGTTGACGAAGAGTTCCGCCTCGGCGCAGTTCGTGTAGGCCTGCACCGGAGTGATCTTCCCCTCGCGTCCCGGCCAGTTCCAGTGCGGCATCAGGTGCAGGACGGGTTCTGACGACCAGCGGGACTTGTAGAGCCAGTACCTGTCCTTCGGGAAGCCGGCGAGGTCGATGATTCCGAAGTACGAGCTTCTGGAAGGAGTCGCGATCGCTCCTTTCTCCTTCAGTTCCTTCTCCGCCCTGGCCTTGGCCTCCTCGTCGTGGAAGTTTGTCAGGATTGTGAGGTCGGCGTTGAAAGGTGTCGGCTCGCCGAGATAGTCGAATCCGGTCCAGACGAACTCTCCGAGGCAGGAAGGGTTCCTGTCCTCTTCCGCCCACTCCTGGTCAGGCAGCTGCCCCCACGGAACGGTGAACATGTCGAACGAACACACCTGGAAATTGTCCAAGGCGCCATCTTCCTTGTCGCTTGGCGGGAATATGTACACACCTCTTGAGCTGACGGTCGATGCGGTCTCGCTTCCGAGGAACGGTTTGCCCGGATTGGCGGCGTGGAACTTGCCGTAGAGGTGCGGCTTGTAGTTGAATCCGTAGATGTCCATCGTGTTGCGGAAATCCTGTCCGCTGGCCCACGGATTGTCGCTGCCGAAGCTTGTAAGTCTTGTGGAATCCTCATTATGACACACTTCCGTGAGGTGGTAGGCGATGCCGTATTTCTCCGGATAGCCTTGCTCGCCGGTCTCGTTGCCGATGCTCCAGATGATGACTGACGGATGGTTGCGGTCCCTGTGGATCATGGCCTTCAGGTCTTTGTCCGCCCACTCATCGAACAGTCTGGCGTAGCCGTTCTCTTTCTTCGGGATTGTCCAAGTGTCTGTCAGCTCGTCCATCACGAGGAATCCCATCCGGTCGCAGAGGTCGAGGAGTTCCGGCGCCGGAGGATTGTGGGATGTGCGGATGGCGTTGCAGCCCATTTGTCTGAGCATGTTCAGCCTTCTCACCCACGCCGTCTCGTTCCAGGCGGCTCCGAGCGCCCCGGCGTCGTGGTGCAGGCAGACTCCCTTGATGAATGTCCTCTGCCCGTTGACGTACAGCCCGTCGGTCTTGTACTCCAGGTCTCTGAGCCCGAATGTGGTCAGGTAAACGTCCTTCCCTCCGCCTCTTGTGGTGACGGTGGTGACGGCTTGGTAGAGTTCAGGTGCCTCTGGACTCCAGAAACGCGCGTCTTTCAGTTTGAACTTTTGGATGACCTCGCCGCCGTCCGTGACAGCGTCCAGTTTGGTCACTATGGCTTTCCTCGTTTTGCCGTCCACGATCACCTCGACCGGCCCGGTGACCGAAGAACCCGGATTGATGACCCTGACGATCTCCGTGCGCACTGTTCCTCCCACAGCCTTCCCGGCGTTGCGGAGCGTGATCCCGATGCTGACATCATTTCCTTTCGTCGAGACGAACGTCCCCCACTGCGCCACGCCGGCGGGGCCGGCTTTCGTCAGGTACACGTTCCGGTAGATTCCTCCTCCGGGATACCATCTGCTGGACTCCCCGGGATTGTCCAGCGTGACCTTGACCAGATTGTCCCCCTCCTTGACGAACGGAGTCAGATCCGCGCGGAACGAGGCGTACCCGTACGGCCATTCGGTGACGGCCTTCCCGTTACAGAAGACCTTGGCATAGGACATCGCTCCGCCGAAATCGAGGAGAAACCGCTTTCCCGACCTCAGGTCTTTCGCCGTCACGGAAAGAATCTTTGAATATTCCGCCTTGCCCCACCAGGCCAGTTTTCCGGTCTCCCCGGGGTACTCCTGCACGAACGGCCCGTCCACACCCCAGTCATGAGGCAGGTCAAGGACACGGCTTTCTCCGTCCTTGGTGAACGTCCATCCGTCGTTCCAGATGGTTCTTTGGGCCGGCTGAGCGGTCATATTCATAGAAACAGCCGCCAGGACGGCGGCAACGGCGATGATGCGCTTTCTCTTATTCATAAGGTAAAGATAGCCATTTTTTGAGAATTGCAACGTTTTTGAAAATATTTCAGGAATATCTTTGATTGTTTGAGAAACAACACTATCTTTGCTGTGTTAACAGTCGTGTTAAACAATATTGTTAATCCAAAGGCAATGTTGAAAAAAGAAAACAAGGAACAGGACATCCTGAAGGCGGCGGAGATGCTGTTCGCCGAGAAAGGATTCAAAGGCGCCACCACGACGCTGATAGCGGCACAGGCCGGTGTCACCCATGCCATGCTGCACTACTATTTCAGGACGAAGGATCAGATATTCCTAAAGGTTTTTGATACCTATTTGGAGGAGATCCTGCAGAGTCTCAAGTCGATAATGGTGACGGACATATTCCAGCCCGACCTTATCAGGAAGACGACGGAGATCTGCTTCGACTTCTTCAGCGCCCACAGCGGGCAGCTGTCGCTGCTGCTTGAGGTCGCGAAGGAGCGCCCTGACCTGATGGAAAGTTACGTGTCGAAGATCGGAAGCTACATGTCCTCCGCCTTGGACACCCACAGGAAAAGAACGGAGTCGGAAGTCGTGAACGGGAGGATCCGGAACATCACGTTCGAGGAACTGATCGGCGACATCGTGAGTGTGTGTGCGGCTCCGTTCTTCTTTGATCCTCTTGTCAGCAATGTGCTGGGAGTGGAAGGCACACGCAGGGCGGAGTACCTGGAGGCGCGCAAAAAGGAAGCTGTGGAACTGATTGTCTGCCGCCTGTTCAAGTGATAATGTGACAATCCTATGAATATGAAGAAGTTAAAATGGAAAACACTCGCTCTGGCGTTGCTGGTCTGCGTACAGGCGTATTCACAGACCACTCTTGACCAATGTGTCAGGATGGCCTACGAGAACTATCCTCAGATCAAGGAGAAGGGGCTGATCGACGCCTGTCAGGGTTATGATCTTAAGAACGCCTCGCTTGCCTGGGTGCCGCGGCTGAACATTTCCGCCAAGGCGACCTGGCAGTCCGATGTGGTCGAGATGCCTTTTGACATGCCGGGCTTCGAGTTTGACATTCCGCATGACCAGTACGGAGTGACCGCCGACCTCACCCAGCAGATCTGGGACGGAGGAGCGACCGCGGCCAAAGGCCGTCAGATCAAGGCGGGAGCCGAGGTAAAGCGTAGGCAATTGGAGGTCAACATGTACTCCATCCGTTCGAAGGTGCAGTCGATCTACCTTGGCATCATCTTGCTTGACAAGCAGATAGAGCTGAACAACGTGCTGGTGTCCAACCTCTCCCGCAATCAGAAAGAGGTACAGACATTGGTGGACGGCGGCATGGCCGGGCCATCGGATCTCGACCAGATCCGGGTGAACATCCTTACCTGCGAGCAGCAGCAGGCCGCCCTGGAGACGGACCGGAAGGCCTATCTGCGGATGCTGGGTCTGCTTACCGGGCAGGACATGACGGGGCTGACCCTTGTCGAGCCGGAGCCGGAAAGCAACCTGGCGATGGAGATCAAGCGTCCGGAGCTTGCCCTCTATGATGCCCAGGCGGTGCAGCTGCAGGCGCAGAAGGATCAGCTCAACACTTCTTTGTGGCCGCGTCTGAACCTCAACCTGCAGGCAGGCTACGGCCGTCCGGGACTGAACATGCTCTCCGGCAGTTTCGATCCGTACTTCGTGGCCGGTGTCAGGCTCCAATGGGATTTCGGAGCGCTCTACACACTCAGGAACGACCGGCGCAAGTCGGACTCGGATCTTCGCAGGCTTGAGCTGACACGCGAGTCCTTCATGCTTAACACCTCGATGGAGGCTGTCCAGAAACGGAGCCGGGTGGAGAAGGACGAGGATGTCCTCAGGCGCGACGAGGAGATAATCTCCCTCCGCGGCAGCATCAGGGAGACGGGCGAGAGGCAGTACAAGGAGGGTGTGATCGCGGTCAACGACTATCTTTCCCTGCTGGACGAGGAGTTCAAGGCGCGCCTTAGCTACAATGTCCACAAGGTGACCTACATCATGGACTTGCTTGACCTGAGGCAAACACTTGGAGTACAATGACAAAGAACATGACAATGATTATGAATATGAAAAGCGGACTTGTTTTCGCGGCGTTGGCCCTGGTCGCCGCCGGATGTGGAAAGAACATTGAATATGACGCATGCGGTCAGGTTGACGCCACTCAGGTGACCGTGTCCGCCGAGAATGCCGGACGTGTCCTGTCCATGGCTGTGGAGGAAGGCGAGGTGGTGACGGCGGGACAGCTCCTCGGAGCCTTGGACTCTGTTCAGACCTACCTTCAGATAATGGAGCTGCGCGAGCGCATCGCCGGATCGTCGTCCAGGCTGGTGGACATCAAGAAGCAAGGCCAGCCGAACCTCAGCCAGCTGGAAAACCTTCAGAGTGAGTACGAAAGGTACTCCAAACTGTTGGAAGGCAACGCCACCACCCGCAAGCAGGTGGATGACCTCACGGACAAGATCGCCGTCCTCAAGGCGCAGATAGCCGCACAGACCCAGAGCTGGGAGCATGGCAACGCTTCCGTGAGATCCGAGGTCCAGGGCTATGAGATCCAGCTCGCCAGGCTTGAGGATCAGCTCGCGAAATGCCGCATCGTCGCTCCGGTCTCCGGGACTGTGCTGACACGCTACGCCGAGACCGGTGAGTTCGTCACCCTCGGCAAGCCACTCTTCAAGGTCGCCGACCTGGACCAGATGTACGTCAGGGCGTATTTCTCCTCGGCGCAGTTGTCCGGCTTGAAGCTGAACGACACTGTGACCGTGATTCCGGATGACGGGACCGCTTCACCGAAGCGCATCCAGGGACGTGTGATCTGGATCTCCGAACAGTCGGAGTTCACCCCTAAGAACATCCAGACCCGTGACGAGCGGGCGGATCTGGTCTATGCCGTCAAGGTGGCCGTGCCGAATGACGGAACCCTTCGTCTTGGAATGTACGCCTATGTGAGGAGGTAGCCATGGACAGAGACACTGCGATAGAGATTAAAGATGTAAGCAAGTCCTACAAGTCGGTCAAAGCCTTGAGGGACATAAGCTTCAACATCCGGAAAGGTGAGTTGTTCGGCCTCATCGGCCCTGACGGAGCGGGGAAGACCACCCTGTTCAGGATCTTGACCACCCTGACCCTCCCTGACTCCGGTTCCGCGACGGTGATCGGGCTGGACGTGGTGCGTGACTATCGCGAGATAAGGGGAAGGATCGGCTATATGCCAGGGCATTTTGCCTTGTATCAGGATCTTACCGTCGAGGAGAACCTGAAGTTCCACGCCACGATGTTCGGTACGACCATCGAGGAGAACTACGAGACCATCAAGGGAATATATTCACAGATCGAGATGTTCAAGGACCGCAAGGCGAGCGCTCTTTCCGGCGGAATGAAGCAGAAGCTGGCGCTTTGCTGCGCCCTTGTCCACAATCCCGAGGTGCTGTTCCTTGACGAGCCGACCACCGGTGTCGATGCCGTGAGCCGCAAGGAGTTCTGGGCGATGCTCAAAAAGATCAAGGACAGGGGCGTGACGATAGTGGTCTCGACTCCTTACATGGACGAGGCCAGTCTTTGTGACCGCATCGCCATGATTCTTGACGGCAGCGTCATCGGACTCGGCAGTCCGGCGGAGATCATTTCCCGATTCCCGAACCGGATATATTCAGTGAGCGGCGGCAACATGTTCCAGACGCTCGGCGCGCTGCGCGGTGTGAGGGGAGTGCTGGATTGCAGCTCGTTCGGCAGCGCGTGCCACGTGTCTGTCACCGACGACGGGCCGGATGAGACCGGACTCGCCGAGGCACTTCGGAGTGCCGGAATCGAAGGTTGCGACGTGCGGAGGATGACTCCGGGGATCGAGGACTGCTTCATCAGGCTTTCCTCTTCCGCCGCGGAAGGCTCCTCCGGTGCGGAATAATGCGTTTGACAGGAAGTTTATTTTGAATATTCCTAAATTGCCTGACGTTGTGGACAAGGACATAAAGACTGTGTGCATCTCCCATCTGGTCAAAAAGTTCGGGGATTTCACCGCGGTGGATGACATCTCCTTTGAAGTGTGCAAGGGGGAGATATTCGGTTTTCTGGGTGCGAACGGAGCCGGCAAGACCACGGCGATGCGCATTCTCTGCGGATTGAGCCGTCCGACATCCGGACAGGGCGATGTCGCGGGGTACAGCATCGTCAACGAGCAGGAGAAGATCAAGCGGCACATCGGCTACATGAGCCAGAAGTTCTCCCTCTATCCCGACCTGAAGGTGTGGGAGAACATCGAGCTTTTCGCTGGCATCTACGGGCTTGACGGCAAGCGGATCGCCCAGAAGACAGACCGGATGCTGAAGGCTCTGTCGATGGAGAATGTCCGTAACTCCTTCGTTAGGGACATGCCGCTCGGATGGAAGCAGAAGCTCGCTTTCAGCATAGCGATGGTGCATGATCCCGAGATCGTGTTTCTTGACGAGCCGACGGGCGGTGTGGATCCCGTGACGAGAAGGAACTTCTGGGAAATGATCTACAAGGCAGCCTCCAAGGGTGTCACCGTCTTTGTCACGACGCACTACATGGATGAGGCTGAATACTGTGACAGAGTCTCCGTGATGGTGGACGGGCGCATCGAGGCGCTGGATTCCCCGGCAGCCCTGAAGGAGCGTTACGGGGCCAAGGACATGGATGAGGTGTTCACAAAAATCGCCGGAAAGGCCGAGAGAGAGGCATGAGAGAGATAATAGCGTTCATACAGAAAGAGTTCCGACACATATTCAGGGATCTCCGGACCACCCTGATCGTTCTGGTGATGCCGGTTGTGCAGATCATCCTGTTCGGCTTCGCGATAAGCACGGATGTCAGCAACGCCGTCGTCGATGTGGTCGGGGATGCCTGTGACCCTTTGGCACGCAGTGTCATAAGCAGGATCGAGGGCAACAAGTACCTCGCCGTCGGCGAGATCCACGGATCTTTCGCTCCGGCCCGGGACAGGATCCGCAAAGGCAAGGCTGCCGCGGCGCTCTGCTTCGGTACGGACTTTGACGGCGAGGCCGGCTCGGAAGGTAAGGCCTGCGTCCGCATTGTGAGCGACGGCTCTGATCCGAACACCGCCCAGGTGGTCACCAGCTACATCAAGGGAGTGCTTCAAAGCGAGGAACTGACATTGTCTGAGAGCCTTGCCGGGAAGCCTAAGGCTTCGATGAGGCCGAATGTCCAGCTGATGTACAATCCGGCCATGAACTCGTCCTACAATTTCGTGCCGGGAGTCATGGGCTTGATCCTGATGCTGATCTGCTCGATGATGACGGCGGTCAAGCCGTTCTGGATCATCCTTTCCAAGATGATTCCGTACCTTGCCCTGTCGGTCGTCAATTTCGCCAGCGTCCTGCTTCTGGCCCACTTTGTCATGGGGGTGCCGATCCATGGCAGCCTGACACTACTGTCCCTGGTGTCGCTTGTTTTCGTCGGTTCGTCACTGGGACTCGGACTGCTTGTGTCAGTCCTCTCCAAGACACAGCAGACAGCGATGCTGCTGTGCGGTATGGGACTGACAATGCCGACCATGATGCTGTCCGGCATCATATTCCCGTGCGAGAGCATGCCGGTCGCTCTTCAGATGCTCTCCGACATCATCCCTGCCAAGTGGTTCATCATCATGGTGAAGAAGATAATGATCCAGGGAGCCGGCCTTGAGGCGGTCGCCAAGGAGTTCGCCGTCCTGACCGGCATGATGGTCTTTCTGTTGGTGGTAAGTATCAAGAATTTCAAGACAAGGTTGTGAGATGAAAGTTTGGAAGTATCTGTTGAAGAAGGAGTTCAAGCAATTCCTAAGGGATCCTGGAATGCCGAGGATGGTTCTCTGTTTCCCGTTTTTGATCATTCTGGTCTTTCCTTTCGCGGCGAACATGGAGGTGAGGAACCTGAGTCTGGTGATCGTGGACAGCGACCAGTCTGACCAGTCGGCCTTGCTTACGGAGAAATGCGCCTCGTCCGGCTATTTCAAGATCCGGGAGGTGACCGAGTCACCGTCAGACGCGCAGGCTGTCATGGACCGCGGCGGCGCTGACGCCATTCTGACCATCTCCTCCGGATTCGCCCGCTACCTTGGGTCGGACAGAGGCACCGACGACCCGCTCCCCGTCGGGATCAAGGTCAACACCGTCAACGGCACCAGAGGAAGCATCGGCTCCCAGTACCTCAACGCCTTTGTCACTGAATATGTCGCCTCGGTTTCGGGGGCGGAATCCCAGGGCGGTGCCGCCGGAACCCGTTTCGACACCCGGGAGAGCTATCTCTACAACCCGTCCCTGGACTACAAGACTTTCATGATCCCGGCGCTTATCGTAATCGCCATCACGATGATGTGCGGCTTCTTGCCTGCCTTGAACATCGTCTCGGAGAAGGAACGCGGCACCATCGAGCAGATCAACGTCACTCCGGTCGGCAAGTTCCAATTCATTCTGGCAAAGCTGATCCCGCTCTGGATCATCGGCATCGTGATAATGGGTTTGAGTCTGCTGCTCGCCAAAATCATCTACGGAATAGCCCCGGCCGGCAGCATCTGGACACTTATGCTTTTCACCGGAGTATATATTCTTGTGGTGTCCGGGTTGGGACTCGTGATCTCGAACTACGCCTCGACCATCCAGCAGGCGATGTTCGTGGGATTCTTCTTCATTATGATCTTCTTCCTGATGGGAGGAATGTTCACTCCGGTCAGCAGTATGCCGGACTGGGCGCAAGCGATAACAATCGTCAATCCTCTTAAATATTTCATTGAGGTGATGCGTCTTGTTTACCTGAAAGGTAGTAAATTTGTGGATATGATCCCTCAGTTCCTCGCTTTGTGCGGCTTCGCGGCCGCGTTCGGAAGCTGGGCGATCATCAGTTACAAGAAATCAAGTTAATATTCAAATATGAACAGGACATCTGAATATGCTCTAACCATTGTGGTGCCTGTCTTCAACGAGGAGGACAATATCCACAATCTGGAAAAGGCTCTGACCGAGTTCATTCCTGTCAGCGAGGTCAAGACCTGCGCGCTGTTCGTGGACGATGGTTCTAAAGATGGCAGCCTCAAACTGATCCAGGAGGTCTGCTCCCGCAACAAAGACATATTCTACATCAGCTTCTCAAAGAACGCCGGACTCAGCGCGGCTATAAAGGCCGGATTCGACTACGCTTTCTCTGAATATGTCGGCTATATGGACGCTGACCTTCAGACCACACCGGAGGATTTCAACCTGCTGCTGGACGGAATGAAGGAACACACCTTGATGACTGGCTACAGGGCGAACCGCAAAGACACGGCGTTCAAGCGGATCCAGTCCAAAATCGCCAACGGATTCAGGAATATGATGACTCACGACGGGGCGAAGGACACCGGTTGCCCCCTCAAGATCATCCGCACGGACGCAGCCAAGAAAATCCCGATGTTCAAGGGAATGCACAGATTCCTGCCGGCGCTTATCCTGCTCCAGGATGGCGGCAGTTTCGGACAGGTGCCGGTAAGGCATTTCCCACGCACGGCAGGCACATCCAAGTTCCATCTCTGGAACAGGCTCTGGGGACCTTTCGCGGACTGCTTCGCCTACAGGTGGATGAAGCCACGGTACATCAACTACTCCGTGGGGAAGGACAATGTCGATGATGAGCGAAATTAATCTTCCGGAATATGTTTGACAGCATTCCTACCTGGCTCACACTCACGCTTGGCTTCTCCGCCCAGGCATTCTTCGGATTAAGGACAGCGCTCCAGTGGCTGAAATCCGAGATAGCTCATGAATCGGTCTCCCCGGTGTCCTACTGGATCTTCAGCGTGATCGGAGCATGCCTGATGTTCATCTATGGAGTCTTGAGGAATGATTTCTCCATCATCCTCGGACAGTTCATCGCCTACTTCATCTATCTTTGGAACCTGAATGCCAACGGGATATGGAACCGTATGAAGATCCTCACAAGAGTTCTGCTGGCAGCTCTTCCGTTTGTAGCCGCCATGCTTCTGTTCAAGGACGCCCGGGGATATTCACAGAACTTCTTCCGCAACAGCGACATTCCGATGTGGCTCGTGGTGTTCGGGTCAACGGGGCAGTTGATGTTCACGCTGCGGTTCGTCTATCAGTTTGCCTTCTCACACCACTGGCATACATCCGTGCTTCCGAGGGGATTCTGGATCATCAGCATCGTAGGTTCCGGAATGATCATCATCTACGGAATCATAAGACTCGATCCTGTGCTGATCCTCGGGCAGATGTTCGGTTTTGTCGTTTACGTAAGGAATCTGATCCTGGGATCAGGCAAAAAAGAATCTTCAGATGAAAAATAACACTCTACAGCCAGGGAAGGGCAACATATTCACCCGCCATCCGATGATGACGGTCTTCGTCTTCACTTTCGTCTGCCTTTTTCCGGTGATGCTGACGAGGGATTTCACGCCGTCCAACGAGTTGAGGTATCTCAGCATAGCGAACGAGGCCCTTGCGGACGGACATATATTCGCATTCTACAACCACGGACTGGCCTACGCTGACAAACCACCGCTTTATTTCTGGATTGTGATGCTGTGCAGGCTGTTGTTCGGGCATCACAGTTGCCTCGCGCTGTCGATGTTCTCGTTGATCCCGGCGTTCGTCATCACGGGGATAATGGACAAGTGGGTGATGAAAGGCAAGTCAGCGATGGACAGAATGGCTCTGGCCGGAATGACGCTGACCTGCGTTATGTTCCTCGGGACTATGATCGTGCTGAGGATGGATATGCTGATGTGTATGTTCATCGTGCTGGCTCTCTGGACCTTCTATCGGATGTACTCAGGGGACGGAGCGCGAAGATCGGATTCCGTGATGCTGCCGGTGTGGATATTCCTCGCCCTTTTCACAAAGGGACCTGTGGGGCTCCTTATGCCGCCGCTGTCAATAGCCGTGTTCCTCGCCGTGAAACGGGACTGGAAAGGATTCGGCAAGTACTTGGGTCTCAAGACTTGGGGCATCATCGCCGGGCTTGCGGCCCTTTGGATCGGCTGTGTCTGGATCGAGGGCGGATCGGAGTACATCAACAACCTTTTGGTAAAACAGACCGTCGGGCGGGCCGTCAACGCCTTCACCCACGCCAAGCCGTTCTGGTTCTATCTCGTGGCTATTATCTGGTGTCTGGCACCGTACAGCCTGCTGTTGGTCGGGACGTTTGCCGCCTCACTGCTGCCGGTTCGGAATACATGTGTTGAAGAGACTTCCGGCCAAGCACAGTCAAAAGTCGGTATTTCTGACACGTCAGATGCGTCGAATTGCCCAAAACAGGGCCGTTCCGACTTAGAGATTCTTTTCCTCTGCACGATCATCTCCACAGTCGCGATGCTGTCCTCCTTCAGTTCCAAGCTGCCGATCTACCTCGTGCCGGTCTTCCCGTTCTGCGTCTATCTGTTCCCTACCGTTCTTGACCGCATCGGGGAACGCGGATGGATGCGCTGGTCTGTAGGAATATTCCAGATCCTGCTGCTCTGCGCCGGCATAGCCACCCTCCTTTTCCTGAGCGGCTCTGTCACCATACCCGCGGCAGCCTGCCTTCTGGATGAATATTCCTTCGTCCGCGAGGCTCCGGTGGTCAACGCCGTCATCCTCCTGACCCTGGCCAACGCCATGGGGACATGGTTCCTGATAAAGAGGAAAAGTGTGAATATTCCTGCCCTTCTTCTCAGCGCCGGACTGTTCCTGGCGGCCTTCTCCGCCTCGGCTGTACTCCGCGACCTGAACCCGTACATAGGCTACGGCTCAATCTGCTCGAGAGTTCCGGAAGGCACCGATGTCGCCACCATATTCCTTCACCGCCCCGAGAACATCGATGTCTACACTGGCCGCCAGATCACCGACTTCGGAGACGATCCCGCAAAACTGTCCGAGGCGGTCAAAGCCCACATTGAGCTGACCGGGGAGAATGTCGGTTCCGGCAGACCTTTAACGATCATCACCCGAACGTCAAGAATGGAAACAACACCCGAACTACAGAAACTCTTCAGCGAGGGTACCGTCATTTATGCCGGCCCTTACTGCCTGACTACCATAAGCCGGAAGTAGCCGATGAGAACGAGCCGGCTATGCAGACTTGTCTGGTATGCTAAGCCAAGGGACAAATGATCCTTAAAAGATAGCCAGTGTAATTATTTTTTATATAAGTATCTCTAAACAAGAGACACCTACTATTTATATGGAACTGAAACCTGGATATAGCGATAAGATTGGCCTGATGCTCTCTGGAAATGTTGAGGTTCTCAGATCTCTACAAGCTGATTCATGTGTCCTGTCTCAGGTTTCGATCTTGATTGAATCTATTTGTCAAAGTTTGCAGGCAAGCAGCAAACTTATCGTTTGTGGTAATGGCGGCTTTGATACGTTTTTTTCAAGGCGGTTAAGAGGAATTGCAAAATCAGAGGATGTACTTGTCGCTTTTACTACATTTGGCAAATTATATTGGGCTGCAGAAAAAAAATGGAGAAAAGGCAGGTCGCAATGAGTAGGTTTTGTTATTTGCTAACTCTTATAATATAACATTATCACAAAATTCTAAAAATGCCATGAACAAAGATTCTAAAATATTACTGTCCGCTAAAACTTTTTGACAGTACAAAAAATTAGGCTGAATCTCCGATTGGGAGGTCCAGCCTTTTGGTTATCTTTGTTTCTGCAACAAAACTGAAGGAACCATGAACAAAGGTAGCCATTTTATCGGACAGCCGGCATATGGTCAGCTAATTAATTTACTCGATCGGACAGGAATTCTTGAAATAAGCCGTTCAAACGGCGGAGAACGCTATGTCAAGAACTTTGACGTGTGGCATCATCTGCTGATAATGCTCTACGCGGTCATAAAGAGGTTTGACTCTCTTCGCGAGATCACGGACTCAATGTTTCCAGAGGCACGGAAACTGGCCCATCTCGGCATCAGCATGATGCCACGCAGAAGCACCCTGTCCGATGCCAATGCGAGAAGGTCTGAAGCCATCTTTGAGAAGATATACCGCAGTCTGTATGCCAGATACAAGGACGAACTTTCCTCGGACAGCCGGAAGAATCCATCGTCAAGTTGGATAAACAGGCTGCAGATCATAGACTCCACGACTGTAACCCTGTTCTCCAACATGCTTTTCAAAGGTGTTGGACGCCATCCAAAGACGGGAAAGAAGAAAGGCGGCATCAAAGTCCATACGAACATACACGCCAACGAAGGCGTTCCTTCTGACGTCAAGTTCACATCTGCAGCCACAAACGACAGCTTCATGCTCAAGCCCACGAACTACATCGAGGGCGATATAGTGGCCTTGGATAGGGCCTATATCGACTATGGAAAGTTCGAGGAGCTGACCAGTCGTGGTGTAATCTATGTCACCAAGATGAAGAAAAACCTTGTGTATCAGATTGATGAAGATACCGCCTAAATGACACCGGAAGGCCTAATGGAGTATAGAGTGAAGCATGTCACATTCACAAAGAAAGTAGCTGAAGGGAGTGACATTGTCCATAAGGCCCGCATCGTAACATACGTTGATATCAAGAAGAACAAGCAGGCAAAGTTAATCTCACTGCTCACGAATGATATGGAGATGCCGGTAGAAGAGATTGTCGCAATCTACCGCAAACGTTGGGAAATAGAGCTATTGTTTTATGACAAGCATATCATTATGCAAAGTAGTGTCGCCAGGATGCATGCCAACGGACTGGCTTTGTGAGTTTCACGTTGGTTACTAAACATAAATACTTCTCATAACGTTATATTATATGAAAGGCATAAGCCCCGAAATTTAATATCAATTGTTATGAAGGAACAAGAAATCCAAACATTGATTGGACAATGCATCGCCTTCTTCCAGGAGAACAACTACTCGCGAAATCGCATTGGCGTGTACAAGACACTCTGGAGACATGGCATTGTCCCATTCATGGAGGCCAGGGGTCTCAGAAAGTACCAAACAAGCGTAGGCGCAATGTTCATTGAAACTTGTCATCGCAACGGAACCGTCCGTCAGCAGGAACGGGAGAAGATCCGCAGCATCCAGGTGCTTGACGACATGCTGCTGACCGGACATATCCGCAAGCGTTGTCTCACTCCCGTTTATCATCGTCTGGATGGTGAATTGGGAAAGGATATGGAGAAGTTGATACAACGTCTGACCAACCTCCGCCGCAGCAGGACCACCATCGGTGACTATCGTCTTTACTTGAGCGAGTTCTTGCATCATCTTGAAGCGGAGGGTGTCCGCCACAAGGAGAATATTGCTGAAAATCATATCGTGTCCTTCGTCCTTGCCCATCCCACCAATAAGGTAAACATCGTGTCCGCATTGCGTGTGCTGTTCAGGTTCTGGAAGGAGGAAGGACTTCTGGAACGAGACTTCAGCCAGTTCTTCGAGTCGTTCCGCGTCAGGCATCCTGAGCGAGTTCCATCCTTCTTCACAAAGGAAGAGGTGCTGAGGATAGAGAACTCCATAGCCAGGAGTAATGCCGTCGGCAAAAGGAACTATGCGATGACGTTGCTGGCCTCTCGGCTTGGTCTTAGGGCATCCGATATCGCGAACCTTAAGTTTGGCGAAATCGACTGGGACAACAACCTGCTAACGATCACGATGCAGAAGACACGGAAGGTCATTCAGCTGCCGCTTTTAGCTGAGGTTGGAAACTCCATTGTTGACTATCTCAAAAATGGTCGTCCCAAATCAAGTCTTGACCAGGTGTTCCTCTCGAGTCGCGCACCTTACACTGGTGCCACAAAAGCATGTGTATGCGCCGCCATCAATGAAATCATCCTCAAGTCCGGTGTGGATGTACACTTGAAACACCACGGGCCGCATTCGCTTCGTCACTCTTTGGCCAGCGCCATGCTTAGTGAGGAGACAACACTGCCGGTCATATCGGAGTCACTGGGACACCGCCATACGGATACCACCATGGTGTACTTGAAAATCGACATCCCATCGCTGATGAAGTGCGCATTGCCTGTGCCTTCTGTCGCGGAAGGGTTCTACATGCAGAGAGGAGGCGCGTTCTATGAGTGAGATGTTCAACTACAGAAGCGTTCTGGCTCCATATATGAGAAGCCTCATCGAGGTAAAGGCGTCCGCCGGTATCAGCGCTCTCCGTATGAAGTGGATACTGAAGGAGTTCGATGACTTCGCCGTATCTGTGAATCTTACCGATCCGCATGTCACGTCCGAGTTCATCTCGATGTGGCGCAAGACCAGGGATGCCGACTGCGACCGGACAATCTATGCCAAGTACTCCGCATGGCGCCAGTTGACGACCTTGATGAGCAGGAGAGGATGTCTTTGTCATATCCCACGGTTGCCCAGGCAGCCGCAACGGAACTTTACTCCGTATATCTTCACGAAATCCCAAATTGCCGACATCTTTGCAGCATGTGACGCAAGCCGCCTGTATGATGTCCGTATGGGGACGTCACTCTTCTCCATGCCTGCCTTGCTGAGGATGCTATACGGGACAGGTGCCCGCATCTCCGAAGCCCTGTCCATAGTTAACGAGGACGTGCACCTTGAGAATGGGTACATTCATCTCAGGAAAACCAAGAACGGGACAGACCGCATCGTCCCTATCAGCGAGTCCATGCGCAACGTCCTGTCGGAATATATATCGCACAGGGACAGGATGCCCATTGTCGGAATATCCGCGCCAGACCATACCTTGTTTGTAAAGGGGGACGGCACATCATTCAGCGCCAATGCTGTGTACCAGTTCTTCCGCAAGATGCTCGACAGGTGTGGTATTCCGTTCAAGGGAAATCATCGCGGACCTCGAGTGCACGACCTGCGGCACACATATGCCGTTCACTGTCTGCTCCAGATGGCCCATAATGGTGTTGACCTATACACAGGCCTTCCTATATTGTCCGCCAGTCTGGGACACCATTCACTGTCGGCGACTGAGCAGTATGTCCGCCTGACCTACGCAATGTATCCGGAAATGGAACGCCAGTGCTCCGCGATAAATGCTTTTGTTTATCCTAAACTCTGCAAGGCCTATGACGACAGCGACAGACTTTGCCAAACAACTTAGCCGGTTCCTGTCCGAGTATCTGCCCCACGAACGCAATGTCAGCCCAAACACCTTGTCCGCATATAGGGATGCCTTTGTCCAATATATCGACTATATGCATACCAAAAAGGGTGTCGCTGTAGAGAGACTGTTCCTCAGGCATCTCACTCGGCAAAATGTCGTCGGCTATCTCAATTGGATCCTTGACGAGAGGAATTGCTCCCCGGCCACAAGGAACTACAGGCTGGCAGCCATCCACGCGTTTGTGTCGTTCCTGCAATACAACATTATCGAGCAATCAGAGGAATGGCAGAAGATATTGTCCATAAAGGCCATGAGAACTGAAAAGAAAGCGTTGAACTATCTCTCGCAGGATGGCATCCGCCTGCTTCTCCACCAGCCTGATGTCACGACCTGGCAGGGACGCAGACATCTGGCGATGCTCTCGCTGATGTACGACACCGGAGCGAGGGTTCAGGAGATTGCGGATCTGACCGTTGACTGCGTCCGCATTGATAGCGAGCCTTACACGATAAGGCTCTTCGGGAAGGGACGCAAGGCTCGTGTGGTCCCCATGGTGAAGGAACAGGTGAATCATCTGAGGCTGTATATGGAGGAGAACCATCTTGACAATAGCAACATGTTCGGAACTCCGCTGTTCTTTAACAACAGGCATGAAAAGCTGACACGGGAAGGAGTGGCGTACGTGCTCAAGACTTATGCGGATATGGCCCGAGAAGTCAACCCCTCGCTTATACCGGACCGGCTCAGTTGCCACAGCATCCGGCACAGCAAGGCCATGCACTTGTTGCAATCCGGCGTCAACCTCGTCTATATCAGGGATATACTTGGTCATGTATCTATACAAACAACGGATATCTACGCACGAGCAGACTCAAAAGCAAAACGCGAGGCCTTGGAAAAAGCCTATGTGGATCTCAATCCCGGGGTCAAGTCAGACCGTGTCTGGGAACGAGACAAGAACCTCCGGGAGTGGCTGAAAGGGCTCAATCATTGATATTGTTATGCAAAGTTGAAACGAGAAGTAGCATAGATAACTTGTTGAATATCAATGTGGCTTTGATGTCAACTTTGCATAATGATATACTTGTCATAAAACAACTTATGAGAAGCTACACATAAGTTGTTTAGGGTGTGTAAAGAGTGTTTGGGGCGTGTTTTTGTAAACTGATGTAAAGGCAGCGGAATATTTAGGGTGGTCCGCAGTTTTTTGCCCTTTGAGTCTTTACACTTCACCCTAAAGGTGCAAATGTGGTACAAATATAACGAAAAGAAGCATAAGAAACAATAGGTAACGATAAGCGTGAAAAGGCTAAATGTTTGGTTTTGATAGGGGTTGGTCGGAGGTGTTAGGGGGATGGGAGGGGGTGTAAAAGACTGTAAAGAATCTTTACAGTAAGTGTAAAGATTCTTTACACTTTTGCATATTCATAAAATAAGAATATCCCTGAATGACAATCACTTGAATCTTTTGGCATGGTAATGGATTGGCCAAATGACGGTTTTTGCGGATGGTCGTTTCGACAAACTCAACGATCTCCTGGAAGACAAGCTGGTGACAGTTATCGTGACCAACACATTGCACGTTGAATTTGTTGATTGTTGGTGAGATCGTTGAACCACGGTTGGTGAACATGCCGGACAAGGGCCGCTGAGCCTGTCGAAACGACTTTCGGTGAAGGTTAGTGAAAACCGTTATTAGTAAGCGTTTAAAAATAGGTTGGTAAAGAATTTGAGGCAATGAAATATTTCTTTAGGTTTCTGAAGAACAATCCGCTCTATGCGGTGATCAATGTGGTGGGGCTTGCGCTGTCACTGATGTTTGTGATACTGATCGGGGACTACACCTACCGGCAGTTCAGCATCGACAAATGGCACAGGAACCATGAGAGGATCTACGTGCTTGGCACAGAGAACGGGAACTCTCTTCTGTCGTGGCCGGATTGCGCCCATTCACTCAAGGACAGGTATCCTGAGGTTGAGGATGTCTGCTGCGTCTATATGCACAACGGAAAGATCAAGCACGAGGACAAAGTCTATGAGGAGTCCCAGGGGGACAACGCCGGCAACATAATGCTCGCGGACTCCAATTTCTTCAGATTCTTTGATTTCAAGATGATTGACGGAGACCGTGAGACCGCTCTGGACAGCCCTGAGAAATGCGTTGTCACAGAGTCTCTTGCCAAAGCCTTGTTCCCGGACGGCAACGCTCTCGGTCAGCCGCTTCAAATCGAAGGGACACGTTATGTCTTCGTAAGTGACGACAACGGCGACCCATACGACAGCTCGCTTGTTTACACTGTCTCAGGGGTCATCAAGGATTTGGACAAGACAGTGTTCCTGAACGAGACGGCGGTCATCGCCAATTTCGAACGCGCACCGCAGGTCCTCGGCTACAGACTCCGCAACGACCTGATGGCCAGCGGGCCGTTAGGCTCCACATTGTCATTCCTGATGCTGAGACCAGGGGCGAGCCTCGAAGATAAGATTGAAGACCTGACCTCCTACTGCATTGAGAGCATTCCGGTGTTCAATTTCTACGGCAACACAAAGGCCGCCATCATCCCGCTTGACGACCTGATGTTCGCGCCACAAAATACTGGCGCGGGCCTTCAGACCGGCGACAAGAGCCTTTTAGGAATATTGCTGGCCGTTGTTCTGGCAATACTGATGTTCGCCGTCACCAACTACATAAACCTTACGGTCGCCAACACAGGCTTCAGGGCAAAGGAAATGGCCACCCGAAGGCTTCTCGGGAGTGATGGTTTGGGAATATCCTTGGAGCTGATCGGGGAATCCACATTGATGGTGTTCATCTCGTTCATCATCGGCGGGGCGTTGGCCCTGTTGCTTGAGGACAAGGTGGCCGTACTCTTCAAAGGGAAGATTGACATCCTCAAGGACATCAACCTCGCCACAGTCTCGGTCAGCCTCGTCTTCATCATCCTGACAGGAGTGATCTCGGGAATAATGCCTACCGTCTCGCTCTCCAGGTACAAGCCGATAGATGTCGTGAAAGGATCGTTCCGCTACCATTCCAAAATGGTGCTCTGCAGGATATTCATAATCCTCCAGAACGTGATCACGATGACGATGATGACAGCCACTCTGACGATCCTGCTCCAGATGAACCATCTGGTAAAGGCTCCGCTGGGCTACAACACGGAGAACATCTACCGTGTCAGCTCCGACAATCCGGAAGTCCTGAGAAATACCCTGAAAAGCCAGCCGTTCATCCAAGGAATAGGCTCGTTCTCAGGTACATCCCTTGACGGGAACTACCGTTCGATGAGCACCCGTAAAGACAAGGACAACAATAATCTTCTGGTCTATCTCACAACTTGGGACAAGGAGTTCATCGACATAATGGGCATCAATCTGGTCAAGGACAACCATCTTTCAGGCGATGTGAAATATATCAATGAAGAGCTCGCCGGAAAACTGAGCCTGGGGGGTGGAGAATCAGAGGTGACATGGGGCGATGGCAAAGTGATGCAGGTCGCCGGGATATTCTCCAATTTCCACATGACAAACATCCTTGACCCTTATCAGCCGTTCATGATCACGGTCAAGGACACGGATGAGATCGAGGATCCTAATTTTATGGTCAAGACTGACGGCTCCCCTGATGCCAGGAAGAAGCTCTGTGACCTGATCAAAGAGGTTGACGGAACCACCGAGGATCTTGACTGGAAACTGCAAAGTGTTGATGACAACATCAAGGCCTCGTTGAATGAGGAAAAGAATACGATGAGGATCGTGAGCATATTCACAGGTGTCGCCGTCCTCATCTCCATTCTCGGCTTCATCGGGATGTCGCTGTTCTTCATCAGGCAGCGGAAAAAGGAGATCGGTGTGCGCCGCATTATGGGCAGCACAACGAACGAGGTTCTGTCCCTGCTCCTGACGAAGTTCTGCGCCCCGCTTCTGGTGTCGTTCATATTCGCCGTGCCGCTCTCGTGGTTCATTATGGACAAGTGGCTGGAAAGCTTCTCGTACCGGATCGGACTGAGCCCGTGGATATTCATCGCCTCCGGAGCCGTCTCGCTCCTCATCGCCGTCGTCTCGATCTTCTTCCAGACCCTCCACGCCGCCCACTCCAACCCCGCCGACGCCATCCGCGCGGAATGACATCCTTAGGTTCATCTTACCAGCAACCTGCACCATAGCAAAAACAGGATTGGGGCACATAAAAGGTGTCAACCACTTGATTTTTGCAATACTATTATTATATTCGCAACATAGTTGCGGTTATTATTAAAAAATCCGCAACCCTACAGAACGAAAACAATTAATGCTATGTATAATAGAATATTTGATATAGATAGCCGTCTTGATGAAGGAATGTTCCTTTTCGGCGCTCGTCAGGTAGGGAAATCCACGCTTCTCAAAGAGAAGTTTAAGGATGCGGTGTATTTTGATTTGCTTGATTCGGATCTGCGAAAGCGCCTTCAACGCAAACCGGAACTATTCAAAGAGGCCCTTGACAAATACCCCGAAAAGACACTTGTGATAGTTGATGAGATTCAAAAAGTGCCGGATCTTTTGGACACGGTTCATAGTTTGATGGTCGAGAAAGGCCTCTATTTCATACTGAGCGGTTCAAGTGCCAGAAAACTGAAAAAGAGAGGAGCGAACACACTTGGTGGACGCGCCATCCCAGAAACCTTGTTTCCTCTTGTAAGTGCCGAAATTCCGGATTATGACCTTTCCCGAGCCATACAAAACGGAATGATTCCAAGGCATTATATGGTAAACAATGCAGAAGGGCGATTGAAAGGATATGTCGAAGTGTACCTAAAAGAAGAGATTCTTGAGGAGGCAGCCGTCAAAGACATCGGTATATTCGAAAGATTTATGGAGGTGGCGGCGATAAGCGACGGCGAGATCATCAACTATGAAAACATCGCGTCAGATTGTGGCGTGGCCGCGAACACCGTCAAGGCATATTTCCAAATCCTCTATGACACGCTCATAGGCTATGAGATTCCTGCCTACCGGAAAGTGATCAAAAGGAAGTTGACGCAAGCCCCGAAGTTTTACTATTTCGATGTAGGAATAGTCAATTATCTGATGGGAAGGAATAATCTGAGAGCAGGCACTCCTGAATATGGTCACGCATTTGAACATCTTGTGATGCAGGAACTTATCGCATACTTGGGTTACAACGACAAGAAAAAGGATCTTTCATATTGGCACACATATTCAGACATTGAGGTAGATGCCATCCTCGGTGACGCCAAAGTGGCGATTGAGATAAAATCCACCGATGATGTTCAAACCAAGCACAAGACCGGACTCAACCGCTTTTCCGAAGAACATCCGGAAGCAAGGCTGATTCTGGTGTCCACCGACCGGCTCACACGAAAAACCGGGAATATCGAACTCATCTACGTGTGTGACTTCTTTAAGATGCTTTGGGCCGGTGAGATCTATTAGATCGCAAAACCTTGACAGAAGCAAAAACAAAGTTAAATGCTCCTGTCAAGGTTAAATTACACTACGAAGGAAGCATTTTATGGAGAATATGCTCCCGTTGAATTTCGGTGTCCGAACTAAAGGAAGAATCAAAGCAAATACTTTACTGAATCCCGCTTTTCGGGAGACTTTTAGCGGAAAATATTCTCTACGCAAAGAGATCGTCCATCACCACATGGGACTGCACTGCATCGGAGTACATATTCTCCTTCACGCCGTAGGAGGTGACCATTGTTATGAGAATGGACTTCCTTGTTCCGGTCTCACGGATGAAGGCAGCGACCTTATTCCGGAGTTTCTCATCATAATCCTTGTCGATGACGTATGGCTCGGACGCCCACTTCATCTCGCAGATGTTGATGGTGTCGTCCCTGCGGTCGATGAGCAGGTCAATCTGAGTCCCTCTCTCTCCCGGTCCCAGATTTTTCGAGTCGGAACGCCAGGCGCATTGTTTGGTCATCACTCCTGCAATGCCCAGCGCGGCTTTGATCTGCCCCACATGCTGAAGACATACCCGCTCGAAGGCCAGGCCGGACCAGGCGCGTTGCACGCCCGAATTGAGGGAATGGCTCCAGAAGGCCGGGCCACCGCCGGACTCTTTGATGAACTTGTAATAGAAGAGCGTGTAGTTGTCGATAAGCTGGAAAAGGGCACCTTTCTTCTCCTTGCCGATGGCGGCGTACTTGCGGATGAAGCCGCACTGCTCCAACTCTTCCAGGCAGGTGGTCAGGACACCGCTATTCTCCAGGCCGTAATCATCAATCAACTCCTGGCGCGTGAGACCTTTGGCCTTGTCCCCCAGAGCCTCCACAATCTTGATGTAACGGTCCGGATTCTTGAAAAGTGACTCGTACAGGGCACTGTATTCCCCGCGCAGTTTCCCGTTCTCCGCAAAGAAGAGACTGTCAATGTTCTGGGCGGCAGATTTTCCCCGCTGCAGCAGGCTCCAGTAGTAAGCCGGTCCTCCCATCACCATATAGAGAGTGAGAATCTGATACCGGTTGATACGGATGTTCCGGCTCTGTAGGTACTCCTCGCACTCCTTCAGTGTGAAAGGCATCAGATAGATCTGCGTGTTCACACGGTTGTGGAGTCCTCCCCTGTCCTTGATGACCTTGTTAATGATCCAAGACGTGGCGGAAGCACAGATAATCAGCAGAACGTCCTTGCGGGCGCTGCACCAGCTGTTCCAGAAATGCTCCAGGGCAGAAACGAAATTGGACTTGGGCGTATCCATCCAAGAGATCTCGTCAATGAAGATCACCTTCTTTTTCTTCCGGCTGGATTTGATGCCAACCTTCAGGGAATTGAAGGCATCGGGCCAGCTGGCAAGTTCCGGACAATCCTTGTAGCCGTAGTCAATCAGCGAAGTGCGGAAAGCGGCAAGCTGACCTGCAATCTTCTCCTTCGCGACGCCTGTATGCTGGAAGGTGAATTCATAGTTGAACGCCTCCCGCACGAGGAAAGTCTTCCCCACACGGCGACGGCCGTATACCGCCACGAATTCGGAGTATTCAGACTTGAAAGCATCATTGAGCTCCCGGAGTTCTTCTTTTCTGCCAATAAGCATAGTCGTATCGTTTTGATGTCGCAAGTTAAACATTCTCTGCTAAATCCCGAAATATTCCAACGATTTAGTGGAAAATAATTTGAAGAACCGTACGAAAACTGCCGCCATCTCATCGCGAGACGACGGCCTGCATAAAAAACCTCTGTAATCAAATGACTGCAGAGGGTTCGGATTAGGGTAAGCAAGGCTTCTGCCCTGCTCTTTGGCTACTCACCCGCGGTTCAGATGACGGAAGCCAGCATGATGCCGGACTTCTCGCTGGTGGCGCTGTTCACGAAGTAGTAATGGAAGAACACCTTGGGAGCGCCGGCACCCAGTGCTCGAAGATGCCGCAGTGCGCGCTGCAGTCGTATACTCTCTTTTCAGCTCGCGCAAGGCCTTGGGCGTCGACGAAAGAGCCTGGCCTGAAGACGTCCTTGTCCGCGTGAAGAAGGGCAAAGACGGGAAGGTCTCCAATACTCCGGTGCACTGTCTTGTCGTGTGCCTTAAATCAGAGCTTATGGAGGCACTTATGCAAAGGCGGACGATCAGACCGCGACGGGGGCCTTGATGGCCGGCCAGGGGTCGTAGCCTTCGAGGGTGAAGTCTTCGTACTTGAAATCGAAGATGGACTTCACATCGGGGTTGATGCGCATTGTCGGGAGCGGGCGGGGCTCACGGGAGAGCTGCTCGCGGACCTGATCGAAATGGTTCAGGTAGATGTGGGTGTCGCCGGTGGTGTGGATGAAGTCGCCGGGCTTCAGGCCGCAGACCTGGGCTATCATCATCGTCAGCAATGCGTAGGAGGCGATGTTGAAAGGGACTCCGAGGAAGGTGTCGGCGCTGCGTTGATAGAGCTGGCAGGAGAGCTTTCCTTCGGCCACATAGAACTGGAACAGGCAATGGCAAGGCGGAAGGGCCATCTTGTCAACCTCTCCGGGATTCCAGGCGGTGACGAGCATTCGTCTCGAATCAGGATTGTTCTTGATCATATTCACCACCTGTGTGAGCTGGTCGATGGATCGGCCGTCTGGTGCCGGCCAGGAGCGCCACTGGTGGCCATAGACAGGACCAAGATCGCCGTTCTCGTCGGCCCATTCGTCCCAGATGGAGACACCGTGGTCCTTGAGGTACTTGATGTTGGTGTCGCCGGCTATGAACCAAAGGAGTTCGTAGATGATGGATTTGAGGTGAACCTTTTTGGTGGTCAGAAGCGGGAAACCTTCGGAGAGGTCGAAGCGCATCTGGTAGCCGAAGACGCTTTTGGTGCCTACGCCGGTGCGGTCATGCTTGACCACACCATCGTTCATTATATGACGCAGAAGATCCTGATACTGTTTCATTTGTGAATATTCAAAATTGCAATGGTTATTTCGGTCACTTTGGCAGGCTCGGTGACCGAAGCGTGTATGGCTCAGTGACCGGCTTCCTACTTCCTGACCGAGAACGCCCAGATGATGGCCTCGCTGAAGGTCTCGCCAGGACAGAGCACGGTTGTAGGGAACTCAGGCTTGTTAGGCGAATCCGGACAGTGCTGGCACTCGATGGCCACACCCTCATAGTCGTGATAGCCACGTCCGCACTTGCCTGCCGGGCAGCCCTCAAGCCAGTTGCCGGTGTAAATCTGGACGGCTGGCTGGGTGGTCAGAACCTCAAGCTGACGGCCGCTCTCCGGAGAGTAAAGCTGAGCCGCCGTCTGAAGCTGACCAGCCTCATAGTCGTTGATCATGAAGCAGTTGTCATACCCCTTACCATAGTTGAGAGCCGGGAAGTCAGCCTTGATCTCCTCACCGATTTTCTTGAACTCCCTGAAATCCATAGGTGTACCTGCAACCGGGTCTGGCTCTCCTACAGGAATCAAGGTCTCGTCAGTCGGCAGATAGACCTCGGCGTTGAGTTTCAACTCGTGATCGAGGATATTCCCGTTCCCCTCGCCATTCAAATTGAAATAGGCGTGGTTGGTAAGGTTCACGACAGTTGCCTTGTCGGTCTGAGCCGTGAATGTCAACTTCAACGCATTGTCCTCGCTCCATTCGTAGTGGGCGACAAC
>OLYY01000237.1_pt1 | contig 28052 bp, 22 predicted proteins | sample 1673561 | NCBI WGS metagenome assembly OLYY01 (sample SAMEA103958115, study PRJEB25191) | human gut metagenome | biome: human-associated habitat [ENVO:00009003]; feature: intestine environment [ENVO:2100002]; material: feces | place: Germany | collected 2013/2015
GAGCATCTGCCACACCCAGATCAACCCGGCCACCATCGTGCAGAACAAATTGCAGATGTTCCGCTATTACAAAGATCTTTACACCCGGCTCGGGATGTACGAGGAGGTACGGCCCCAGCTGTACAAGTTCCTCGTGGACATTGCCGAAAGCACCTACCCCTCCGGGCCGTTCAAAAAGGCCATCGACGAGGCAAAGGCGTACTGGCGCGCCCACAAACAGTAACACAAAAGGCGAGTGACCCTGCGGTCACCCGCCTTTTTTCTGCTATTTAGCGCCCCTGACAGGGGAGCTGGACACGGGAAAGCGTGGCCTGAGGGGTCAAGCCCCGATGGCGGCGCACTTCTTGGCCAGCCAGTCGCGCTCTTCCTCGGTCAGGTGGGGAGCCAGCTTGGTGAAGACCTCGCGGTGGTAAGCGTTCAGCCAGTCCAGCTCGTCCCGGGTGAGGACGCCGGGCACGACGGGGGAGGTGGCAATGGGCACGAACGTGATCGGCTCAAAGCCCAGGAACGTGCCGTACTGGTTGTCGGCCTTGTGGACGCACATCAGCTCGTTCTCAATGCGGATGCCGACCTGGCCGCCCTCGTAAACGCCCGGCTCGTCGGTGACGATCATGCCCGGCTGGAACACAGTGGTGTTGCGGCCGTTCAGAGCGTGGGGGCCCTCATGGACGTTGCCCACAAAGCTGACGCTGTGGCCGGTGCCGCAGCGGTAGTTGATGAGGTGACGCCACAGCGGCTCCCGGGCGATGGTATCGATCATCTTACACTCGCAGTAATCCAGCCAGACAGCCCTGGCAAGGTCGATGTGGCTCTGCAGGGTCCATGTGTAGAAGCGCTTTTCGTCCTCGGTCAGCTCACCCAGCGGATAGGTGCGGGTGATGTCGGTGGTGCCGTCCATGTAGGTGGCACCGCTGTCCACCAGCAGAAAGCCCTTCTTTTCCAGCACAGCGTGATCTTCCGGGGTGGCGTGGTAGTGCATCATGGCCGCATTGCCGCCGTAGGCCGCAATGGTGCCAAAGCTTTCCACAAGGAATTTATCGTCCGCACTGCGGTACTTGTGCAGGATCTCGTCCACGGTCAGCTCGGTCAGGGTCTCACCGGCGGCAAGGCGGCTTTCCAGCTCCATCTGGAACCGCACCATAGCCACAGCGTCCCGGATATGGGCCTGCTTTGTGTGGGCAAGCTCCGTTTCGTTCTTCACGCCCTTCATCAGCAGCAGCGGGTCGGTGCCGTCCTTCACGGTGAGGGCGGCATTCTGTTCCAGCACCTGATACACGGCGTAGTTGACGGTGGCCGTCTCGGCCAGCACGGTCTGCGGCTCGGTCTCGGCCGCAAGGCAGGACAGCACATCATCATACTCCGCCAGCGTGACGCCGTTCGCTTCCAGCTCTGCCCGGGCTTCCGGGGCCACGCGGGCTGTGTTGATGAACAGCACCGCCCGGTCCGGGGTCACATAGCAGTAGGCCATGGCGTAGGGGGTGCACTCGATGTCCATGGCGCGCAGGTTCAGCAGCCATGCCAGATTATCCAGCTTGCCCACGAACTGCGCAGTGCAGCCCAGTTCCCGGAGCCTGCCGCGCAGCTGTTCCAGCTTTTGGGCAGGGGAGAAGCCCGCATACTCCTCCGGCAGGATCCACGCCGGGGTGTCCGGCAGGGCGGGGCGACCCTCGGTCCACAGCTCGTCCTCAAGGCGCAGCGTCCGGATGGAAGCGTTCTTTTTCTCCAATGCCTTTTTCAGGCCGTTCACGAGGGCCGTGCTGGCGGTCAGGCCGCACAGGCCCAGCACCTCCCCCTCGTTCAGGGCGTTGGCACAGTATTCCTCCACGGTGGGCACACCCGGTTCACCCATGCGCTGCAGCTCGATCTCGGTACCGGCAAGCTCTTTTTCTGCCTGCACGAAGTACCGGCCATCGGCCCACAGAGCGCTCCCGGTACGGGTGACGACAAGGTTGGAGTTCTCGCCGTGGAACCCGGAGAACCAGGTCAGGCTGGTATAGTGGGCGGGCAGGTACTCACTGGCATGGGGGTCCCCCACCGGGATCAGATAAACAGCCACGCCGTTTGCGGCCATGGCGGCACGCAGCGCGGCAAGGCGCTCGGGTACGGTATTCATGCTCATAATGACAGCTTCCTTTTTTCTATGGCCGGACCGCCGGAAAAGCCCCCGGCGGCGGGGAATTTTTCTGTGTCCTATTGTATCATTCCGGGAAAAAGATTGCAATGCAGGGGCAGGACGAACCCTCTCCGTCATCGCTGCGCGATGCCAGCTTCCCCGAGAGGGGGAGTCGGTCAGCTGCAATATAGCTCTCCCTTCGGGAGAGCTGGCGCGAATGCGCCTGAGAGGTTTTCTGTTTTTTCTCTATTCCTCCACCGGTTCCAGCTTCAGGCCGAACAGCTTTTCCGAGAGGGACGGCAGCTGTTGCTGCAAGGCGTGGACATAGGCCATTACCACCGGATCCTCGCGCTTTTGCCCCAGCACGATGCCAAACCGGTGTCCCCTGCCCCAGTCCAGTACCCGCACAAAACTGAGGTCCGGTCTGCGGTAATAGAAAGGCGGGACCATCTTGAGTGCCGGGTCGCCGTAGGCTGCACTGCGGATACCGCCCACCGGCGTAAACTCCACCCCTCGGTCCATTCCCTCCTGCAGCAGGCTTGTTTCGTAGACAGTCTGGTACATCTCCTTGATGGGCAGCCAGCGGTATTGCAATGCCTGTTCCAAGGTCAGTCTGCCCACCGGCATATCAGCGGGCGGGTGGATGGGGATGCAAAGTTCCGGCATATAGAACAGCGGCACAAAGGTAAGCCCCTGCGCGTAGAACTCTGCACTTTCCAGCTGGAAGGAAAGATCCATCTCCCCTTTTTTCAGGCTGCGCCAGACCTCGCTGCGGTTGGCACACCACCCCAGAATGGGGGTATACTGCAGGCACAAGTCACTTGTCAGGGAAAACAGGTCGTATACGAACATCCGCATTGCCTCATGACACCCTGCGATGATCAGATGTCTTTCCGGCGGATTTTCCTGCTGCTGCACTGCGCGGGCATGGCGCACCGCCTGCTGATACAGAGCCACCAGCTGCTTTGCCTTGGGGTAAAAGTCCCGGCCTGCCGGGGTCAGGATCACCCGGCGCGGTACATGCTGAAACAGTTCAAACTGCAGCTGTCCCTCCAGCGTGCGGATCTGCTGCGAAAGCGCTGACTGCGAAAGATACAGTGCCTCTGCTGCTGCCGAAAAGCTGTCCATCTCTACGATCTTCACAAATCCTTCCAGTGCACTCTGGTTCATCTGCGCAACCTCGCCTTCTTACATTAGGATTTCCTAAATTATAATATAACATAATTGAATTGTAAAGTGCGTCACTCTACGCTACAATTGTTAAAGATTCAGCAAAGTGGTTTTTACCTTGCTGCGCGATGAGAAGAAAACAAGAAGAGAAAGAGAGCATACCTATGAACAAGATTTCCCGCAAGGGCTTTCTGAAGATTGCCGCTGCCGCCGCCATGAGCGGTGTCACTGCCGGCGCACTGGCTGCCTGCAATTCCGCCTCCAGCTCCACTGCCTCCGGTGCTGCCGGTCAGTACATTCCCGGCACCTACGAGGGCACCGCCGAGGGCATCTCCTCCACCGTCAAGGTCACCATGACCTTCTCTGACAGCGCTGTCACCGACGTGGTGGTGGACACCTCCGGCGAGACCGCCTCTTTCGGCGCTGCCGCTGCCGATGAGCTGCGTGAGCAGCTGCTGGCTGCCGGTTCTGCTGAGATCGACGGCGTTTCCGGCTCTACCATCACCTCCGATGCCGTGATGAAGGCTGCCAAGAGCTGCTACGCACAGGCAAAGGGCGAGGCCGTGGTGTCCAGCGTGCAGCTGCCCACCGGCGATGAGAACGACTGGCTGGGCAAAGAGCCTGATATCGACGAAACTGCCATCACCGAGACCGTGGACACCGACATCCTGATCGTGGGTGCAGGCAACGGCGGTATGTTCGCTGCCGCCTATGCTGCTGCCAACGGCCTGAACTTCCGTGTTATCGAGCAGAACGCCAACGTGCAGGACACCCGTCACTGGTACGGCGCTGTTGATTCTGCTGCCGCTAAGGAGGCTGGCGAACCCGCCACCGATAAGGCAAAGCTGCTGAGCGAGATCTCCCGCTACGCCTCCGGCAAGTGCGACCAGCGCGTGGTCAAGACCTGGATCAACGAGTCTGCCGCCATGCACGACTTCATGCGCAGCATTCTGGAAGATAAGTACGGCTGGGTATGCGATTTCACCTCCGGCAGCGAGGCTGCATGGCCTGCAGAAAATGCCGAGCACAACACCGACTACCTCTATCCTGTGCAGGAGCACAACTACATGGCCAGCGAGCGCGAGTCCGGTCTGGCACGCAACGAGCTGCTGCTGCAGTACATTCAGGAGCTGGGCTACGATGTGGACTTCAAGACCAGTCTGGCCAAGCTGGAAAAGAACAGCGATGGCCGCATTACCGGCATCATCGCCCAGAGCACCGAGGATGACCACTTTATCCGCTACAACGCCAACAAGGGCGTGCTGCTGGCCTGCGGCGGCTTCCCCGGCAACCCCTACATGATGGAGCAGCTGGACCCGCTGGGCACCAGCGTGACCACCGCCTGCTCCTACTCCCCCGCCGACAAGGGCTACGGCATCCGCGCTGCTGTGTGGGCCGGTGCCAATCTGGACAAGGAAGCCGCTCCCATGCTGTTTGACCGCGGCGTTGTTGCCCCCGGCGTGGATGGCGGCTATGTGGACAGCGACACTGCCTTTGGCGGCAAGGCTTTCCCGGGTACCATCCGTCAGTACAACCCCGGCACCCAGCCCTTCCTGAAGGTGAACCGCAACGGCGAGCGCTTTGCCAACGAGAGCAGCCCCTATAACGATATCGTCTACGCTGCTGCCCACCAGCCGGGCCGCGTCTACGCACAGATCTGCGATGCCAACATTCTGGAGGACGCAAAGCGTTTCCACACCATCGGCTGCTCTGCCCAGACCCGCAACGGCGGCGAGAAGTACATTCAGGGTAAGATGGACGAAGCTATCGAGGCCGGTGCATTGTTCAAGTGCGATACGCTGGACGAGCTGGCCGACAAGATGGGCTTTACCGGCGCTGCCAAGGACACCTTCCTTGCCACCGTGGAGCGCTACAACGAGCTCTACGACAAGCAGAACGACGAGGACTTCGGCAAGCCCGCTTACCGCCTCAGCGCCATCCGCACCGCTCCCTTCTACGGCTGCTGGCTGGGTGCCTCTCTGCTGACCACCGAGCAGGGCATTGCCATCAACGAAAAGGGTCAGGCGCTGGACAACAACAACCAGCCCATGGAGGGCCTGTATATCACCGGTGATATGTCCGGCAGCTTCTTTGCCAACAACTATCCCTGCCTGATGGCTGGTGTAGCCATGGGCCGCACCCTGACCTTCGCCATGAAGGCTGTCAAGCAGATGGCAGGTCTGGATAACGCCTGATCCAGCGCGGTTTTCCGGCACAACTTAAGCGTTTTTCCATTTCTTCTTTCTTCATGAAGAGAGGCGGTCCCTGTTTGGGGCCGCCTCTCTTTGCCATTTTTTCGCCACGTGCCCCCTACACAAATCCCCACGATTGTGCTATGATAAGGCTGAACAGCCGGTTTGTGCCAGACAACCGGCAAAATCGAGGTGTTTGTACAAATGTCTGATCTCCTTGAAACTCTGCGGCAGGAAGGGGTAGACCCCGCCCTGCTGGAAGCAGTCCAACAGTACCGCGCTGCCCATGCCCTGCCGGATGCACTGCGCCCGCGCATCCCCTCCCCTGCCTTTACCTACTACGGCAAACAGGTGTGGGAGCAGGCGCTGGCGGCGCTGCTCTGCGGCGAAAACCTGCTGCTGGCAGGTGGAAAAGCCACCGGCAAAAACGTGCTGGCGGAAAACCTTGCCGCCGCCTTTGGCCGTCCTGCGTGGGACATCTCCTTCCATGTGAACATGGATGCGGCGTCCCTCATCGGCATGGACACTTTTGCGGACGGTCAGGTGGTGTTCCGGCCCGGCCCGGTATACCGCTGCGCCCAGTGCGGCGGCTTTGGTGTGCTGGACGAGATCAACATGGCTAAAAACGAAGCGCTGGCCGTGCTGCACGCGGTGCTGGACTTCCGCCGCGCCATCGATGTGCCCGGCTACGACCGCATCCCGCTGGCGGAGGAGACCCGCTTTATTGCCACCATGAACTACGGTTATGCCGGCACCCGTGAGCTGAACGAAGCCCTCACCTCCCGTTTCGTGGTCATCCAGATGCCCACCATTACGCAGGACGATCTGGAAAAGCTGCTGCGGACGCAGTTCCCCGATCTTGCTTCCAAGTATGTGCGCCAGTTTGCACTGCTGTTCCTTGACCTGCAGAAAAAGTGCGACAGTGCGGAAATTTCCACCAAGGCGCTGGACCTGCGCGGCATGCTGGATGCCCTGCGGCTGATCCGGCGCGGCATCCCGGCAGGCGCGGCACTGGATATGGGCATCACCAACAAAGCCTTTGACTCCTACGAGCAGAGCCTGATCCGTGATGTGATCGCGGCGCGCATTCCGGCCAAGCTGGATGCCGCCAAGCTCTTTGGCTGATGGACGCCCAGAGCTACACCGCGCAGGAGCGGCGTGCGGCCAATCAGGTCTGGGCTGCTGCAGGAGCCTATGGCTTTGAGCCGTTGTTTCTGGCCCGCTATACCGACGGCACCACCGATTTTTACATGAACACTGTCGTGGGCCTCATCCACAAATATTACGGTGACGCGCTGATCCGCAGCATCTTTGATGCATGGGACAGTGATCTGCGGCAGACGATGCTGGACGACATGACATGGCTGTATCTGGAAAATGCAGCCTATCGGCTGGAGCTGCCCCGCCGCCCGGTTCTGGAAGCGCTGCGCCATGCCCATGCAGATTATTTCTTTGCCATCCAGTACAAGCTCTCCCGTCAGGAGTGGATGGCAAAAAATCAGCTGGTCTACACCATGCAGGCCGCACGCTGGCGGCGTGTACTGGGCCGCACCGACCCGGTGATGACCCCTTACGAGTCCGGCCTTGCCGCCGCGCTGGCCCCGGAGCATGTGCCGAATCCGGAACAGCTGAAAGCCGAAATTTTATCGATCTACGCAAAATTCAACCTGTTCGACGGTACCGTGCACCAGAAAGCAGCTTTGCATCTGCATCTGGACGGTCTGCTGGCAAAGCTTGCCACCAAAGCCATGCCCACCCAGATGATCAAAACGGACCGCGTGACCGTGGAGCACTCAAGCTCCGTGGATGCTGTGGGCGGCGGACTGGCGGTGGACAAGCGCAGGGCCCACATCACCCTGAAGCAGGATGCCGCGCAGGACAGAGCCTACATCGAAAGCTGCTTCGGCCGCTCCCTCTACCCGCCGGAACGGCTGCGCAAGGCTGAGCAGGAGCTTTGCGTGGGCGACCACCTGGGATGCCATTTGTGGTTCAGCGCCGGTGTGCCAAGCCCGGAGCAGGCCCCCACCCCGGAGGCAAAACATCTGGCTGAGCAGGCCGAACTTCAGGCTGACCGCAACCGCGCCTACTACGCCAAGAACCGGGAACTGCACCGCAGCGTCGTGCTACGGCTCACCGAACAGATCCGCAACTGCATTCTGGTGCATCAGCAGCCCAACGCCCGTGTGGCCCGCAGCGGAAACCTGAATGCCGGACGCATCTGGCGGGCACCACTTTTGAACGATGACCGGGTATTTTTATGCGCTGAGGAGGAAAACCAGCCTTCCTTCACGGTGGATCTTCTGCTGGATGCATCTGCGTCCCGCCTGCACTGTCAGGAGGTCATTGCGGCGCAGGGTTCTATTCTGGCCCAGAGCCTTGCAGCCTGCGGGATCCCGGTGCGGGTGTCCAGCTTCAGCAGCCTGCGGGGCTACACTGTGCTGCGTGTGCTCAAGGGCTTTGCGGACAAAAACCTGCAGAACATCAACCGTTATTTCGCTTCCGGCTGGAACCGTGACGGCCTTGCCCTGCGGGCCGCAGGCGACCTTTTGCAGTATGCGCCCGGCCCTGCGCCGCGGCACCTGCTCATCGTGCTGACGGATGCTTCGCCCAACGACAGCCGCCGCATCCCGCCCAGCCCGGAAAAACCGCTGGGCTGCGGTTACGAGGACGCCGCAGGTGTGGCCGACACTGCCGCGCAGGTGCGTGCGCTGCAGCGCATGGGCATCCGGGTATCTGCCGTGTTCATGGGCGAGGACAGCTCTGCCGGTGCCGCTGCACAGATCTACGGCAAAAATATGGCACGCATCCGCGGCATGGACCAGCTGGCTCGTGCTGCCGGGCGGCTGATCCAGAACGAGATCCGGGAACTGGGCGACTGAAATAAGAGTTTTATAAGAGCAACGGCCTGCAGACGAGAGAGTTTTCTCCGTCTGCAGGCCTTTTTTAATACAACCGCGTCACAACCGTGTTTCGTCCGGGTTTTGCTCACCCTGCTGCATCCTGTAAATTTCTTCATTTTTTGATAAACTTATAGTTGTTTTTCGTTGTGAAATATGCTATACTAGGTTCACAAGATAAAACAATCCTGCGTAAGCCGCCCCGTGCACAGGGCTGTCTGCTGCAGAACCCGCCTGTTATACAACGAACCGCTGTATCAGCTTTTCAGGGAGGAACTCACGATGGACGCCAGCCGTTATTTTACCGCAATGCACAACGCCATGTCTGCCCAGCACCCCCGTGCGCAGCTTCTTTTAACGGTAAAGCTGCAGGATACCTGCGGCAACGATGCCTGTCTGGAGCTCAAGCAGCTGCCCGGTGAGAACACCTCCATCCTGTGCTACTCCACCATGGGGCGCCGCTGCCTGAACTTCCAGCTGTTCCGCAAGGGCTGGCAGCTGTGCCACAATGCTGATGGGCAGCTGGTAGGCCGCTTTCCTTCCAGTGCTGACGGCCTGATCGATGAGACCGATTTCCGCGCCTACTGCCGGGAGGACCGGCTGGATCTGGCACGCACCCAGCGCATCCTGTCTGAGCTGCGCACCCTTGCAGGAGCCGATCATCAGGGCAGCATCCCGCAGAACGCCCGCACCGGTGCCGTTATTACCGTGGAGAGTTTTGTAGGAGCCGGTGCCCGCTGGACCTACTGGAGTCAGGGCCCTGCACCAAGTCAGCCGCTGAGCGCCATCCTCTACTGGCTGGCAGATTTTCTGGCTGGAAACGAGCGCCGCGCCTTGCAGGCAGACCCGCAGGCCGCGCACCTTGCGGCCCAGTGGCTGGCCAGCGATACCGCCGTATTCTTCCATCCGTCTGTGCCGCTGACTGCCATGGGCCCTGCCGCTTCCGGCGCAGCTGCAGCAGTCAGCCGCAGCCGTTCGGCTCACGCTTCCCCCGCCCGGAGCAAGAGCTGGCAGAGCATTCTGGCTGTGATGGCAAGCATGTGAATCTTCCGCTGCAAAGCAAGGGGCTGCCGCACGTCATCTGGTGCAGCAGCCCCTTGCTGTTCTTTTGATCGCTTTCCGCAGTTTTATGCCAGATACGGGTCCAGCAGGGCATCGACCGTTTTATTGCGCTTGGGATTCGGCTTTTTGACCACATGGCCCCGGCACACCACCAGTTCCAGATGCTGCAGCGCACGCAGGTCTTTCAGCGGATCGTGCTTCGTCACAATAAAGTCTGCGCTCTTGCCCGGCTCAATGGAACCGGTCACATCTCCTACTCCGGCCAGCTGTGCATTGCGCAGGGTCGCCGTGTAGAGGGCAAACCGATTGCTCACACCGCAATACTTATGGAAATAGCACAGTTCCCGCCAGAAATCATACTGGGTGATGTAGGGGCAGCCCACGTCGTTGCCCAAGCCCACCGGGATGCCGTTGGCAAGCGCGGTCTTTGCGCTTGCCACCACGCCGTCAAACACGATCTTTCCGTTGTACTGATCCTTTTCCGAGGCACCGGAAACCGCTGTATCGAACAGCGCATAGGGCAGCGCCGGGGAGATGGTCGTGCACAGGAAGGCTCCCCGCTCCTTATACAGGCGGACCGTCTCATCGTCCATCTTTGCACCGTGCTCGATGGAATCCACCCCATTTTCCAGCGCCACCTTCACGCCCTCCGGCGATTCGGTGTGTGCTGCTACGGTGTAGCCCAGCCTGTGGGCTTCAGCACAGACGGCTTTGACCATCTCCGGCTTCATTTTCAGCTCTCCGGGCGTTCCCTTTTCCGTGGCATCCAGCACACCGCCGGTGATCATCAGCTTGACAAGATCCACCTTCTGACCGCTGGCCTTTCTCAGCTGAGCCAGCGCTTCGGCATTGTTATGGGCCGCAACTGCCACCGATCCCGCCATGTGTCCCCCGGGCACCGAAATGCCTTCGTTGGCGGCAAGAATGCGCGGTGCAAGCAGTCTGCCTGCAGCGGCATCGTCCCGGCAGCGGGTGTCAAAATCCGCAATGCCGCCCACGGTACGGATGGTGGTCACGCCGCCCAGCAGTTCCAGCTTCGCGTAGCTGCACACCAGCCTGTAGGCCACCGCACGGGTCAGGCCATTGCTCAGAATTTTGCGCACCAGCGCAGCATTGTCCCGCGGCTTTGCGCTGGGCTTGCCGTTGCCTGCCAGATGCACATGCAGATTGACCAGACCCGGCATGATGTAGCTGCCGTGCAGATCGATGACCTCATAACCATCCAGATCCACACCCTCATCGGCAATGGCAGTGATCTTATCATCCTCGGTCAGCAGGATTTTGTGCGCTACCGGCTGCATCTGCTCGGTGCCATCCAGCAGGATCCCGTTCGTATAGGCACGTTTCATTGGGAACATCCTCTCTTTTTCAGGTTTTTCGGACAGGAGTTGTTTTGTTCCAGTATAGCACGTTCCGGCAGATGGTGCAATGCAAAAACGGGCAGGAAAGGTTCAGCCCTCTCCTGCCCGCTCGATGTTATTTATTTACTGTGCGGCTGCGCTGGAAGCCACTTCGGAAGCGGCCTCAGAAGCTGCTGCCTCGCTGGAAGCGGTCTCGCCGCCCTCAACGACCAGCTCATCCTCATAGTCAAGGCCGTAAGTATCCACCAGAGTCTCCTCATAGTCCTTGTGGAAGAAGTTCTCTTCGCCCAGAGCCTTGATCTCCTCGTTCAGCCAATCCAGAACGGTGGTGTTTCCCTGGCTCACAGCGGGAGCAATGGTGTCCTCACTGCCCAGAGAGGGAATGCCGACCGTGTAGCCGGTGTTCTGCTTTGCAAATGCAATGACCTCGGTGTTATCGTTGGCCCATGCCACGCCGTTGCCGTTCTCCAGTGCATTCTTGGCCGTTGCATAGGAATCGTACTTCTGCAGCGGAATGTCGGGGTACTCCTTGGTCAGGTAGGTCTCGGCAGTGGTGCCGGAAATGACGATCATCTGATCGTCAGCGTTCCAGTTGTCCAGAGTGGTGATAACATTGCTGTCCGGAGAAATGACACCCAGTGCAACGTTCATATACGGCAGAGCGAAGTCCACTTCCTCTGCGCGCTCGGGGGTCACGGTGAAGTTTGCCAGGATCACATCCACCTTGCCGGTCTGCAGATACTCGATGCGGTTGGCGGCCTCTGTGGAGACGAAGTTGACTTCCACGCCCAGATCCTCGGCCAGGCGGCGGGCGAAGTAGACATCATAGCCCTGATACTCGCCGTTCTCATCCACATAGCCGAACGGGTTCTTGTCGGAGAAGACACCGATATTGATGGTGCCGGACTCCTTGATCTGATCCAGCGTGCGGTAGACTACGCTGCTGCCGGATGCTGCGCTGCCAGATGCTGCAGTTGCGGTGGAAGCAGAAGAAGAGCCGCCGCATGCGGTCAGAACGGCAGCAGCGGACACTGCGCCCAGACCCAGCAGGAAGGAACGACGAGAAATTTTAGACTGTTTCATAGTGGATTCTCCTTTACAAAATCTTTCCCATTGGCTGCGAAACACCCGCAGTCTTTATCTTGATCTGTGACTCATTTCACAGCATCAAACGTGAATGTGCGCAGGAAGCGCTGCGCGCGCTCGGTCTTGGGCCGGTCAAAGAACTCGGCCGGTGCAGCCTCTTCCACGATCTTGCCGCCATCCAGAAAGATGACACGGTTGGCAATGGCGCGGGCAAACTGCATTTCGTGGGTGACGATGATCATGGTCTTGCCCTGCTTGGCAAGGTCCAGCATAACGTCCAGCACCTCGCGCACCATTTCCGGATCAAGAGCCGCGGTCACTTCATCAAACAGAAGGATCTCCGGGTGCATACACAGTGCACGCACGATGGCAACGCGCTGCTTCTGTCCGCCGGAAAGCTCGCGCGGGTAGCTGTTTTTCTTGGCAAGCAGCCCCACGCGGTCCAGCAGGGCCTCGGCCTCCTGCTGCACCTCTGCTTTGGGGCGCTTCTGCACCTTGGTGGGGGCCAGCAGGACATTGTCCAGCACCGTCATGTGCGGGAACAGCTCGTAGCTCTGGAACACCATGCCGATCCGCTGGCGCAGCTGGGTGAGGTTTTTGCCGCCGTAGGCAACGGTCTCACTGCCCAGACGCACACGGCCGCTCTGGGTGGGCTCCAGACCGTTCAGGCAGCGCAGCAGCGTGCTTTTGCCGCAGCCCGAGGGGCCGACCACCACGATGACCTCACCGGGCTTGACGGCAAAGCTGATATCGTCCAGCACCGGGGTCTCGCCGTAGGCTTTGATCAAATGTTCAACGGTCAAAATAGGTTCTGCCATACACGGTCACTTCCATTTCTTTTCCAGATAGCTTGCCAGCAGGCTGATGGGCCAGCATGCAAGGAAATATAGCACAAAAACTGTGAGATAGATGCCGAAGGCTGCATTGGGGCTTGCGGTGCGGTTGGCCTCAATGATCTGCTGGGCCACCTTGATCACCTCTACCACACCGATCATCAGCACCAGACTGGTGGTTTTGATCATACGGGTGATCAGGTTGATGGACAGCGGGATCAGGCGGCGCACCGTCTGCGGGATGACGATGTACCAGTAGGTCTGGATGCGGCTCATACCCAGCGCTTCAGCGCTCTCGTACTGGTGCTTCGGAATGGCGATCAGTGCACCGCGCACAAGGTCGCTCATTTCGGCAGTGCCCCACAGCACGAACACGATAATCGATGCCGTCTCGCCGGAAAGGTTCCACCCGAACGCGCGGGTTGTGCCAAAGTAGACGAGGAACAGCAGCACCATCTGCGGCATGATGCGGATAAATTCCAGATACAGCCGCAGGATCGCCTTGATGATGGGATTGCGGAAGGTCATCAGCACGCCCAGCAGAATGCCGAGCGGCAGGCTGATCAGCACGGATACCGCGCTGATCTTGAGAGCTACGCCAAGACCTCCCATCAGGCGGGCCATGTTTTTGCCCTTGAACAGGACGTCAAGACCCAAATCCAGCATAGCGCAGCCTCCTTTCGATCAGGCTGCCCACGATGGATACCGGCAGCAGGATGATGAGGTAGAACGCCACCAGCAGGAACAGGCATTCGATGGTCTTGGAATACATGCCGATGAGATCCTTGGCCGTGAACATCAGGTCCATCAGGCTGATGGCGCTGAACACGCTGGTCTCCTTGAGCAGGAAGATCACGTTTGCCATGAAGGCCGGCATGCTGGTGGACATGGCCTGCGGCAGAATGATGTAGCGCATGGTCTGCATCTTGTTCATGCCCAGGCTGTAGGCGCTCTCGGTCTGGATGGGCTCGATGGCTTCCAGACCGCTGCGAAATGCTTCGGCCATATAGCTGCCGCCCAGAAACGCCAGACCTGCGATGCCGCAGATCTCGGCATTGGTCCGGATGCCCACCTTAGGCAGGCCATAGTAGATAAAGAACAGCTGCACCAGCAGCGGCGTGTTGCGGGACAGCTGGATGTAAACACCCACGATCTGCCGCAGCACCGGCACCTTGTCGTATTGGATCACCGCGCACACAAGCCCGATGATGATGGCAAAAATGATGCCTGCAACGCCCAGCCGTACCGTCAGCACGGCTGCTTTCTGGTAGAGCGGCAAATATTGCTGGATCGCATTCCAGTCCATTGCCGGATTCCTCCCTTGTATCCTGATTTGCGGGTCAAAACAAAACGCCCGGAAGCTCCCTCTTCGAGTAAGCTCCCAGGCGGTCAGCGTCAGATTTCTCTGCGTGTTCCCACACAGAATTTGCAGATATGCTCACACGGCATACCATACTGCAGGGCGGCCGGTCCGGGAAGCGTTTGCGGTACAACAACACATTGCGCAACAACACATCATAGCCGTTTCCTCCCTGAATGATCTCAATTTTCGGATTTGCTCGACCCGATGCATGTAGTTTACACCCCATTACCCATTATGTCAATATGATTATGGGACTTCTTTCGATTCTTTGCTCAATCAGCCTAAAATCGCATCATCCTGTGCGTAAATTTTATTCATTTTTCAGCTTGACCGTATGCGCTGTGCGGACAGCAAAAGCCCTCCCATCGGGGAGGGCCGGGCTGGATTCAGTTTTTCCTGACCGCGATCAGCACGCGGATCTTGCCGCCTGCCGCGCGCAGGCCGCCATCGTACCAGCCGATGAGGGTGTACTCCTCACCGTTCACCTGAGAAAGAGTGGTGGGATAGTAGGTGCCTTTATACCACAGATACACCTGCATCTCATCGGCAGTTTCGTACTTTTTGTTTCCGCTCATGACCGAGGCCGCACCCACCTTGTCAATGACTACGGGCAGCAGCTGCGTCATGGACTTGACCGTACCGGAGGTGCTGGTGCCAATGGCGATGCCGCCCGCCAGCACCGGATATTTGGTACTGGTCTTGTAGGTCGTCTGTTTGCCGTTCACGTAGCACACGTAATCTGCACCGCTTCCCAGATAGTTGAGCACGGTGCTCAGGCTGCCGCTGGTATTGTTGGCGCCCAGTTTGAGCAGATAGCTTGCCAGTTTATCGGTGCTGCCGGTCACGCTTTCCCACAGGCTGCTGCCAATGCTGCCGTCCACAAGGCCCCACAAAAGATCGCCGGTGCTGGGCAGCACGATATCCGCCACATCGCTGATGATCTGGGAATCATCTGTCGTGGTCGTGGTGGTGCTGCTGCCGGTCGTGCCAGTGGTGCTGTCGTTCCCTGTAAGCTTTTTGATTGCAGTGCTGACCGTCATGCCGGAGGAGGTCGTTCCGCTGGTGGTGGTCGTGGTGTTGTTGATGAGGTTCTTTACGTCATCCAGCACGCCATAGGTCCACAGATCACCGGTCACATCGTTCAGGATCAGGCGGTCGATCTGGCCGTTTTCGTTGGTGGTGTAGTAGCGCACATCGGCGTCAGAAAGTGTTACCCCCGATAGGCGGCTGGGACTTACCGTCCCAGCCACACCCTCCGATGTCGTATCCAGAATTTCTACGTCGTCTGCAAGGGCAGTGCCGCCCAGAGCGGTGCCGTCTGCATTGATGGTGCCGGAGGTGCTGGTTTTGGTGATGGTCTCCACCTGTTCACCCTCGGCGTTCACCGTGATCTTCACCATCCAGCCTGCCGGGTAATTCAGGCTTTTGTCCACATTCACGGTGCGGGTAACGCCGTCGGTGCACTTGACTGCCACCGCCTGCCGGACGTCCGCACCGTTTTCCTCCACAAGGCTGCGGGCGGCGGTCTGCACCACACCGTAGAATACTTCGTCCGCTTCATCGCCGGTCAGCACCGCAACGGCCTCGTTGTTCATGCCCAGCAGCAGGGTGACCACCTGGCCCACGCCGCCGCCGTTCAGAGCGGAGAGCTGTGCCGCCACAGAGGAGGAAGCGATGGTGTACTCGGTGCCTGCCACGGTAACAGAGGTGGGTGCGCTGGCGCTGGGCGACACCGCCGTGATCCGGCCTGCCGCCTTGCGGGTGTAGATCCACACCGTCTTTGCGCTGGCATTGTAATAGTATACGTCATAGGCGGAAAGCTGTGCCGAGGTGCTCACACTGCCATTGCGGTAGATGGCCTCCGGCACAAAGGGCAGGCTCTCACCCTCGGATGCCACAAAGGGGCCCTCCAGACTGCTGAGCAGGATGGAGGAAACATCCACCTGACCGTTCGTCACGGTGTAGCCCAGCGTGGTGCCGTACACACTGCCGCCTGCCGTATTTGCGGTAAGGGCATTGTACAGCAGCACTGCGCCCTCTTCCAGAGTCATGGTCTGGCCCTGCGTGCAGCCCAGATTGCTCCGCAGGCCGATGGCATTGGCCTTGTTCAGCTGTACTGCCGGAAAACCGCCGGTCAGGGTGGTGATATCGTAGCCCAGCAGGGTCAGGGCGGCAGTGCAGGCTTCTTCCAGCGTAACGGTATTATCCGGGCGGAAGGAACCGTCGGTGTAGCCGCTCATCCAGCCCTGCTGCACTGCAATGCGGATATAGGGCGCATAAGCGCTGCTGCCGTTCACATCGGTATACAGGGTGCCGATGCTGCCCTGCGTATTGGCGTTATCGTGGTAGGCAGAAAAGGCCACCAGCAGCTTTGCCAGCTGCCCGCGGGTGAGCGGCGTGCTCAGCCCGGCCGCTTCCTCGGTGGAGAAAGCGCCCAGCGTCACCGCCGTCTGCACCGCCGTGTTGGAGCCCGCTGCCGAAGCCGGCAGCACCAGCACGGACACGCCGATGCACACCGCCAGCAGCAGTGCGAGAAATCGTTTTTTCATAGTTGCCTCCTTAATTTTGGGCTCGCCCTTCGGGAGAGCTCCGGCATTGCGCCGCTTCAAGCGGACCGTGTCGGTGAGAGGGTTATCAGTCATAGCGCAGCGCTTCGATGGGGTTCAGCCGGGCCGCACGCTTTGCGGGCAGGTAGCCGAACAGCACACCGATGCCCACCGAAATGCCAAAGGCCACAGCCACCGAGCCAAGGGACGGCGACACGGTCATTTCCATATCGCTCATAACCAGCGGCAGGATTCTGTTGGCAAGTGCGGAAAGCAGATAGCCGAGACCGATGCCCAGCACGCCGCCGAGGGCGGAAGTGGTGGCAGCTTCGGTGACGAACAGGCCCAGAATGACCCGTTCCTTCGCACCCAGCGCCTTGCGGATGCCGATCTCACGGGTGCGCTCGGTGACGGACACCATCATAATGTTCATGATGCCGATGCCGCCCACCAGCAGCGAGATCGCCGCAATGGCTGTGAGGATGGTGACGACCATGTTCACCATGGAGGTCATCATATCCAGCATTTCGCTCATGCTGGTGACCATGTAGCCCTCATCGGAATTGAGCAGCTCCTGCAGACCATTTTCCAGTACGGTCTTCGCTTCGGAAATGTTGTCCTCGCTGGTCACGGTGACAGCGTAGGAGCTGGCGGTGCTGGTCTTTGAAACGCGGAGCGCCGTGGTGTAGGGCAGCAGAGCGATATCATCGCTGCTGCCCTCCTGATCCGAGGTGTCTGTCACCTTGGCTTCCAGTACGCCCACAATGGTATATTTTTCCGAGCCGATCTTGATGGTCTGGCCCACGGCATTGCCGCCATAGGCCACACGGCTGATATAGTCGCCCACAACGCAGATCTTCTTGTTGTCGGTCAGATCCACATAGTTGATGCCGCGCCCGACGCGGACGGTGTAGCCGCTCATTTCAAGATAGCTCTCGCTCACGCCCTTGACGGTGGTGTTGCTGTAGCTGGTGGTGCCCACCTTCACGGTGCCGTTGATGCTGGCCGTAGGCGATACCGCCTCGAACAGATCCGGGTGGGCATCCACGAGGCTGTAAACATCCTCCACCTCCACCGAGCGGGAGCCGTAGCCCATGACCTGCACGCTGATGATATTGGTGCCAAGGTCTGCAAAGCTGGACGCGATGCTCTGGGTCATACCGTTGCCCAGACCCACGATGACGATGACCGCCGTCACGCCGATGATAATGCCCAACATGGTGAGGAAGGTGCGGAACTTGTTGCTCCAGATGTTCTGGACAGCCTCGCGGAAGGTCTCATAGATCATGATGCGCTCCCCTCCTGTTCCGTCCTGATCCCGCAGCCGGGCTGCACCACGGCTTCGGGTGCGTGGGCATCGCCGTCGTACACCACACGGCCGTCTTCCAGTCGGATGATGCGCTGGGCCTGCACGGCAATGGAGTTATCGTGGGTGATGAGCACCACGGTATTGCCCTGCCGGTGCAGCTCCTGCAGCATTTTCAGTACCTCACGGCCGGTGTGGCTGTCCAGTGCGCCAGTGGGCTCGTCGGCCAGAATGACAGCCGGACGGCCTGCCAGTGCCCGCGCGATGGAAACACGCTGCTGCTGGCCGCCGGAAAGCTGGTTGGGCTTGTTTTTGAGCTTATCGCCCAGGCCCACCTTTTCCAGCACCTCTTTGGCACGCTTGTGCCGCTCCGCGCGGGAGACGCCCGCGTACACCAGCGGCACCTCCACGTTTTCCATCAGGTTCAGCTTGGGCAGCAGATTGTACTGCTGGAAGATAAAGCCCAGCATCTCGTTGCGGATGGCGGCCAGCTCGTTGCGGTTCATCTTGCCCACGTCCCGGCCATTGAGCCGATAGGTGCCGTGGGTGGGCACATCCAGACAGCCGATGATGTTCATGCAGGTGGATTTGCCGGAGCCGGACTGGCCCACGATGGCCACGAACTCACCCTTGTTGATCTGCATCGAAATGTGATCTGCAGCCTTTACAAGGGTATCGCCCATCTGGTAATACTTGCACACATGATCAAATTCAATGAGGGCACTCATCAGAAGCCACCTCCCGGGCCTCCGCCGCCGGGGCCTCCGTTCCCTCTGCCGTGCCCGCCGCTGCCGCCCGGGCCCACCATGAACTCCATGCTGTCGCTGGCGTTCTGCTTTTCAGCAGCGTCGGCATCGTAGGCGATGGTGTCGCCCTCCTGCAGGCCGCCGGTCACCTCGATCGAATCGTTGTCGCTGGTGCCGGTGGTGATCTTCACGTACACATAGCCGTCCGGCGCAGTCATATCCTGCACGGCGTTGACGGCACTGGGCGAGTCCTTGGTGACAAGCACGTAATTGCCGCGCACCACCGCGCCATTGGGAATGGTGAGGGCGTTCTCGGCACTGCTCACCTCGATCTCGGCCGTGGCATTCATGCCGGGCAGCAGGTCGCCGGTGTCATCGATGCGGATGGTCACCGGGTAGGTCGTGGTGCCGCCGGTGGTGGTGCCTGCAGCGGAAACGCTGGTGACCACGCCGGTAAAGGTGCGGTCCGAGATGGCGTCTGCGGTGATGGTGACGGTCTGTCCCTCCTTGATGGAGAGGATCTCCAGCTCGTCCACATTCAGGGTCATTTCCAGATAGCTCAGGTCGTAGATGGTGCACAGCGTCTCGCTGGAAGCCGTGTCGGTGCCCACAGTGTCACCGGCCTTGACATTCTTCTGGATCACGGTGCCGCTGATGGGCGAGGTGATGGTATAGTTTTCCATCTGTTTTTCGGTGTCGCTCATGGAAAGCTGTGCGTTCAGCAGACTGTCGGCAGCGGACTGCACCTGCCTGCTCAGCTCGGTGCCGGAAAGCTGCACAATGGCCGTGTTCGCCGCAACGGCAGTGCCCTCTTTGACACAGACAGCGGACACGGTGCCGCTGGTGGTGGCTGTGACGGTCTGCTGGTGCTGGTAATCGAACCGGGCCGAGGCCAGCGCACTGACGCCATTGATGGAGGCCGACGCTGCCTGTGCAGTGGTCAGGCTGCCGTTGTTCGGCACCGCAATGGTCACGGTGCGCACCAGCAGATTGCCGCTGCTGATGGTGTCGGTGCCGGCCACAGCCTGCACCGTGCCGGAAAGGGTCTCAAAGGTACCGTTGAGCATGACCTGTGCAGCCTGACCCACGGCAAAATTGGAAGCATCTGCCGCCGGGAATTCCAGCGTGAGCAGGAGGCTGGAATCATCCCGCACGGTGGCGATCTCCTGCCCGGCGGTTACGTAGTCACCGGCCTTGACCTTGATGGAAGCCACTGTGCCGCCAATGACACTGCGGATGTACTGGGCATCGGCGGCATCGTCGTAGCTGCGCTGTGCCTGCTCCAGAGCGAGCTGGGCCTTTTCCACGCTGGTAGCAACGTCTGAGCTGTCGATTGTATACAGCACCGTTCCCTTCTCGATGGTATCACCCACCTCGAAATCGGCGGTGAGCACGGCACCCTTCACCAGCGACTTGACCGTATAGGTATTGGCTGCGGAAATGGTTCCGGAACCGCTGAAGGTGTTGGTGATATCACGCCGTTCCAGCGCTGCTTCCACATACTGGGTGCTGGCCTGCATGTCCTTTTTGCTGGTTTTGGGCAGCAGCACCGCAGCGGCCACCGCCGCCACGCACACCACCGCCGTGATCTTTTTCCAGTTGTGCTTCAAAAACTGTTTCGGGTCTTTTTTGCCCGGCTGCGCCGGCTCGCTGTTTTTCTTTCGCAGCATTGTATCGCCCCTCCTGTATTGTGTACAGCGGTGGTACTCCCCCGCCAATATCTGGAAGTATACAGGATGATTCTTAGGAAAAAGGGCAGGAATTTCTTAAGAGTGGTTAAGATGAAAAAAGACAGCGTCAGCTTTTCCATGGGGAAAGCCCCTGCAAAGCCACATCCTTTTCCGCACCGCCAAAGCTGAGAGAGTACAGCAGCTGACAACAAAAAAACTGCCGCACTCTCATGCAGCAGTTCTAAATTTACTCTTTTGCTGTTTTGAACAGCAGTGTCATGCGGAAAACGCTCTCCGGCTGCTCAATGCGGCAGACACCCTGCATTTTTTCCATCATGGTTTCGATGCTGGGCAGGCCCACCTTGGTGCTCTCTGAGGAAGCAGGCACCGGCAGCACGCAGTTCTCAAAACAAAGCCCCGCTCTGCTCCCCTCCTGCACGAAGCGCACGACAACATCCCTGTCCGGATCTGCATACTTGAGCAGATTGGAGGTGATGTTATCCAGAATGCGGCGCACATACTGCCCGCTGACCGAGAGCAGCACGTCTTCCTCGCCCAGTTCCAGCGCGCAGGCAAAGCCGCGCTGCTGCAGCGTTTCCACCATTTCCGTGAGCGGCTCTTCAAACACGGCTGAAAAATGTGCGGGCGGGTCCAGCACGGCCACGGTATCCCGGGTGACCAGCGCATACTCGAACAGATTATCCGAAAGCTGCTTGATCTGCCGGGCCTTCGCGTCGATCTTGTTCAGGTAATTGTCGGCCTGTTCCGGCGTTTCGTACTTGCGGCAGCGCAGGATCTCGGTATACAGCAGCAGGGTGGTCAGCGGCGTGCGCAGGTCGTGAGACATTTCGGTGATGAGGTTTTTCACCTTGGCCGATGCCTGTGCCTCCTCTTCCTGCTGCTGGCGCAAGGTCACCCGCATGGAATCCAGACAGGACGCCAGCGTGGTGATCTCATCGCTGCCGCGGATGGTAATGGGGTGATCCAGATCGCCGCCCTCCATGGCCTGGATCTCCTCGCTGAGCTGCACGACGTAGCGCACGATCCTGCGGCAGTGCAGCAGGAAGAGGCTCGGGAACCACCATAAGATGCACAGGGAAAGCAAGATCTCGCACCCGATGCCGTAATAGGTATTGAAGCCGTTGTAATAGAGCATCGCGCTCACCTCGCCGTCTGCAAAGGTGAGCGTGTAGCAGGGCAGCCAATCGTAAAAGTCGGTCTTATCCACCAGAACACCCGGGTTATGATCCGATGTGCCGTTCTGCGGCAGAAACGAGATCATCCCGTCTTTGGGTGCAAACGAAGAGTAGATCATCGTCTGGCCCCGGTAGAGTTCCAGCAGGGTATAGCGCCGCTTATGGCTCCAGTCTGTCAATTCCTTTACATCGGTGCTGGCAAGGTGATGTTCGGTCACATAGCTCTGCAGCTCCTGCACCTGTTTCTGGGTGGCGTGCTGCTGTACCTCCGTGCGGCTGAACCAGAAGCGCAGCCCCTTGGCAAGCACCACCTGCGATAGCGTCAGCAGCAGCACGCTTTCCAGCGCCGCCAGTGCAATGATGCGTATGAACTGTTTTGCAAGGCCGTGATGCTCTTTCATAAGCGGCCTTCCTCTCCGGCAGCAAAGCGGTAGCCTTTGCCCCACACGGTACAGATACGGGCGGGTTTTTGCGGATCATCCTCCACCTTCATGCGCAGATTACGGATGTGCACCATCACCGTGCCGTTGGAGACATAATAATAAGGCTCGTTCCACACCGTTTCGTAGATAACCTGGATGGAATAGATGCGCTGCGGGTTCTGCATCAGCAGCCGCAGGATCTTGTATTCGGTCTCGGTCAGGTCCACCTCCCGCTCATCCACCCACACCCGGTTGCAGTCCAGCGCAAGCCGCACGCCGTGCGCTTCCAGCGTGGTGTTGCGCGGCTTCTGCGGTGCCTGCTCCTTGCCCAGATAGACGCAGTACCGGCGCAGCAGTGCCTTGACCCGGGCACTGAGCTCCGTAAAGGAGAAGGGTTTTGCCAGATAGTCGTCGCCGCCCGCAGTCAGGCCCAACAGCTTATCGGATTCCTGCGATTTTGCGGTGAGGAACAGGATGGGCACCGTTGAGTTCTTGCGCAGCTCCTCACACACGCGCAGGCCACTCATGCCCGGCATCATGATGTCCAGAATGACAAGATCCACCTCCGGGTTGAACAGTTCCAATGCCCGCAGGCCGTTTTCCGCTTCCAGAATATGATAGCCTTCCCCTGCCAGCAGGATGCGCACACCGTCCCGGATGTCCGGGTCGTCCTCCACGATCAGAATCGTCTGTCCTGCCATTCTCTTTTCCTCCCAGTTTTCATTCATTTCTTTCAGTATACCAGCCCGCTGCCGCGTTTTCCACGAAAGATTTCTTAGGAAATATTAAGAAGCCGTTTTACAGGCATGATACACCGCCTGAACAGTCTTTTTATCCGCACCCGTCCGGCAGCTTTCTCACAGAGAGAATTACTCTTCCTGTATTTCTTCTACAAGCGGCAGATAGTCGGCACAGTATTTCTGGTACAGCGGCTGAACCAGCTGGCGGAAGTTCTGCATTTCTTCTTCGGGCAGCGGCAATTCCCGGCACCCACCCGCCAACGCCGCTTCGCGGGCCGTTGTTTCCTCCTGTGCCCAGAGCTGGCGCTCATACTGTGCCGATGCCCGGGCGCATTCCTGCAGGATCTGCCGGTATTCCTCCGGCAGTGCATTCCATGTGCGGCCGGAAACAAGCTGCACCTCCGGCACGCGGCTGTGTTCATCGGCCATGTAGTACCGCGCCACCTTGTAGTGCTCCATGGAATAGTAGGCCGGCCAGTTGTTTTCGGCGGCATCGATCTGCCCGGTCTCAAGCGCCGAGTACACATCGCTGTACGCCGTGGTCTCCGGCACTGCACCCAGCAGGCGGATCATGTCGATCACGATCTGCGAATCTTGCACGCGGATGGTCTTGCCCTGTAAATCGTTCAGGCTGCGCACCGGCTGACGGGCATAAAACGAGCGGGCACCCGCGTCGTACCAGCTCAGGCCCACCCGCCCCTGCGCGGTAAAGTCCTGCAAAAACTCTGCCCCGATGCTGCCATCCAGCACGCGCCACATGTGGTCGGCATCCCGGTAGAGATACGGCAGCAGCAGCACGTTGAGCCGGGGCAGATCGTCCGTGGCCACCGAGAGCGACACACGGGCAAAATCTACGCCGCCAATGGCAAGCTGCTCCCACACCTGCTGCTCTGAGCCGTACTCGCCGTTTGCCTTGATCTGAACGACCACCCTGCCCCCGGTCTGCTGCTGCACAAGGTCTGCAAAATACTGCGCACCCTGCGTAGTGGGATACCCGACAGGCTGGTTGTCGGCATAGGTCAGCACAAAGTCCGGCACGGTCTGCGGCTGCGCGGCACAGCCTGCCAGCTGCAGCGCAGCAAGGCCCAGCCCGGCCAGAAAAGTCCGTCTGCGCATCTTGTCTCACTCCCCTTTTGCTGATAGTATACCGCAGCGGCACAGGTTCGTGCAACAGGAAAAGGCGGTGCCCGCCGCAAAGCAGGTACCGCCTTTTAGGAGAAGAAAAAGGAGAGGTCTCAATTACATCAGGCCCATTGCCTGCGGCAGTGCGGTAGACACTGCCGGGATAAAGGTGACCAGCAGCAGGCCGCCGATGATGGCCACATAGTACATAAGCATGTACGGCATGACCTTGGAAAGCGAGGTGCGGCCCACCTTGATGCCCACGAACAGTGCGTTGCCCACAGGCGGGGTGATGTTGCCGATGCACAGGTTATACACGAGGATCAGACCGAACTGTACCGTGCTCATGCCAAAGCTCTGGCAGATGGGCAGGAACAACGGGGTGAAGATGAGGATGGCCGGGGTCACATCCATGAAGGTGCCGGACACCAGCAGGATCACGTTCATGATGAGCAGGATGATGTACTTGTTGCTGGTCAGGCTCAGCAGGGCTGCCGCAACCGCATCCGGGATCTGCAAAAAGGCCATGACCCAGCCCAGAATGTTGGAAACGCCTACAAGGAACACCACCATGCCGGACATCTTGGCAGAGTCCACGATGATCTTCCACAGGCTCTTCAGGTTGATGGAGCGGTAGCAGAAAGCAAGGATCAGCGCATAGACAACGGCAATGGCAGAGCCTTCGGTGGCAGAGAACACACCGCCGATGATGCCGCCGATGACCACGATGATCAGGGACAGAGAAGGCAGGGCGCGCAGGGTGCATACGCCGAGATTTTTCCAGTCGAACTTGCCGGGAGTGCCTTTATAGCCCAGCTTGACAGCCAGCAGCACGCCCACCACACAGCAGCACAGTGCCCAGATGATGCCGGGGATGTAACCGGCCATGAACAGCGCAGCCACAGAGGTGCCGCCGGACGCCAGCGAGTAGGTGATCAAGGCGTTGGACGGCGGGATCAGCAAACCGGAGCAGGAGGAAGCGGCGTTGGTGGCAGCGGTCACGGCGGGGTCGTAGCCCTGCTCGTCGGCACCGTCGCGGATCATGGAGCCGACGGCGGCAGCCGCGGCGGAGGCGGAGCCGGAAATGGCGCCGAACAGGGCGTTGGTGCCGATGTTGGTCACCAGCAGTGCGCCGGGCAGCTTGCCCAGAATGGCCATGACGAAATCCACCAGACGCTTGGCGATGCCGCCCTGATTCATGATGTTGCCGGCCAGAATAAAGAACGGGATGGCAGTCAGACTGAACTTGCTCATGCCCACAAAGGTGCGCTGGGCAGCGGTCAGCACGGCCACGTTCAGGTCGATGGAAGAAAGGATGGCAGTCAGAGAAGAGACTGCAATGGCGTACGAGATGGGCACGCCGAGGAACAGCAGCACCAGCAGCACTGCCAGAATTACGAGTAACGCTTGAATTGCCACAGCTTAGTCCTCCTTATTTTCCTTGTCGGCATCGGCAGCCATTTCGGCTTCCACCTTTGCAAAGTCTGCATCCTCCGGGGTATCCAGACAGATGGAGCCGTTGGCGATGCCGATAATGTTCAGCACGGAATACACCAGAATGATCACGCCGCAGATGGGCATGACCCAGTAGAACACGCCCACGGCAACGCCCAGCGAGGAGGTCTGCTGTCCCATAGCCAGCTGGGACACCTGAAAACCGCCGAACACCAGAATGGTCGCAGAGAAGAGGAAGGCGATGACCTCGGCAAAGATGTGGAACGCCTTGCGCATGGTGGGGTTGAACCGGTCTACCAGCACGGGGATGTTCATGTGGCCGCGCTCACCGGAAACGATGGTAGCGCCCAGCATGGTGCTCCAGCCGAACAGATAGCCCACCAGCTCTTCCGACCATGTGGAGGGCGAATTGAAGATGTAACGGACGATGACCTGATAGGTAGTCAGCACCACCATGACCGTCATGCTCAGGCCTGCCAGCAGGTTGAGCAGCTTGTTCAGAGTATTTCTCAGTTTTTCCATGATGCTCCTCCTCAGTCCGCAGTATGGGCAGCGTTGTGCTGCTGGATCAGGTCATAAATGGGCTGCAGTTCCGGGTTTGCTGCCAGCACGGAATCGTGCAGGGGGGCCATAGCCTCCTGAAACGGTGCAGTGTCCGGGTAAATAAAGTTGACGTGCTGCTCATTCTCGGCCTTATCTTTCGCCTCAGCCACAGCATCCTCCCAAGCATCCTGCTCGGTGTGCTTCACGATCTGGAAGCCCTCTTCAAAGATCGCGCGCTCCTCGTCGCTGAGCTCGTTCAGGAAGGCGTAGTTTGCAACCAGCAGGTCCGGCACCATCTGGTGCATATCGTAGGAGTAATACTTGCAGATATCGCCGTGACCGTTATCGGTCAGAGCCAGCTCGTTGTTCTCGGCACCATCCAGAATACCGGCCTGCAGTGCGGTGTACACATCGCCGAAGCCCATGGGCGTAGCGGTGCCGCCCAGCAGACGCATCATTTCCACGTTGGTGGGCGACTGCTGCACGCGGATCTTCAGACCCTTCAGGTCGGAGGGCTGGTTGATGGGGGTCTTGATGGTGTAGAAGTTGCGGGTGCCGGCATCCAGCCATGCCACCGTTTCCAGACCGGCCTTGGAAGTGGTCTTGAAAATGGGGTCGGTCACCTCGGGGTCGTCCATCGCCTCGTGGTAGGCTTCTACGCTGGAGAACAGGTAAGGCAGGTTGAAGATTTGGTATTTGGCACTGAAGGTCTCCATGATGGCAGTGGATGCCACCACAAAGTCGATGGCGCCGGTCTGGGTCAGCTGCACCATTTCGGTCTGAGAGCCAAGCAGCTCGCTGGGGTACACTTCCACGCGGTACTTGTCGCCCAGTTTCTCGTTGATGTAGTTGGCAAAGGCTTCCAGACCCAGATGATCCGGGTGGGTCTGGGACTGCACATGGCCGATGCGCACGATCTTGCGGTCATCGCCGTCGGAGCCTGCTCCGCAGCCGGTGAACATCATGCCGCTGGTCAGTGCCGCTGCGCCCATCAGCGACAGAAACGTTCTTCTCTTCATGAATGGCATCCTCTCTTTTCGCGTTTTTTCTATGATTTTATTTTAACAACTCGTTCATTTTTGCGAAACCGGATTATTTTGTGAAACGCAGCACGATTTTGTCTTTGTTGTATCCAAGTACAATTTTTGTGTTTTTTGGACGAAAGAAACTGGCAAAAACAAAAAAGCACCCGTTCCTCTCCTGCTGACAGGCAGGAAAGAACGAGTGCTTCTTTTATATCCGATTTATCCTTGTACCGCTTTTTCCGCTGCGGCCATGCGGTACTCCGAAGGGGTCTGGCCCGTCAGGCGCTTGAACACCCTTGTAAAATAGTTAGCATCGCTGTAGCCCACAGCAGCACCGATGTCCTTCATGTTCAGGCGCGGGTCCAGCATCAGCTGGCGGGCCCTGTTCACCCGGTATTCGTTCAGGTAGGCCGAAAAGTTCACCTTGAAGCACTGTTTGAACAGCTTGCAGAAGTAGGCGTCCGAGTAGCGCAGCGCAGCGGCGGCATCCTGCATGGAGATATCCTCCCTATAATGGGCGTTGATGAAGCGGCTGATCTCGGCACGGATGATGGCGGTACGCATATCCTCGTCCTCTTCCCGGCAGACAGGCTGTTCAGGCGCAGGGGGCTGTGCCGGGCGGGCAGGCAGCGGCACCGACACCTGCCGGATGGCATCCTCCACCGCGAATACCAGTTCCTGCTCGTTGTAAGGCTTGAGCAGATAGTCCATCGCCCGTACAGAGATCGCCTGCCGTGCATAGTCGAACTTATCAAAGCCGGTCAGGAACAGGATGGCGCAATTTTTGTCTGTTTCACGGATCTTGCGCGCCACCTCCAGCCCGGTGAGACCCGGCATTTCAATGTCCAGCACAGCCACCTGCGGCGCTTCGCGGGCAAAAATTTCCAGAGCCTCTCTGCCGTTTTTTGCTTCATACAGGCAGATCAGATCTCCCAGATACTTCTGCAAAGTCCGGCACAGCACCTTGCGCTCGATCAATTCATCCTCTGCCACCAGCAATTTGCACTTCACGAAGGTTCTCCCTCCCTTTCTTCCGTCCACTGCGTCTGTGGGATCTCAAACCGTACCACCGTGCCGCGGCCTGCGCGGCTGTATACCTGCATTTTGCCGCCCGGATACAGCATCCCGATGCGGCGGGAAATATTGCCAAGGCCAATGCTGCGGCCGGTCTGCTCGCTCTGGGCAATTTTAGTTTGCACAGCGT